>Ga0126369_10001281_pt1 | contig 17292 bp, 12 predicted proteins | sample PanSoiMetaPlot_1_FD_109646 | JGI IMG/M metagenome (GOLD analysis project Ga0126369, IMG submission 109646) | Tropical forest soil microbial communities from Panama - MetaG Plot_1 | ecosystem: Environmental > Terrestrial > Soil > Tropical forest > Bulk soil | place: Panama | collected 2016-02-17 | reverse complement strand
GATGGTCTCTTCATGCTGGGGCGACGGGCGAGTTCGGGCCAAGGGGGCGCTGACGCGCCCCCGCGTGCCAGCCTGGGTGCCGGGAGGACGGGCGTCAAGGCTTCCCTTCGGCGCTTCGCGGCCCTGACGCCCTGCGGTGGAGTGTTCGACTGCTCGGGTCTGAATTTGGGAGATTCGTCCGGCGGATCTCCCTTATTCGAGTGGGAATTAGGGAGATTCGCCAGACGAATCTTCCTATTGCACATCGGTTCCACTTGCGCGCCACTGGCGCCCTATCAAGCAGGTGCGGCGACCAACTGGAGGGCGTCATGGCCGCGAAGCGCCGAAGGGAAGCCTTGACGCCCGTCATCCCGGCACCCAGGCTCGTCACCGCGGTGCGCGCCAGCGCCCCCTTGGCCCGAACCGGCCAGGCGTCGTCGCGCCGACCAGCAGCAAAGTGGTCGCCGCAGGCCGCCGTCAACCTCAGGCGCCCTGCCTGGCCAGGTAGCGCGCCACGCCGTCGGCGTACTGGGCCAGTTCGGGCTGGGCGGCCAGGAGATCCGCGTACTTCTCCCGCGCCGCGGCCCGCTTGTTCGGCAGGTACTCCGTCGGCCACACGCCCTCGTGCGGCTGGTAGCCCTTCAGGACGTTGCGGGCGACCGTGACCTTGTGCACCTCGTCGACGCCGTCCATGACGCTCATGTTGGGCGCGTTCGTCCACATCGCCTGCAGCGGCGTCAGGTTCGTGACGCCCAGCGATCCGAAGATGTGGATCGCCCGGTACGAGACCTCGCGCAGCACCTTCGCGCAGGTGAACTTGCAGGCCGCGATCTGCGTCCGCGCCTCCCGGGTGCTCGAGTTGTCGATCGTCCACGCGGTCCACAGGACCAGCAGCCGCAGCATGTTGATCTCCGCGTACGAGTCGGCGATGGCCTCCTGCACCATCTGGTGCTCCGCGATCACCTTGCCGTGCGCGTGCCGGCTCAGCGCCCGCTCGCACATCATGTCGAACGCCCGCCTGCACTGCGCGATCCCCCGCATCGCGTGGTGGATGCGCCCGCCGCCCAGCCGGCGCTGGGCGAGCACCCGGGCGCCGTCCTCGGGGCCGAGGAGGTGGTCGAGGGGCACCCTCACGCCGTGGTATCGGATGTGCGAGTGGGCCATGGGGCCATCGTCCAGGAACTCCACGCCCGGCGTCTCGCGAGGCACCACGAAGATACCGTTCGTGCACATCACGAGGAGGATGTCGGCGTTGCGCCCGGCGCTGGTGAACCACTTCTCGCCGTTGATCACCCACTCGTCGCCGTCGCGCTCGGCGAACGTCTTGAAGAGGCTCGGGTCCGAGCCGCCCTCTGGCTCAGTCATCGAGTAGGCGGACCAGATCTCCTGGTTCATCAGCGGATACAGCCAGCGCCGCTTCTGCTCCTCCGTCCCGTACGCGGCGAGCAGCTCCATGTTCCCGGTGTCGGGCGCGGCGGTGCCGAAGATCACCGGCGCGGACGAGTATCGTCCCAGGATCTCGTTCAGCAGCGCCAGCTTCACCTGGCCGTAGCCGGGTCCGCCCAGCTCCCTGTCGAGGAACAGCGCCCACAGCCCCCGGTCCTTGACCTGCTGCTTGAGCGGCGCCACCAGGCGCCGCAGCTCCGGCCGGCGCGAGCGTGCCGCGCCGGGGAAGACGAGGTCGAGCGGCTCGACCTCCTCGCTGCAGAAGCGCTCCACCCAGTCGAGCTGCTCCTGGAACTCGGGCTCCGTCGAGAAATCCCAGGCCATGTCATCCGACTCCCTTGTGGTGCGATCGCATTAGAACGAGATGCAGGAGGATGATACGCTCGCCTGGTGAAGCCGCGTCTCATCAGCGCTGCCGAACAGCTCTTCGCCGCGCGCGGGATCGACGCCGTGAGCCTTCGCGAGATCAACCGCGCGTCGGGGGCGAGGAACGCCATCGCGGTGCAGTACCACTTCGAGGACCGGGCCGGCGTCGTCCGGGCGGTGATGGAGAAGCACCGTCCCGACATCGAGGCCAGGCGCCACGCCATGCTCGACCAGTACGAGGCGGAGGCCGCGCCCGACCTGCGCAGCCTGGCCGCGGCGCTGGTCCGTCCGCTGGCGGCCAAGCTGGCGGATCTCGACGGCGGCCCCGAGTACCTGCAGATCCACGCCGAGCTCATCAACCGGCCGAGGCCGGCCGTGGAAACGACGGCCGCCGCGCCCGACTCGCACGACAGCATCCAGCGGTGGCGGTCGCTGGTGCAGCCGCTGCTCGGCGAGGACGCCGTCCGCCTGCACCGCCGCTTCACCGCGATGCGGCTGGCCGCCGGTGAGCTGGGGCGCCGGGCGAGCACCGCTCCGCACACGGACGACCGGCTCTTCGTGAGCCACCTGATCGACCTCGTGACCGCGGTGCTGGCGGCGCCCATCTCCGACGAGACGCTCAGGCTGGCCGACGACCGGGACAGCGTTCGCTCGTCGCACGTGAGCGGTCGCCGCTGAGCGGCGGCCCGGGAGCGCCACCACGCCCAGGCCGGCCGCCGGCCGACCTGGGCCATGGGGGGAACGGGATCCGCCGGTCGCGATCGCGATACCCATCCTGGCGACAGGTGCCGCCCGCCATGCTCGGTACTCGGGGTCGCGATCCAACCGCGGAGCCGTTCACTCATTGTCGCCAGGCCATGCGATACAGCACAGCAACAATTCCGCTACAATCCTGTAGCTCTGGCAGGCCCTTGAGGGGGAGGCGCTCGGTGCAGAGCACTACGAGCCGTAGCACACCGTTCGGAGAGCTGCTCCGAAGGTACCGGCTGGAGGCAAACCTCACACAGCAGGCGCTGGCAGTGCGCGCTCATGTGAGCGTCCAGGCCATTGGCATGCTGGAACGTGGGACACGGCGGTCACCGCGTCACGACACGGTCGTTCGTCTGTCACGGGCGCTGGGCCTCACGCCGGAGCAGGCGGACTCGCTGCTCGCACCGGGCCAGAACGGCGACGGATCGGAGGCGGGCAGCGACGGCGCGCCGCCGGCGGCGAGGAGGGCGCTTCCCCGCGACGTGGCGACGTTCACCGGCCGCCATGCCGAGCTGGACGACCTGCTGGCGGCCGTGTCCGCTGTCGCGCGTTCCGGTCGAGCCGTCGCGATCTGCTCGATCGACGGCATGGCTGGCGTCGGCAAGACCGCGTTCGCGATCCACGCGGCGCACCGGCTGGCGGCCGAGTACCCGGACGGGCAGATCTTCCTCGACCTCCGCGCCCACGCCGGCGAGCACGCGCCCGTCGACCCGTTCGACGCGCTGGGCACGCTGCTGCTGACGGTCGGCGTGGCCGCGCAGTCCGTTCCCCAGGACCTCGACGCGCGGGCCGCCCTGTGGCGCGACCACCTGGCGGCGAGGAGGATGCTCGTCGTCCTCGACGACGCGGCCGGCAACGAGCAGGTCCGGCCGCTGCTGCCGGGCGCGGCGGGCTGTCTCGTGCTGGTCACCAGCCGGCGCCGCCTCTCGGCGCTGGAGGACGCCCGGCCGCTGACCCTCGACACGCTGCCGCCGGCGGACGCGACGGAGCTGTTGACGCGCCTGCTGGGGGCGTCCGACCGGACCAGAGACCAGTCGGCGGTCTCGGACCTGGCCGGGCTGGCCGGATGCCTGCCGCTGGCCATCGGACTGCTCGCCGGGCGGCTGCGGAGCCATCGCGCCTGGTCGGTGCGGCACGTGGCGGCCATGCTCGGAGCCGCACAGGACCGCCTGGCGGAGATGCACGCCGAGAACGTGGCGGTCGAGGCCGCGTTCGAGCTGTCGTATCGGGACCTGGCACCGGACCTCCAGCGCCTGTTCCGCCGCCTGGGCGTGCACCCCGGACGGGAAGTCGACCGTTACGCGGCCGCGGCGCTGGACGGCATCGGGCCCGCGGAGGCCGGGCGGCTGCTGGACGCGCTCTACGAGGACCACCTGGTCGACGAACCGGCGCCGGGCCGCTACCGGATGCACGACCTCGTCCGCGCCTACGCCCGCTCTCTGGCCGACCGGGACGGGACGGACGACCACGCCGGCGCGGTCGACCGGCTCCTGGACCACTACGTCCGCGCTCTCGCGAACGCGAACCGGCACGTCGCCAGGCGCGACTCGCGGATCGTCCCTCCTCCCGACCAGGGGGTGGAGACCGCGCCCGCCCTGTCCACCTGGCGGGAGGCGGTGGCGTGGCTCGAGGCGGAGCGGGCCAACCTCGCCGCCTGCTTCGCCGACGCGGTGGCCCGCGGTCGTGACCGCCACGTGATCGACCTCGCCCGCGGCCTGCATCCGTTCCTCGACATGTCGGGGCCGTGGGACCGGGCGCTGGCCATCCAGCGGACCGCGCTCGGCGTGGCGCGCCGCGCCGGCGACCGGTCGGCTGAGGCCGACGCGCTGAACGACCTCGGCGACGTCCAGCGCAGGACCGGCGAGTACGGGGCCGCCATGGCCTCCCTGGAAGCGGCGCTGGCCATCTATCGCGAGCTGGGCAGCCCGCTCGGCGAGGCGAACGCGCTGAACGACCTTGGCGACGTGCAGCGCACGATCGGCGACTACCCGGAAGCGGCGGCGTCGCTGTGCGCGGCGCTGACGCTCTATCGCGGGCTCGGCAGCCGGCTCGGGCAGGCCCGGACGCTCAACTGCCTCGGCATCGTGCAGTCCCTGACCGGCGACCACGCCGCGGGGATCGAGTCGCTGACCGAGGCGCTGGCCCTCTCCCGCGACTTCGGCTACGGGCTCGTCGTGGTCAACGCGCTGAACAACCTCGGGTGCGTGCAGTGCCGGAACGACGACTACGCGGCCGCCACCGAGTCGCTGAACGGAGCCCTGTCCCTCTCGCGCCACCTCGGCACCCGTCTCGGCCTCGCCAACGCCCTCGTCAACCTGGCCCGCGTGCAGCGCATGACGGGAGAGTCCGCCGCGGCGACGAGCTCGCTGAGCGAGGCTCAGGCGCTGTACCGCGACATCGGCAACCGCGCCGGGGCGGCCGCGGTCCTCCACGAGCTGGGCACGGTGCAGCACGTGAGCGGCGAGTACGCGGCGGCGACCGGGTCCCTGACCATGTCCCTCGCCATCTTTCGCGACATCGGCAGCCGGGACGGCCAGGCCAGCGCCCTCCACGACCTCGGGGTCGTGCAGCGCCTGACCGGCGACACGGCCGCGGCGGTCGAGTCGCTGGCCGAGGCCCTGAAGCTCTGCCGCGAGCTGGGCGACGGGTTCGGTCAGGCCCGGATCCTCAACGAGCTCGGGACGGTCCGCCTCGACGCCGGCGACGTCGCCGGCGCGATCGCCCACCACCAGGAGGCCGACCGCCTGGCAGGAGAGGCCGGCAGCCCGCTGGAGCAGGCGCACGCACGGGAGGGCCTCGGCCGGTGCCTGCTGCGCGGCCCAGCCGGTGGTGGCGAGGCGATCGCGGAGTTCCGGCACGCGCTGTCCATCTACCGCCGCCTGGGACTGCCCGACGCGGGTCGCGTCGAGGCCGCGCTGACCGACCTGGGGAGCTGACGCGTCAGAAGCGGTCGAGCGGAAACACCCGCGGCGCGATGGCCGAGTCGAGCTGCAGCAGCACGATGACCGCGATGCTGATGTACGTGTTGATGACGCAGAGCGCCACGGCCAGCGCGTAGAGCACCTGGAAGACCACGATCCGCCGCTCCACCGCCGCCAGCAGCTCGGGCGTCGTGTCCTTCTTGATCAGACCCGCCCGCTGCGCATAGCGCCAGCTCAGCAGCAGCATCACGCCCAGGAGCAGCAGGTTGAGCCAGTACACGACGAGCGCGAGCCGGATGGTGATGAACGCGGCGAGCAGCGCCGTGGAGAACGGCATGAGCGTGACCGCGAGGAGGAAGGTGAGGTTCATCCACGTCAGGTGGCGGTCGCTCCGCTCGAGGTTGTTGAGCTGTGTCTGCTGGCCGACCCAGAAGATGCCCAGCGTGAGGAAGCTCATCAGGTACGCGAGGACGTTCGGCGCCAGCGGCGCCAGCGCGTGCCACAGGGCCTGCTCCTGAGTGATGGCACCGCTCTGCCACAGTGCCTGGACCTGCTCCGGCACGTGCAGCGCCTGGCTGGCGGGAACGCGGATGTCGAGCACCAGCAGCGTGATCGCCACGGCGAAGATCCCGTCGCTCAGCGCGGCCAGCCGCTCCAGGCTGTGCCCTGCGACGTGCTGGTAGTAGATGCGCATGTTCTCATTCTGCCAGCCGGATCCGACCGGCCGGCCGGCGCGTCAACCGCCTGTTAACCACCGCTTCACCTATCGTTCCTCGTCCGCGGATAGCGTCCGCCTGTTGCTCGTGAGCTGATCAGACGACGGGGAGGATGCCCATGAAGCTCAGCAGGCTCTGGAGGACGATCCTGAGCGCCGCGCCGCTGCTGCTCCTGCTGCCTGGGGCGAGCCCGGCGGCAGCAGCCAGCCCAGCCGCCGGATGCTCGCTGCCGTCCGCCGCCGGCGTCGAGCACGTCATCGACATCCAGTTCGACAACGTCCACCTCCGCCGCGACACGCCCAACGTGCCGTCGGACCTCGAGCAGATGCCCAACCTGCTGAACTTCCTCCAGGGCGGCGGCGCGCTGCTCGACGACCACCACACTCCGCTGATCGCGCACACGGCCGACGACATCATGACCACGAACACCGGCGTGTACGGGGACCAGCAGGGCCAGCCGGTCGCGAACAGCTACCGGGAGTTCACGAGTCCCACCAGCACTGTGTCCAGCTCGTCGTTCCAGTACTGGACGAACACCACGCCCGACGGCACGTTCAACGCCCTCGACGCGGCAGGCAAGAACGCACCCGCGCCGTGGGTGCCGTTCACCCGGGCCGGCTGCAACTGGGGCAGCATCGGGACCGAAGACACCGCGTTCGAGGGCCTCGGCGACGTGGCGAAGGTGTACGGCCCGAACTCGCCCCAGGCCCAGGAGGTGGCCTCGGGCTCGCCCAACTCGTTCGCCGACTTCATCGGCATCGCCGTCCACTGCGCGAAGGGCGCCGCGCTCTGCTCGAAGGCCAACAACGGCGTCGCCGACGTGCTCCCGCAGGAGCCGGGCGGCTACACCGGGTTCAACGGGCTGTTCGGCCACAAGTACGTCGGGCCCCAGATCAGCCCCAACGGGCCGCTGCTGGACCTGGACGGGAACCCGATCGAGGACAACTTCCGAGGCCACGTATCGCTCGGCTTCCCGGGTTTCGACGGCATGAGCGCATCGGTCTCGCTGGCGTACACGGCCGCCATGCAGGAGCACGGCGTTCCGATCACGTACAGCTACATCTCGGCCGCCCACGTCGACGCCGACGGCGTCGACGCCGGTCCCGGCCAGGCCGGCTACGTCGCCCGGCTGCACGCATACGACCAGGCGTGGGGCAAGTTCTTCGCCCGGCTCCGGAAGGACGGGATCGATAGGAGCAACACCCTGTTCGTCGTCACGTCCGACGAGAACGACCACTTCGCGGGTGGCCAGGGCAGCCCGGCCGGCTGCGACGGCGTCCACACCCCGTGCACGTACGGCGCGATCGGCGAGGTCCATGCCGATCTGAACACGCTGCTGCAGCAGGCCGGGAACACCACGCCGTTCACCCAGCACTCCGACTCGTCGCCGGCGCTCTACGTGACCGGCCAGCCAGCGCGCGACGCGGCCGTCACCCGCTCGTTCGACCGCTCGCTGTCCGGCATCGAGGTGACCAACCCGATCACCGGCCGGGTCGAGCCGATGTTCAACTTCCTCACGGACTCGGTCGGCATGAAGCTGCTGCACATGGTCACCGCCGACCCCAACCGGACACCCACCGTGGTGGCCTGGGGCAAGCCCGACTACTTCGTGGACTCGGGCGCAGCGGACTGCCCGGGCGGACCGGTCGTGGAGTGTCCGCCGTCCTTCGGTGAGGACGCGTGGATCCACGGCACCATCTCCGCCCAGATCAACCGCACCTGGCTGGGCCTGGTCGGGCCCGGGGTGCGCCACGTCGGCCGCAACGAGACGCTGTGGTCGGACCACGCCGACATCCGGCCGACGGTCCTGCTGCTTGCCGGCCTGCGGGACGACTACCAGGACGCTGGCTGCCCGCTGTTCGAGCTGCTGACCGACCGGGCGCTGCCCGAATCGCTGAAGGACCACTCCGCTGAAGTGCTGCGGCTGGCCCAGACGTTCAAGCGCATCGACGCGCCGGCCGGCCAGCTGGGCCTGGACGGCGTTCGCATCTCGACCGCGGCGCTGGCCAGCGGCTCGGCGAGCGACGACAGCCGCTACGCGCAGCTCGAGTCGCAGCTCAGCGCGATCACGACCCAGCGTGACGCGCTGGCAGCGAAGATGAACGAGATGATCAGCGCCGCCGCGTTCCGCGGCCGCGCCATCGACGAGGACCAGGCGGAGGCCCTGGTCAACCAGGGTCGCGACCTCCTGGACCGCGTGACCGACCTGGCCGACGACCAGGGCTGACAATCCGGCGACGGAGGCGGGCGGCGACCGGCGCCGCCCCGTCTCGCGGCATCATGTCGTCGTGGCCAACGAGACACGAGGACCCCGAATCACGTTCGTGGGGGCCGGCAGCGCGGTGTTCGCGCGCCAGCTCATGACCGACATCCTGAGCATCGAGGGCCTCGACCCGGGCACGTTCGCGCTGGTCGACGTCGACCCCGACCGGCTCGTCGTGGCCCGCCGCATCGCCGAGCGCCTGGCGGCGCAGTTCGGCCGCGACTGGGCGGTCGTGGCCAGCACCGACCGCACGGACGTGCTGGCGGGCAGCGACTTCGTGATCAACTCGATCGAGGTCGCCGGTCGCCCCAACGTCGGCCACGACTACGACATCCCGCTGAAGTACGGGGTCGACCAGTGCATCGGCGACACGATCGGGCCGGGCGGGATCTTCAAGGCGCTGCGCACCGGCCCCGCCTGGCTCGACATCGCCCGCGACGTGGCCAGGCTCTGCCCGGACGCGATCGTGATGAACTACACGAACCCGATGTCGATCCTGACGCTGGCCGCCGTTCGCGCGACCGGCCTGCAGGTGGTCGGCCTGTGCCACAGCGTGCAGTCCACCTCGCGCCTCCTCGCCCGCTATCTGGACGTCCCGTACGACGAGCTGCGATGGCGCTGCGCGGGCATCAACCACAACGCGTGGTTCACCGAGCTGACGAGGGACGGGCAGGACCAGTACCCGCGGCTGCGCGCGGCCGCGGGTCGGCCCGAGGTGTACGAGCAGGACCCGGTGCGCTTCGAGACGATGCTCCGCCTCGGCGCGTTCGTGACCGAGTCGAGCGGCCACTTCTCCGAGTACGTCCCGTACTTCCGCAAACGGCCCGACCTGGTCCGGCGGTACAGCCGCGACGGGTACCTGGGCGAGTCGGGCTTCTACGCCCGCAACTGGCCGCTCTGGCAGGAGCGGCACCGGCGGCTCGCCGAGGACTGGGCGTCCGGCGAGCAGGACCTGCCGGCTGAGCGCAGCCACGAGTACGGGGCGGATATCGTCGAGGCGACGGTGCTCGGCCGGCCTGCCGTCATCCACGGCAACGTCGAGAACGTGGGCATGGTCGACAACCTGCCGCGGGGCGGGTGCGTCGAGGTGGCGTGCCTGGTCGACCGGAATGGGGTGCAGGGCACGCACGCGGGCAGCCTGCCGGAGCAGCTGGCGGCGCTGAACCGGGCGCACATGGCGGTGCACGAGCTGATGGTCGGTGCGCTGCTCGAGCGGGACCGCCGCGCCGCCCTCTACGCCCTGATGCTCGACCCGCTGACAGCGGCGGTCTGCTCGCTGGAGGAGATCGAGCGGATGTTCGACGAGATGTGGGAGGTCCAGCGGCCCTACCTCGGGGCGTTCGACCGCGACTCGACGCCGCGGGTCGTACGTTGAGGTGGATATGACCGACGTCGTACCGGCCGGCCAGGCGCAGCCGGCCCCACTGCAGCTGCGACCGCCGCGCCACCTCGTCAGTCCCCGCGCGATCTGGTACTGGACGGTTCGCGCCCTGTTCGGCTGGCTGGTCTTCCTCGTGCTCCAGGTCGTCTTCCTGCTGGCCACGCTGGGCGACGGCGCGCTCCGCTGGCACGTCGTGGCGCTGGCCGCGACGGTGGTGGCTGCGGCGGCGCACCTGGTCGTCATGCCGCAGTGGCGGTACCGGGTCCACCGGTGGGAGGCCACCCCGCACGCCGTCTACACGCAGGCCGGGTGGTTTGCGCAGCAGCGGAGAATCGCGCCGATCTCGCGCATCCAGACAGTCGACACGGAGCGGGGGCCGCTCGAGCAGGTCTTCGGCCTGTCCAACGTGCGCGTCACGACGGCGTCCGCGGCGGGACCCCTGAAGATCCACGGCCTCGACCGGCACGTCGCGCAGTCCCTGGTGGACGAACTGGCCCTGGCGATCGAGTCCACGCGCGGCGACGCCACGTGAGCTCCCTTCCCCAGCACGAGACCCAGTCGCAGGCGCCCGCCGGCGACGGCTGGCGGCGGCTCGACATGCGCATGCTCCTGGTGCACCCGGTCCGCGAGGTGGTCCGTTTGTTCCCCCTGCTGGTGGGCGTGCTGCTGGCCGGCAGCAGCACCGGCCGCGGCGGGCTGTGGGGCCTCACCGGCGCCGCCATCGCCGTCGCCATCGGGCTGCTGCGCTGGTACACGACGAGCTACCAGGTCGCGAACGAGCGCATCCAGGTCCGCCGCGGACTGCTCCGGCGCGAGCTCGTGAGCGTGTCGCTGGACCGGGTTCGCACCGTCGACATCACGGCCTCGCCCCTGCACCGGATCCTCGGCCTCGTGCGTGTCACCGTCGGCACCGGCCTGTCGGATCGCAAGAGCGAGGACGCCCTCCGGCTCGACGGCATCTCCGCCGCCGCGGCCGAGCGGCTGCGGGACGACGTGCTGCGGCGCCATGCCGCTCCGGCCGCAGCGGCCGCGCCCGCAGTCGAAGAGGAGGTGCTGGCGCAGGCGCCGCCGGCGTGGATCCGATACGGGCCGTTCACGCTGTCCGGCTTCCTGGCGGTCCTGTTCGTCCTCGGCTTCGTGTGGCGGATCGTCTCGGAGGCACGCGTCGACCCGGCGCGGGTGGGGGAGGCAACGGCAGGATACCTGCAGCTCGTCGGACTGCCGCGATGGATCGAGCTCCTCGCGGTGTCCCTGCTGCTGCTGGTGGCGGTCGCGTGCGCGTCCACGATCGCGTATGCGCTCGCGTTCTGGAACTTCCGGCTGGTCCGCACCGCGGCCGGCTCGCTGCAGGTGACGCGCGGCCTCCTGTCGACACGGTCGACCACCATCGAGGAGCGCCGGCTGCGCGGCGTGGAGATCAGCGAGCCGCTGCTGCTCAGGCTGGCGCGCGGCGCCCGCTGCATCGCGATCGCGACCGGCCTGCGCGTCGGCCGTGGCGCCGAGCGGGGCGGAACGCTGCTCATGCCGCCGGGCCCGGGCCCGGAGGCGTGCCGCGTGGCCGCCGCGGTGCTCCGCTCGCCGGACCCGGTGACCAGCCCGCTCCTCTCGCACGGCGGTCGCGCGCACCGCCGGCGGTATACCCGCATGGCGCTGGCCTGGGCGGCGATCACGGCCGTCCTGGTGGCGCTGCCGTTCGCCCTCCCGCTGCCCTCCTGGACGTGGGAGGTGTCGCTGGTCCTGCTGCCCCTGGCCGCGGCGCTGGCGTACGACCGCTACCGGGGCCTCGGCCACGCCCTGGTCGGCCGGTTCCTGGTGACCAGCAGGGGATCGATCGTCCGGCGGCGGTGGATGCTGGACCGCGAGGGGATCATCGGCTGGAACCTGGAGCAGTCGTTCTTCCAGCGCCGGGCCGGCCTGGTCACGCTCGTCGCCACCACGGCGGCCGGGCGCCAGCAGTACGCGGTGCAGGACGTGACGGTCGAAGAGGCCCTCCGGGTCGCCGACGCGGCGCTGCCCGACCTGCTCGCTCCCTTCCTCGTGCGGGGTGACTAGGACCGCGGACCCCTACAGTCCCTGCCGCCGGAGGTGGCCGGCTGCGCGCTCGGCGTGTGCGGCGATCGCCTGCAGCTCGACCAGCACCTCGATCGATGGGCGTGGGGCGCGGCGCGTCGCCGGCTGCGGGCTCGCCGGCGTGGCGGAGATCATCCAGCACCCATGGGCCACCTCGCCGACGCCCTCCGCGATCGCCTGGAGCATGACGGAGAGCCGGTCTCCTTCGGTGTCGAGCACCAGCCCGTGGATCATCCGCAGTGGTCGGGCGAGGCCGGCCGCGAGCGCGACCTGAAGATCGTGCAGGTCCCACGCCTCCGGCTCGAGGTGCGCGGGGTCCTCGTCGACATCGAGCTCCAGCGCGACACGGTGCTTGCTGCGCACGCCCACGGCCATTCCCCCATGTAGCGGTCACGGCGGCGACACACCGCCGTGGCGACTCGAACAGATTACTCCTTCGGATGACCAAGGGGGCAGGTTATTCGGTCGCTCTGCGTTGACATGGAGCGGCGGGCCGTCAGCGTCGTCGCGGCGGCGGTCCGGGACTGGGCAGCGCTGCCGGCTTGCGGCGCAGCCGGATCAGGACCCGGCGACCGGCGACGGCGAGGAGACCGAGCACGCCGACCGCCAGCAGCGCCGCGCCCAGCAGGCGCTGCTGCATGGAGAGCCTGTTCACGGTGGCGGTCAACCCGCTGCGCGCAGGGCCGCTCGACGGCACCCGCAGCGGCGCCGGCTGCGCGGCCTGGGCCGGCAGGGACGAGGGGACCAGGGGGAGGCCGCTCGGCGGGGGCGTGGCCGGCGCGGCGGAACCGGCGACCAGCACCACCGAAACGGCCTTGCAGTCGCGATAGCGCGGCCCGGCACTTGCGCAGACCTGGTGGGAGCCGGCGCCGCCGTGGCCCGCGGGAACGGACGCGTTGACGCCCCCGGCCACGCACAGCGCACCGTTCTTGGTCGGGAACTCGCTCAGCCAGGCGCCGCCGTCCCACGTGAAGTCCACACCAACGGTGCAGAAAGGCGTCGGCTCCGGGAAGGTGAACGATGGCTGCACCACCGCGGCCGTGGTGGCGCTCGCCTGCACCTGGTCGGGCACCGTGAGCGTGGCGCCGTTGTCGGCCGATGCCGCCAGCGGCGCCAGGCCGGCGAGACAGGCGGTCGAGATGGCCAGGACGAGACCGGGATGTCGCACTACCCCCCTCCGTTGTGTCACCGCGTCTCGGACTAGGCGAGACAGTCTACACGTGCCAGGCGATGGTCGACGTGGCGTCGAAGTCCAGGTTGGTCGTGAGCTTGACGGGCGGTGGAGGCGGGATCGGGGTTGGAGTCGGCACCGCCTGGGCGGTGCTCACCGACGGGGTCGGCGAGCCTACCTGCGCGCCGGGCGGCGGTGTCGCTGGCCGGGTCGGGATGGGGGTCGGGACGTCGCTCGGGATCGGCGGCGAGGGCGGCACTTCCTGCCGCCACAGCTGAAAGTGACCGGTGATGCCCTCGGCGGCCAGGTACACGAGGCTCTGGCCGTCGGGCGACCAGGTCGGCTGGGCCGCCAGTTGGCCGGAGACGACGACCTGGCGCGGTCCCAGCGTCCGGCCGTCGAACGCGGCGACCTCGATGCTGGCCAGCTGCTTGCCGCCGGTGCAGATCATCGCCACGCGGCGGCCGTCGGGCGACAGCGCCGGCTGCGAGCAGTCGTCGTCAGGCGGGGTCAGCGCGACGCCGGCCGTGCCCGCCCGGTTGGACAGCCACAGCTGGCCCATGATGCGGTTCTCGGCGGTCTCCAGGGCGTACTTGGTGTAGATCACGCCCGCCCCGCTGGGCAGCGGCACCGGCTGGACGTCGCCGCCCGTGTAGTCGTGGGGAATCGTCCACTCCCGCATCTGGCTGGCTGTGCCGCCGAGCGGCATCGACCAGACGGCCATGACCACGTTGTAGCTGCTGTACACGTCCTTGGGGTCGTAGCTGAACCACAGCGTGGAGCCGTCCGCGCCGATCTTCGGGTACATGGCCCAGTGGTTGAGCTCGACCGTGCCGCTGGCGTCGTGGGTGAGCTGCGCCTGGGTGTGTCCGTTCGTGTCCACCAGGTAGAGGTCCGAATACGCGTAGTCGCGCCGCACGACGACCAGGCTCTGGCCGTTGGGGCTCACGGCGGGCATGGTCCAGCTCGCGGTTCCCCTGGCGGTCAGCAGGGGCGTGAAGCTGCCGTGCTGAAGCCGGTACAGCGTGCCGTTCTGGACCAGGTAGAGCGTGCCGGGCAGACGCTGCAGTGGGCCCGCGACGGCCGGCTCTTCTCCGGGCCGGCTGGCCCCGGCGGCGACGGTCGCACGGTGGGCGCCCAGGGCCAGGTACACGCCGACCCCGGCGGCGAGCCAGGCGGCGGTGATGGCCACCAGCGCCAGCGCCTTCGGCGCCGACCAGCGTCTCAGGCTCACGAGAAGTACTGGCGGACCAGAGGCCGGATCGCGGCCCAGTTCGCGATCAGGACGTCGGCGCCGTCGATGACCGCGTTCGAGGTGTACGGGGGCACCAGGACGATCTGCTCGATCTGCGAGGGGTCGTTGATCTGGCTCGCGAGCGAGAGCAGCGAGCGGATGCGGGCGAAGTCGCCCAGGTTCATGCTCGTCTTGAACTCGCCGTTGAAGGACGCCAGGACGCCGGGCAGGTCGACGGGGTTCACGGCCCTTGCCTTGACCTTGAGCGCGAGCAGGACCTGCTGCTGACGCTGCGACCGGCCGAAGTCCTCCTGGATGTCGCCGTGGCGAGAGCGCACGTACTCCATCGCGTGGACGCCGTCGAGGTGCTGGGGGCCGGGAAGGACCAGGACCCGCTTGTAGGCGTAGGGGTCGGCGTTCTCGAGGTCGGCGGGGTAGAAGTCGTCGAGCACTGGGTTGCTGGTGGTGACGTCGACGCCGCCCAGGTAGTCGATCAGCCGGACCAGGCCGCGCAGGCCCACCCAGACCCAGTAGTCGACGTGGACGTCGAAGTTCCGTTCGACGGTCGCCACGGCCTCCGGCGCCTGCCCGTAGCTGTAGGCCGCGTCGATCTTGGCCTCGCCGCCCGACGCCAGGGGCACGTAGAGGTCGCGGGGGATGGACAGCATCGTGACGTGGCGCGTGGCGGGGGTGATCCGGACGAGGATCATCGACTGGGTCAGCACGGCGTCCGACGCGAACTTGGAGTCGTCGTCGGAACCCATCAGGAGCACGGTGAAGGGGGACCCGGCGGCCGAGCCGGCGGAGGGGCTGGGGCTGGCCGAGGTGTCGCGGGTGGCCTGACCGGTCTGGGCGTAGGCGAGGAGCGCCACGGGGAGGAAGTAGGCGAAGGCGCCGGCCAGGCCGGAGACCAGGAGGCCGACGAACAGGAGGGCGATGGTGCCTCGCCAGCCCATGCTGCCCTTCGATCGACGAGCCCTCCGGCGAACGGATCGGCGTGCCACGATGACGTTAACCTGATGTTAGCCGCCATTTTTCCGAGCTTCCTGTGAGCCGATCGGGTGCCCTGGAACGTGAGGCGCAGGTCCCGATATGATTGGTGGCGCTCGGACGCCCGCCCTGGGGGCGGGCACGCCATCACGTGGCCCCGTCGTCTAGTGGACTAGGACGCAGCCCTCTCAAGGCTGAGATCGCGGGTTCGAATCCCGCCGGGGCTACCAGTACATTTGTTCTGGGTGGCCGGCGGTTCGTTTGCGGCTCCCTCTTCAGCCGTTTCACGGCTCCGGCATCGACCTCCTCCAGAAGCTGGCGGCAGGGCCCGACCTCGTGTACCTGTTCTGGCCGGTTGGCTCGGCTACCTGCGCATCTCTACGCATCCCGCGATCTTCCAAAAGCCACTCACGGCGGCTGAGGCGGTGGCCAACGTGGACGATTTCGTCTCGCGTCCCCATGTCCTTACCAGTGGAGAGGCAGATGGCTCCTGGGGTTCGTATCGTGAAGTGACGGGCTCCGTGACGGTGCGAGGCAATCTCGTGCCGGATGCTCACATCGTGGCTTTGATGCGGCAGCACGGAGTGTCGCCTGCTCGACGCACTCCGCACAGCGCGCGGCGCCTGCGACTGGGGCCCCCTCCGTCAGATGACCCGGAGTGCATGCCGGGCGCGGGCCGCGTCCCGAGCGGCTCCAAGCCGCTCAAACGCCTCGAGCGCGGACTGGAGCAGGTGACGGTCCATGACGACGCGGGACAGGTGTTCCCTCGCCCTGGCGGCCTGAAGCGGCAGCGAAAGGCGGTCGAAGCCGTCGACTGCGCGGCCGAGCAGAGCGGCGGCATCGCCAGGGGCGCCGGCCACGGCCCGCGCGAGGCCCTCCGCCCGGTCGCAAGTCGGCGACATAGCCGCCAGGTAGTCGCCCCTGGTACGTGCGGTGGGAAGGTAGCGGTCCAGCGCTGCCCAGTCACCCTGTGCTTCCATCGCCTCGACCAGCACGATCGATTCGAACGGGATCTCCATCGGTCCCGGCCGGCGACCCAGGAGCACGAGCCGCTCCGCGATGGCTCGCCCGGTCGCTGCGTCGCCGAGCTCGATCGCGAGCCGGGCCCGCAGCGCCTCAACGTACCCGGTGGGGTCGGGGTCCGGACTCATGAGCGCAGCGACCTCTCGCGCGCGCTGCACCTCCCCCAGATGGCAGAGACCGATGGCTCCCAGCACAGGACCACCGTGAAGGTACGGGCAGCTCATGTGAGCCTCCGGTCCCTGGAGGAAGGCGAGGTGCTCGTCGAGAAACGGCGCCATCTCCACCCACCGTCCGAGGTGCCCTAGGCAGGCCATCACCATGAATGTCCCGTGCAGCCGGTCGTGTGGGGAGATGGCCTGCCCCAACGCGTGAGACGTGCGCGCGTGCGCGAGCGCCCGGTCATACGCTCCGGTGACGTCCCCTACGACAACGCTTGCGATCGTGTGTCCCAGCGCCCGGTCGCGATCCCTGCCTCCCTGGTCCACGAGGTCCACCTCCTGGAGGACCGACGCGACAGCCTTGTCGTAGGCGCCGTCGATGAACTGGGCGGTCGCGAGAGCGAAGAGGGCCAGGCCCTGGAGGGGAGGTGAGTCGAGCTCGTGAGCCAGCCGCCGTGCCCGCTCAGCCGCGCGGCGCCGGCCGGCTGGCGGCACCGGGTCGGTCCTGCCGGTCCAGGCCCAGCGACCCCCGCACAGCGCCCGAAGCGCGAGCAGCTGGGTCCTCGCCGACGGGTCTCGGACCACAGCCAGGCCCTCGTCGGTCACCCGGTCGCCCAGCGTGGGGTCCGGCGGAACTCGAAATCCGCCCCAACGGTTGATGGCCATCACCGCGGTCTTGAGGCAGAGGCTGGCTCGCCAGTCATCGTGTCCCTGCTCCCGTCGCAGCTCCGCCAGCGCCTGCTCCCAGGCGGGGATCGCCGCGTCGCCGTGGAAGGCGGCCTCATGATCGTCGCCGATCGCCTCCGCCGCCTCGGCGCGTTCGT
>Ga0126369_10001280_pt1 | contig 17297 bp, 8 predicted proteins | sample PanSoiMetaPlot_1_FD_109646 | JGI IMG/M metagenome (GOLD analysis project Ga0126369, IMG submission 109646) | Tropical forest soil microbial communities from Panama - MetaG Plot_1 | ecosystem: Environmental > Terrestrial > Soil > Tropical forest > Bulk soil | place: Panama | collected 2016-02-17 | reverse complement strand
GAGGCATGTGCGAAAGCCGGCCCACACCGGGTCCGGCAGGAGAAGAACAACTTGCGTTTGGGGGCGCGGCCTTGAAGCCTTCACCGGCCGCTTACAGAAGGGTCTGTTTTTCGATTCGCGTAAAACAGGCTGTAAGAAAAACTCTCGTCGCAGCGATGATGCTGCTGGCGAGCGCCCTCGCTTTGCCAGCACAGGCACCGGTGGCGAGTCATCCGCAGCCACCGTCTCCTTCTGAAAAACATCATTATCTAATGTCCGAAAGCCTGGATCTGGTCACGCTAGAAACCAATACAGAAGACAATCTGAATCAGAGTGGCTCGCAAAATGCGACAGGGCAAATTTTTGTTATTGATCGAATTGATTTTATCGGAAACCGGCGCGTCCGAAACGACACTTTGCGGGCGCGCATCTTCAGCCGGCAGGGCGACACTTACAACGAAGAGACGCTGCGCCGCGATTTCCAGGCACTGTGGAATACGCAATTTTTCGAAGATGTAAAACTCCGCGTGGAAGATTCCGCCGAGCATGCTAATTCCAAGATCATCATTTTTGAAGTGAAAGAGCGGCCGGTGATTCGCCGAATCCGCTATGACGGCATTCATTCCATCTCTGAGTCGGATATCCTCGATCGGTTCAAAGAGCGCAAAGTCGGTCTTACAGTGGAAAGCCAGTTCGATCCGACGAAGATTAAGAAGGCGCAAGTCGTTCTTAGCGAATTGTTGGGTGAGCACGGACGACAGTTCGCAAAAATCACACCGGAGTACGAGCGTATTGCATCGAGCAATGCGGTCATTCTCATCTTCAAGATCGAAGAAGGCCCAAAAGTCAAGGTGGGCAAGATCAAGTTCACAGGCAACCACGCCTTCAGCGACCGCAAGCTGATTCGCGCAATGCGAAATGACAGGCCGTACGCCATTCCGCTCGGATTCACGTTCATTCCGGTGATGTCCAAGACGTACGACCATGACAAGCTCGTCGAAGACATCGAAGTTGGCATCCGCGGCCTCTATCAGGACAACGGCTATTTTCGCGTTCTGGTAAAAGATCCGATTATCGAAAACATTGATACCCGAAACAATCGCCTTGGCGTTCCTCTGATTCTTGGAAAAACCGACGGCAAAGCCGTGAACATCACAATCCCCATCGAAGAAGGCGAGCGCTACAAGATGGGAACGCTCAAGATTGTCAGCGCCGATCCAGATAAACAGCTGTCACTCAAAGTGGACGCGTTGAAGACGGTTTTTCCGCTAAAGCAGGGCGACATCCTCAGCGTGGACAAGCTTAGGAAGGCGCTGAAGGAATATACGACCGTGTACGGAGGATACGGCTTCATTGATTTTACGGCTGAGCCGGAATTCGACATCGATGACGCGAACAAAGTGATCAACCTGACGCTGCGTTTCGATGAACAGAAGCAATATTACGTGCGTCGCATCGAATTTTCCGGCAATACCACCACGCGCGACAAAGTGATTCGCCGCGAATTGCTGATTGATGAAGGTTCGCTCTTTGACAAGCGCCGATGGGAAGTAAGCATTCTCCGTTTGAATCAACTGGATTATTTTGACCGCATCGAAGCAGACAAGGCCGTCGAAATCAAGCGCAACACAAAAGAAAGCACCGTCGACCTGAATCTGAAACTGAAAGAAAAAGGGAAACAATCCATTGGCTTGAATGGCGGCGTAAGCGGGCTCGCCGGTGGATTTATCGGCCTCACCTACCAGACAAACAACTTCCTTGGGTTGGGTGAGACGCTGACGTTCTCTGCGCAATTCGGAAGTTTGCAGCGCAGTTTGCTTTTCGGATTTACGGAGCCATATCTTTTTGATCGCCCGATCAGTTCGGGTTTCACGATTTTCGCAAGCCGATATAGCTACGATCAGGCCAAGCAGGAATCGCTGCTCCTTGGACAACAAGTCAGCCTGAACCCGCAATTCATCCAGAATTACAACCAAGAAAGCACCGGTTTTACCCTTTTCGCCAGCTATCCCCTGCGAAAATTCTCGTTTACACGCGTCGGCATTACTTACGGATTGACTCGCACCAACATCAAGGCTTTTAACGAAGCGTCCAATTTGCTTTTCCAGTCGATTCAATACCGCAGTTTTGCAGGCCCTAGCGCCCTCAACGGAATTATCTCCAGTACGATCACGCCCACCATCACTTACAACTCCGTAGATAATCCCGTCAACCCAGTGACCGGAAAAAGCATTTTGTATACCGTGGCGTTCACTGGCGGACCTCTCGGCGGTAACGTAAACACAATTACCAATGTGCTCGAGTACAAGAAATTCCGCCCAATCAACAAACGCAGAAACGTGCTCGGATATCGCGCTCGCGTTGGATACATCACCGGTTATGGCGGCAAGCAGATTCCTCCATACAACCGTTTCTACATGGGCGGTGAGGACGATATTCGTGGCTACGACATTCGTTCCATCTCTCCGGTGACTTTTATTCCGACTAGTTCGGCCGTTCCTGTCAGTTATCCCGATCCTCTGTCCGGTGGCGCGTTGCGTACCTTCACGGTTCCTGTACTGGTTTACACGGCCACGCTGCCAGGCGGAGACCTGCAAGGATTCGGCAATGTCGAATACCGAATTCCGATTGTGAAGACCTATTTCCAGACCGCGTTTTTCTTTGATGGCGGTACGAACGGTATTGCGAAGCGTGACGGTTTGAGGCTTGATCCAACGGGCGTAGATAAGATCAATACCGATTTTCCGACTTCCAACATTTCGGGTAGTTTACCGATTGCGCCAAACACCAATTTCCGTTTCCGTGGCTCGGCGGGCGTTGAATTCGTAATTCAATTGCCGATCGTGCAGGCCCCATTCCGCATTTATTACGCATACAACGTAAATCGTCTGCATGAAACGGTGGTTGCCCTGAATCCCTTTATCGAACCGAGCCAGATTTGCGAACCGGCAAGCGTTGTGAATCGCTTGGTAACCTGTCCGGCTGATGTCAATTTGGGTTTTTATCCGCAGACGCTCGATGCGAGTAGTTGGGCGCTTGTCAAAGAAGAGATACGTCCGGTGCTTAATAATCCTGGCCGGTTGAATTACTTTGAGCCAAAGACGACTTTTCGATTTACGGTGAGCCGTACTTTCTAGTTTTCGAGTGGTTTTGCGTTTTTGCCCGCGCGGGCGGGGATCGCGGTACGAAATTCCAGTGCGAAGGCGAATTGATCGCCCGTAGCCGTTGTGGGGGAACTCGTGAGAATGAAGCTGGCAAGTCTAAAAATATTTCTTCTGTCGCTTGTGGCGTGCCTTATCGTGGCGGCTGGATGCGGCAGTAGCAGCTCGTCGAATGTGGTCAAAGTTGGGGTGAGCCCGGCCAGCTTCACAGTCATTGTGACCCAGACGCTGACTCTGACTTCCATCGTGACCGGCACGACAAACACCAATGTCACTTGGGCCTGCACGTACGCAACGTCCTTCTTCGACTCCAACGGCAAACAACAGACGGGCACTTCGACCGCATGCAACGATCAAACAGGAAACATTCCCGCTAATTCTGCAAATACCACCGTGGTTTTTACGGCGCCACAGTCTCTTCCCGACCTTACCAAGCTACAGGGCACAAACTGCACCTCGACGACAACGACTTGCGTATTGGTGATAACGATTACCGCAACCTCGGCTGCAGACACGAAGGCCACGGGGACGGGGCTGCTTAATTTGGATTCCGGTATCTCCGTTACGCTGACGCCTACCACCGCCACGGTGCCGACTAGCGCCAGCGCGTCCGCGCCTTCGCAGTTCCAATTCAACGCGACGCTCACGAACGATATCGGCACAGTAAAAGGTGTGATCTGGTTGCTCACGCAAAAGACTCCTTCGGGAACCACAAACTACCCGGACTTGGCCACCTGCAGCCCTACCTGCGGTTCGATTGATGACAACGGACTTTATTCTGCACCGACCGCGATTCCTTCTCCTGCCACGGTGACGATTGTGGTGACCTCAAAGGCCGATCCGCTCCGATTCGCGATAGGCACAATTACCGTCATCACCGGTGGGCCGATTACATTCAAGGGTATTTCCCCGACGATCGTGCCGCAAGGTGTCGCTTTCTACGACGTTTATTTGGAAGCGCCCGGGGTGACTTCTGCTTCCCAGGTAACGCTGACTGCAGACAAGGGCGGCTCGCAGCCCATTCTTTTCTCTTCCGGTCAGCTGAAAGTGCTGTTTCCGCTTCCAACTTCTGCGACGCCGGCGCCAGCTTCTACCGGCATTCGTCTGCGCCTGCTTCCCGGAAATCTAGGCTCTGTGGATAACTTCACAGTCTCAATTTCTGATCCTTCACAGCCTGTTACCACTAATGGTCCGGGTCCTTACCGTTACAGCGTTGTTCCGGTCAGAGCCACGTCGGTCGCATCGCTGCCGGATAGTATTGTGCAAAATGCGCAGTCGAACGAGCTGAACATGCTTGTCAATGGCGGCTACTTCGGACCGAATGGCAGCTTTGCTGGAGCCAGCTTTCAAGGAACTACCATACCTTTTTCCAGCTCGGCTAACTCGACTTCGCGTCAGCTCCTGCTCACATTTCCTTCAAGCCTCGCCAACAATTCGCAACCAGGCCTCTATCCTTTCTCTGTTGTTCGCACAGCTGCACCAGCACCTGCAGACGACAACGCTTCGGTGACGAATCTGGCGATTTTCCCAGACTATCGAACGGGCGCGCCAATTCCTGCCCTTCCACCCGTCACCGCCGGAACCACCGGCGTACTGAAGAATCCCAGCGCGATTGATATCGATCAGGATTTGGGCATCGCGGCTGTGGCCGACACAGGAAACAATCAAGTCGTCTTCTTTAGGATAAATGCAGGCGGCACGCTCACACCCCTTGGCACAACACAGACTGTGGGAACACCGACGTCCGTATCGGTCAATCGCACGTTGCACACGGTCGTCGTCGTTGGCAATAGCGATCAAAATGTCTACGTCTTTCCGATTCCAAGCACGGCCACGAGTTCGTTGATTGCGCCGACCACTACCATTTCACTCGGCTCCCTTTTGCCAAGCGAGGTGAGTCCACTCCCAACGCCTTATTCAGTCGGAGTCGATCCGGACACCAATCGGGCGATCGTTGCTTATTCCTCTACGGCAAATCCGACAACGGCAAAGGTCGGATTCTTGTTGGACTTGAACACTGGAGATACCGGAACATCCTCGGCCCCTGCATGCCTGAAAATTCCCGGGCAAGCGACGACAGTCTCGCCATGCGTTTCAGCGCAGGTGACTCTCAATACGGGCACGGCACCGCAGATTGCGATGTTGCCGCACAGCCATCTTGCCGTCGTGACACCCGGCGGGCTGGGAATTACCAGCGGAATTGACGTAACAAAGAGTTCGACTTCCGTTGGCATTGCAAACGTGTCTTTAACTTCGGGACTTGTCACGGTGACGACGGCGAGCAACCACGGATTGAATCCGGGAAATCCAGGAACTGTATTGATCTTGGGTGTACCCAAAGGCACGACAAATCAAGTCGATTTCAATGGGGCATTCACGGTTCTGAGCGTCATCAACAGCACGAGCTTCACGTATGCGTTGACGGCGACGGTCAACGATACGGCGACCGGAAACTCAGACAGCGCGGTTTATTTCGCTTCTCCGAACATCTCCATTGGCGGCTTATCGCAAACCACGCAAGGCGTGGCGGTGAATCCGGTAACCGGCCTTGTCGCCGTGGCCGATCCAAATTCCACTGGCTCAAATGGGCCGCAGATCAATTTCTTGAACTCGCTGGATCAAAACGTCACATCGATCATCTTCCATGCCGACTGTACCGTGTATACAACGAATTGCCCGAATTCGCCGGAGCTTCCCGGCACAGCCGTCGTGTCATTCCAGCCATTCACGAACGAACTGGTTTCTTATAACGGACAACTTAATCAACTTTCCATCTCTAACCCTGTGACTTTCGGTCGTTATTACGTTTCCAGCTCCAATGTGCAACAGCCGTCGATACCACTGCCAGGCGGAGCCGGAGCAGGCAATGCCACCATTGGAAGCCTGAAGCTCTCTGGTGGAGTTGCAGTGGACGGTGCGACAAATCAGGCGCTTGTGGTGCAATCCGGCACGAGCGACATCATTGTCGTTAATCTGGGGCCGGTTGCTTCTACGGTGCAAAAGGGCGTGCACATCAGCGAAGTGCTCGTGCCCAGCGCTGATGGAATCCACGTCGGCGGAATAAAAGGGGCCAACTTCCCCCAAGGAACTCTTACGTCTGCGAATCCTTTGACTGGCGTCAAGATTTTCGGAGCAGGATTTAGCAATAGTCCAGTGGTGCGACTCGACGGAACTGCTCTTAGCGCTCCGACGATTGTTAGCGACCGCGAATTACATGTCGACATTCCCGCTTCGTTCCTGAAGCATCCCCACCGCTACGCACTGGATGTGCTTGCCGGCGGAGTGCAGTCCAACGCTTCCGACTTTTTCGTTGTGGCGGCAGTGGATCTTTCACAGGTGTGCAAAGACTCGAGCGGCAACTCGATTACACATCCGTCGTCCGTCGCCATTGCGGACCAGCTTGGGCTGCAGGGCTATGCCCCGAAAGCGGTCGTAACCAACACCGGTTGCAACAGCATTTCGGTGATTGATATCGCTCCGCAACTTCCAACGTACGACACAAGCAATCCTAATAAACCCGTTCTGACGGGATTCGCCGACAATGCCAATTTTGGAACGTTTAAGGTGATTACGGTCGGCAGTGGACCAACCGGCGTCGCGATCAGCCCGCGACTTGGCGTCGCCGTTGTGGCAAATAACACAGCCGGTACCGCTTCTATTATTGACTTGGTTGCGGGTAAGGCGGCAGCCGCGGACGTTACCACCGGAACCGGACCCACAGGAGTTGCGGTAAATGACGCGACCCTGGCAGGGCTTGTGGCGAATACAGGTTCGAATACTTTGTCCCAACTAAACCTTTCGGCTTTGTCTTCGACTACAGCTACGCCGGTTACAACGATTGCCGTTGATACCGAGCCAATCGCGATAGCCATCGATCAGGACCGCGGTACGAACAACCTTGGCCTTGCCGTGGTTACTGCTTTGCGTTTGAACAGCGCTGCTTTGCCGAGCGGCGTGCTCGATTCGGTTGACGTTGGAACTGCCACGCCAGCGAAGAGCACGACGGCTGCGATTGGTAGCGTCACGGCAACTCCGACGGGTATCGTGTTTGATCCTTCGGTCTCGCCGGCGCTCTTCTACGCTGTTTCGAGCGGCGGCAATGTGGTCAGCTCATTCAATCCGGATAACGGCGTGGCGAGCATTGTTCACGTCGGTATCAACCCGACTTCGCTTGGGATTAACCCCCAGACGGGTGCGGTGTTGACATTAAACTCAATCAGCAATACGGTTTCGATCATTGACACTTTAACGAGCCCATTCAAGACACGCCGCAGCTACGGTTTACCGGGATCGCCAACGTTAGGTGTGGCCATTGACCAGTTCCTGAACCTGGCCGTGATTGTGGATCAAGCAAACAACAGGGTGTTCATTTTCCCGATGCCGAATTGATGGCGCGGCAAGTCTGTAGGACAACGTGCGGGGGAGCAGGTCGCATCGGATAGGTATAAGGTAGATTCTGTCTTGCCGGGTCCTGCGATAAGTTGTCGCTTTGGTTTCTCGTTGCTAGGGGTACAGTCGCTCGGCTATACTTTCTCGTTTGTAATTCCCCCGCGAAACCCGGTAGGGATGCGGAGTCACGAGTTTGGCCAGTTCCAATTGGCCCCAGGTGGACGCAATGCGTCTAACCAAAATAAGGAGACTTACTGTGAATAAGATGTTTCGTATGACGGCGCTAGCGGCCGCGGCCCTTATCGGGTCCGTTGCAGCGCATGCGCAGGCAGCACCGGCAACCGCCGCTGCCACCGAGAAAGTTGGTGTGCTTAGCATTCGCCAGGCGATTGCGAGCACTGCCGAGGGAAAGCAGGCTTCCGCGGAATTGCAGTCGCAGTTTGCGGCTCGTCAGACTGAATTGGATGGCCTGAACAAGCAGATCAACGATCTGCGCCAACGGCTTCAGAATGGCCAAAATACTCTGAGCCAAGAAGAGCAAGGTCGCTTGACGAGACAGGGCGAGGCCCTTGCCAAGCAGCTCCAGCGCAAGCAGGAAGATTTTCAGGAAGATGTGAACTCAGCGCAGCAGGACGTAATCGATAAGATTGGGCGCAAGATGATGGATGTGCTCGACCGCTATGCTCGTGAGAACGGATATTCCGCCGTGTTCGATACTTCTGCGCAGACGTCGCCCATTCTGTACGCTTCGAATAAAGTGGACCTGACACAGGAGATCATCAAGCTTTACGATCAGGCATATCCGGTGAAGGCTGCGTCCGGCGCCCCGGCAAAACCGACGACTACTGCAGCGAAGCCGACCGCCACTCCGACGACCAAGCCGTAATCGTCCACAAAAAAATCTTGCATAAGAAACGCCTCGATTTCGCTCGTGGCGTTTCTTTTTGTTTGAATGGTTCGATCTGGCCCTATTGCGGCTTGTGATTCTGATCCGCCTCTTCCGGCGGAACGTTCTTCGGTGCACCGATCTTGTTGTCGGTCGCTACATCGAAGACTGCGTAATTCGACAACGTGTGCCGGTGATGGTAGTGCTTTCCGTGTAGATCTAGAAATATCTCCGCGCTCCACGGCAGCCATAGCTCGGTTTGCGACTTCTTGAATTGAACTGGGCCATAGTCGATGGAAATGTGATCGCGGGCAAGTTCCAGCTCCTTCATTGGTTCACGGAGATCGGTTTCAACGTGTAGAACGTCAAAACTACTGGTTGCAATCCATACGCGCCCCTTCAAAGGAACCTCCACAGTACGGATTTTCGTTTGCCAGAGTCGCAAAAAGGAGCGCTCGCCTTGCTTCTGCGTGAAATGCATTACCCACGCAGCCTTGCCGCGCCATTGCCCGAGTCCCTCGCATTTGAAGTCCAGAGCCTTTGCGAATCCAGGCTGGAAAATATCTACCCCAAGGCCGATAAGGCCGACTGTTGCAAGAAAAGTCGGGAACGAATCGAGCCCAGTGCCTCCATCACGTTTTTCATCGAGATAAAGTTGTTTGTCCTTTTTGTCCTGCTCGACGAACACCATGTAATTGAAGTCGCGCGTCCGCAAATGTTCTGGCTCACCATTTGCGCCGATCTCTTCGTGTTCGATGTGTTCGGTGGCTACGAAACGCTCGAAGTTTACCAACTGCCGCTTTGCCGCCTGGCTTGCTTGCTCAATGACTTCAGGCCCTGGGCAAGCCACATCGGAGGAAACCGCGGGCTGTGCCGCGTCAATGTCCGGAGGCGACCAAACGCGAAGTGATGAAGGTGAGATTGAGGGAAGAACTGTAGTGCCAACTGACCCTTCGGGTTGTGCGCCGGCTTTTTCCAAGTTCGCCAGGCCGCTCTTCGCTTCGGTCGCTGCTAGACTGTTCGGGTATGTAGTCAATATCTCTTGAAATTCCTGCTTTGCGCCTGTCCTGTTTCCTTCGGCGGCGAGAATTTGGCCCAGCAAGAGCCTCGCGCTTGCTGCGCTTGTCCCGCTCAGCTCCACGGCACGTTGCGCATGTTGCTCTGCCTTGGCATATTGCTGCAGCTGGCCATAAGCCGCGGCTGCAATCAAATGAGCGCGCCAGGAAGCACTATTCTGGCGTAGAAGGGTCTCCGATGTCTGAACTGCAGGCTCCAGATCTTTTAGCTTTACCTGAACTTCTCCGAGTGCCAACAGGGAACGCTCATGATTCGGATATACAGACACGGCTCTCTGAAATTGCTCCTTCGCCACGGGCAGATTTCCCTCATTTAGAGCAAGCAGGCCGTTCAAATAAAGAACGTCCGGATTGTTTGGAGAAATCCGCAAGGCTTTGTCGAGGTGCTTCCTGGCGTCCCCTGCCCTGTTTTTTCGAATAGCTTCGCCAGACTTGTCCATTTCTTGGAGAAGGGCAGCTGTCACCACTGGCCGAACTCCAGAGACGTTGGCCTCCGACTCCGGATGCAAATAAATGAATACGTATTGATTGCGCGCAACTACACTTTCATTCACTGTTACACGTTCTTTTGCAGCCTTGAATCCACTCGAGATCACTTCCACATTGCAGTCGCCAGTCGGAATGTGCATGAACTGCACTTGCGAAGTGTCTTTTGTTGGGCCGCTCAGCTTTAAGCCGGAAAGTGGGCAGTCAATCGTCACAGTTGCGCTGTGGTCGAGCGCCAATCCGTTGACTTCGCGCACGTCTACGAAAATATTTATGGGGGATTGCATATCCGCGCGACCGTCTGAGTTGGTCATCCCGCGCGTTGCGGGATTGATGATGATCTGATCTTGTGCAAAAGAAATCTTGGGGGCAATCAAGAAAACAATAGAGAAGAACCCTGAATGCAGCAATCGATAGACAAGATTTCGCACCGTGTGGGTACCTGGCCGCCGTCAGTTTACATATCCCCGTGAACATTCACGAGTCTCTAACTTGGAAAGAGCAAGCGTACAGGGTTCCTCTGCACATTTCTAGGGCAGCGAAGAAAATTTTGGCAACGAAAAATCATTAATGCCAGTCTTTTCCGTCCAATGGTCATTGGGATCTTTTTGTGGAGCAAGCCAAACGCGGTTTCGGACATGACAGGATTCAATGACTTCTGCGACAGAGTTCGATAAGTTGGCTAAGTTCGCCGTCGGGGTCTGATTTTGGCGCGGCAATGAAAGCTTTGCCAAAACGCTTGCTGAAGATCCTCCCGTTCCTGAAGCTCTCCACCTCGTTGTGCGTGCTACGTGCCTTGGTTGCTCCACCGAAAACACGGGAAAGCTCGAGCAAAATACAGCCCGCACACAATGCGGTTAACACGGAGGCATTTAAACGGGCAAGCCACAAGGGCGGCGACCGATGTTCGAGGAGATCTTTTCAACATTCAGTCCGTTCAAAGCCATTATGGCGCTTTTTTGTCCATTTGCTGGCAGGGTATTTGCGACGGAACATTGTGAAGATCTAATTTGAATATTCTTGCATGCCTGGTCGCTAGAGCAATCTGCCCCTCAATTAAAGCACTGAGGACAAAAGACTTACTAAACCTAATCAATCAGAATGCTTTTCCTGGCGCGCGTCGTTCTCCCATGACACAAACCACTGCGCCACCGTCTATTTCCGCCTTATATTGCTTTTGCCTTGTTCTCGGAATATACTTTCTTTTCGCTCGGAAACGGGTCGCAAGACAGAGTGGGCGCAAGCCCACTTTTTTGTTGCTGCCGGTTGGTTTGGGCGTCAGACCGGCCTAGGCCGTGGAGTCTCTCGAGTGAATTTGGAAAAGATCCGCGCCGCCGCGGAACGCGTGGCGCGTTCGGAGGGACTGGAAGTCGTTGATGTCGAATGGAAAGTCGGCAAGCAGCGCTTCCTGCGGGTGTACATAGACCGGGTTCCTCAGCTGAAATCAGCGGAAGGCGGTTCGCAAGTCTCGCCCGATCCTTTTCCAAAGATTTCTCATGCGGATTGCGAGAAGGTCAGCCAGCAACTGAGCGTGATCCTCGACGTTGAGGAGCTGGTGAACGGACCGAGTTACGTGCTGGAAGTCAGTTCGCCCGGCATGGATCGTGCTCTCACGAAGCCGGCGGACTTCGAGCGCTTCACGGGCCGACTGGCGAAGGTCTGGACGAACCAGCCCGTGGAAGAGATGAGTTTTTTGGAAGGGCGCATCACTGGAGTGGAATCAGGAAGCGTGCGCCTGGAGCTGAAAGGTAAGACGCCGCGGACCGTAGAGGTGCCGTTCACGACGATCCGCAAGGCGAATCTGGTAGTGGAATTTTAGGAGCCGGGAAGCTTAGGAACGCGCTATGGCTAGCTTGCTTTATCAACAGATCGAAATGCTCAGTCGCGAAAAGCACATTGAGCCGGAAGTTGTGGTGTCCGCGATTGAGGATGCAATGGTTGTTGCTGCGCGCAAATACTACAAGACCGAAGAAGATCTTCGCGGGAGGTTCAACCAAGAAACCGGCCAAGTTGACGTCTATTCCGTGATTACGGTCGTGGAGGAAGTCACCGACCCGAAGCGAGAGATTTCGGTTTCAGACGCGAAGAAAAAGAATCCGGATGCGGAAGTCGGAACGGAGATTTTGACATCGAAGCCGACGGACGTACTCGGCCGCATTGCTGCCCAGACTGCAAAACAGGTGATTCTACAAAAAGTGCGCGAAGCGGAGCGCGATACGATCTTCAATGAGTATCACAACCGTGTCGGTGAACTTGTCACAGTGATTGTGAAGCGTGCCGAAGGTCCCGATCTGATCGTGGATATGGGACGCACCGAGGCACGTTTGCCGAAGCGTGAACAGTCAAAACTCGAAACGTACAACATCGGCGAACGGCTTCGCGTGGTCATCAAGATGGTAGACCGCGCCGCAAAGGGTCCGCAGGTCATTGTTTCGCGCGCGGATTCCGCTCTTGTGCAGCGCTTGTTCGAAATGGAAGTCCCGGAAATTTACGACGGTACTGTACAGATCCGCGCCGCGGCACGTGAAGCCGGAGAGCGCACAAAGGTGGCCGTACTCAGCCGCGACAAAGATGTTGACCCTGTCGGTGCTTGCGTCGGAATGAAGGGTATGCGTGTACAGTCCATCATTCGCGAACTGCGCGGCGAAAAAATCGACATTATTCCGTATAACGAGGAAACCGTCGCGTTTGCGCAGAAGGCGCTGAGCCCTGCGAAAGTAACGCGCGTCCAGATCACCGACCCAGAAAGTCACAAGCTGGAAGTGATTGTCGAAGACTCGCAGCTCTCACTTGCCATTGGCAAGAAGGGCCAGAACGTTCGTCTCGCCAGCAAGCTCATAGGGTGGGATATTGACATCAAGAGCGAAGAAGAGAAGCGCCGCGAAATCGAAGATCAGATGACGGCGCTTACCGCTCCGGCCACTCCGCTCACGGCGTTGGCAGGAGTCGGTCCGAAGACGATTGAGAAGCTGGAAGAGGCCGGCATTACCTCGCTGGAAAAGCTCGCCAGCATGACGCCCGAACAGCTCATGGAGATACCCGGCATCGGCGAAAAAATGGTGGACAAAATTTATCAAGCTGTAAACCGTTTCTACGAAGGTGGTGGAGAAGCGGCACCGGTTACAGAGGTTGCCGATATCGAAGAAGGCAGCGAATCTGTCGTCCCCTCTACGGAAACCGCCGAAGCAGCAGAGGAAACGCCAGCTGAAGGATCAGCAAATGAAGCTGCTGCCGCCGAAAGTGAAAATAGTTCTGAAGGCAAGGAAGAATCGAATTCCTAGGAGCGCATGACAGATACCAACCAAGTCCGAATTAACGAGCTGGCCCGCGAGCTGGAGGTCAAAGCAAAAGCAATTATTGACCTTTTGCCCGGTTTCGGCGTAACGGAAAAGAAGACGCACTCGAGTTCGATTCCGGCCGACGTTGCCGTAAAAGTTCGCGCCGCAATTCAGGGACAAGCACAAGCCGAGGCCGATGCCGAGGCAAAAGCGAAAGCAGATAAAGACGCAAAAGAAGCCGCAGCAAAGGCTGCGTTCAGAAAGCCAAGCGCTCCCGCCGCTCCAACGGTTACTGCGCCCGGAGCTTCATCTGTTTCCAAGGTTGCGGCACCGCCAACGCCCGCACCGCCTACAGTTGCACCGGTAGTCGCGCCGCCGCCAACGGCTCCTGCTGCCGCAGCGCCAACGCAGGTTGCCCCGAAACCCGCAACACCGTCATCGCCTGCACCCGTGCCGCAGCCCACTGTGCCAGCGGCGGCAAAGCCAACTGCGCCCCAGCCGGGCCAACCACTTCGGCCCATCACGACACCCACGCAAACGGGATCCGCCCCTGCTGCGCCACGTCCCCCTGCGCCACCGCAGACCGGACAGCCAAGCGGGGTTCGTCCTGCTGCTGCAGCGCCTGCCGCTCCGCAGCGCCAAGGACAGCCACCTCGTTCTTTACCTACGGGAAATCGCGGCCCGATGCCCTCCGGCAACCGCGGACCGCTTCCGCAAGATCGTCCGAGTGGCCCACGTCCCGGACAACCGATGCGCCCGCAACAAGGTGGAGGGCAAGGCCGTCCGTTTACTCCACGCACTGGCGGACCAGGTGGTCCCGGAGGTCCTGGAAATCGTCCGTTTGGCCAACGTCCCGGTGCAGTTCCGACGGGGACGCGTCCTGGCCCGCGGATGCCCGGTCGTCCAACGATGTTGCCGCCGCTTCCGGACAAACTTCCCGCAAAGGCGGAACCCGGCAAGCCGCTCTATACACGCAAACCGCCGCAACGCCAGCGGCCAGTTGTTGATAAACGCGAGATCGAAGGCGAACGCAAGCTGCACCCAACGCGTCAGCGAACCGGCTCTGATCGCCGTACTGCGGCAGCGGTCATTGCACCACCCGAACCGCGTCCGCCGCGCGACGTTACCATCACAGAAGGTATTACCATTCGCGAGCTTGCCGAAAAACTGGATGTTCGCGCAAAGGAACTTCTGAAAGTTCTGCTCGACAAAGGAATTTTTGCCAGCATCAACCAGGCGCTTGACGTTCCAACCGCCACGGAACTTGCGCAGGCATTCAACGGAATTATCAGCGTAGTTTCCTTCGAAGAAGAAATGGTTCTCGAAGTTGCGAAGGAAGAGACGAAAGAGAATCTGAAGCCTCGTCCGCCTGTTGTCACCGTCATGGGCCACGTCGACCACGGCAAAACTAGTTTGCTTGACGCGATTCGGGAAGCTGACGTTGCCGCAGGCGAGGCGGGCGGCATCACGCAGCATATAGGCGCGTACAAAGTTCAGGTGAACGATCGAAGTGTGGTTTTCGTGGATACACCTGGCCATGAAGCCTTTACGCGGATGCGTGCGCGGGGCGCCAAGGTTACGGACATCGTCGTTCTCGTTGTTGCGGCAGACGACGGCGTCATGCCGCAAACGAAAGAAGCCATCGACCATGCCAAGGCTGCGAATGTGCCCATCGTCGTGGCAGTGAACAAAATTGACAAACCGGAAGCCCAGCCTGAGCGCGTGAAGCGGCAGCTCACCGATCTCGGACTGATGCCAGCAGAGTGGGGCGGCGAAACGGAATTCGTCGAAGTTTCCGCCAAGCAAAAGAAGGGAATCGAAAAGCTTCTCGAAATACTTTTGCTGGTTGCGGATTTGCGCGAACTTAAAGCCAATCCTGATGCTCCTGCGAGCGGTACCGTTCTCGAATCCCGTGTGGATAAGGGCCGTGGTCCGGTCGCTACAGTTCTCGTGCAAAACGGTACCCTGCATTCCAGCGATTTTTTCATTTGCGGAGCCGTGTTCGGCAAAGTTCGCGCCATGTTTGACGATCGCGGCCGCACTATAAAGGAAGCGTCGCCTTCGACGCCAGTGGAAGTACTTGGCTTGCAAGGCGTTCCTGAAGCCGGCGATCACTTCCAGGTGACCGAAGAAGCTAAGGCGCGGCACATCGTCGAATACCGGCAATCGAAACAGCGCGATGCCGCTCTGCTCGCACGTTCCACCGGTGCGCGCGTCACGCTCGATCAACTGCACGAGCAACTAAAAGCCGGCGAAGTCAAGGAATTGCCAATTGTCATCAAGGCAGACGTGCAAGGCAGCGTGGAAGTTCTAAGCGAAATGCTGCCGAAACTTTCTACCGATCAGGTAAAACTCAAGATCATCGGCTCTGGCGTGGGTGCGGTAAGCGAAAACGACGTTCTTCTGGCGAGTGCTTCCGGCGCAATCATCATTGCATTTGGTGTGAGGCCGGAGCGCAAGGCCGCCGACCTCGCTCAGCAAGAAGGCGTGGATATACGCACGCACAACATCATTTACGAAGTCTCGGACGAAATAAAGAAAGCCATGGAAGGCTTACTCGAACCGGTCTTCCAAGAGACGTACTTGGGCCGCGCGGAAGTTCGTAACACGTTCCGCGTCAAAGGCTCCGGCACCGTTGCCGGTTGCTACGTTACCGACGGCGTTTTGAAGCGCGATGCACAAGTCCGTGTTTTGCGCGATAGTGCTGTCATCTACACTTCGAAGCTGGGCTCGCTCAAGCGATTTAAGGATGATGCGAGCGAGGTTCGCACTGGCTTCGAGTGCGGCGCGGGCATTGCCAACTTCAACGATGTGAAGGTTGGCGACATTCTCGAATGTTTCAGCGTGCAAAAGCTTTCCGCGGCTGAGGCCGCTGCGCAAGGTGGCGCTTCCGCTGGCAAGAAGTAAAACCCTTTCCGTCCCCGGAAAATCCGATGCCAATAGGATTGCTCACATTGGAGTTGCACATTGCGGATGCGCAATCACTCAAAGACAAGCGTCAAGTTTTGCGTAGCCTCAAAGACAAACTGCGCCAGAAATTTAATGTGGCTGTTGCGGAGATGGATCACCACGATGCATGGCAGCGCTCATTAGTCGGCGTTGTGACGCTAGCGAACGAAGAAAAATATGTTCGCGAAGTTTTGCAGAAGGCTTTGGACGAAGCCGACAAGATTCTCGGCTCGTTGCTTGTGAATCAAGCGATCGAAATTGTGTGACTCCGCCTCTATGTTGTCTTCCTGAGTGCCTCCAGGAAGAAGCTTGGGGGATTCAAGGCTATGGGATTGGCAACAAACAGCTAGATGCAGGTGACTAGAACGTGCTATGAGCTCCACAAATCATCGTCACGAACGAATCGGCGAGGAAATCGCCCACGAAATCAACGCCATGTTGGCGGGCGAACTGAAAGACCCGCGGCTTGAAGGAAACGTCAGCATCAGTGAAGTGCGCGTGCAACAAGACATGAAACACGCGCGCATCTTCGTTAGCGTGCGCTCCGCCGATCCAAAGGAACAAAGTGGGGCGATCAAAGCGCTTGAACACGCCGCCGGCTTCATCCGTCATGAACTTGTGGAGCGTTTGCAATTGCGCCGTTTGCCCGAACTTCACTTCACACTTGATCTTTCTGAAGAAAGCGCTGAACGCATCGAAGATCTCCTCAAGGAAATGAAAAAGGACAAGCCGTCCGCGTCGTAACTACAATCCCATTTGTGGAACGTGTTTTTGCTTAATTTTGCATATGCCCAGAAAACCTCAACCTGCTCCTTTTGATGGCGCGCTCGTCGTGGATAAGCCGCAAGGCAAAACATCCCACGACGTTGTGGACGCGATTCGCCATCTGGCTGGTTTCAGGCAGGTCGGCCATCTCGGCACACTTGATCCGCTGGCAACGGGCGTTCTTGTGCTTCTTCTAGGTCGTGCGACACGCCTCGTCCAGTTTTATTCCGGGCGCCGTAAACGTTACACCGCCGGTTTCCGTTTCGGCTTTTCAACCGATTCCTATGATTCCGACGGCGAAGCCCAAGGTCCAGATCGCCCACCAACG
>Ga0126369_10001279_pt1 | contig 17298 bp, 14 predicted proteins | sample PanSoiMetaPlot_1_FD_109646 | JGI IMG/M metagenome (GOLD analysis project Ga0126369, IMG submission 109646) | Tropical forest soil microbial communities from Panama - MetaG Plot_1 | ecosystem: Environmental > Terrestrial > Soil > Tropical forest > Bulk soil | place: Panama | collected 2016-02-17 | reverse complement strand
GTGCTGGTTCTCTCGATGTTTGGCGAGGCACTGGGTTTGCGGATGGCGCACGGTATCCGCAATTTGATCGAATTTGCGTTGGCGACGCCGGCGGTGCTGTGGGGCGGCTGGCCGTTTTTCCAGCGCTTCTCGGCTTCGCTTGTCAATCGCAGCCCGAACATGTTTACGCTCATTGGATTGGGAACCGGTGCGGCGTATCTCGACAGCGTTGTCGCCACATTTTTTCCGCGTGTCTTTCCTGCTTCTTTTCGCAGCATGGATGGGGCGGCCCCGGTTTATTTTGAAGCGGCTGCGGTGATTACGACGCTGGTGTTGCTTGGGCAGGTTTTGGAACTGCGCGCCCGGCAGCGCACCAGCGGCGCGATTCGAGGGCTGTTGAATCTCGCGCCGCAACAAGCACATTTGCTGGCGAGGGATGGCGGAGAAAAAGATGTGGCGCTCGATCAGGTGAAGCCCGGCGACCACTTGCGCGTGCGTCCTGGCGAGCGCGTTCCCGTGGACGGCGTGATTCGAGAGGGAGCGAGCGCGGTTGACGAGTCCATGGTCACGGGCGAGCCGATGCCGGTTGAGAAGGGCGCGGGCGACACGGTTACCGGCGGCACGCTGAATGCGAGCGGCAGCTTTGTGATGCAGGCGCAACGCGTGGGCCGCGAGACTGTGCTCGCGCAAATCGTGAAGCTCGTCAGCCAGGCTCAGCGCAGCCGCGCGCCGATGCAGCGCCTTGCCGATCGTGTGGCTTCGTACTTTGTTCCTGCTGTTGTGATCGCCGCGGCGCTGGCGTTTTCTGGCTGGCTTTTCCTCGGCCCCGAACCGCGGTTTGCTCATGCCCTCGTTGCAGCGGTGTCTGTTCTGATCATTGCGTGCCCTTGCGCGCTGGGGCTGGCGACGCCAATGTCCATCATGGTGGCGGTTGGGAGGGGCGCCCATGCCGGTCTTCTTGTTCGCAACGCGGAGGCGCTTGAGACTCTCGCCAAAGTCGACACCCTCGTCGTGGACAAAACTGGCACGCTGACCGAGGGCAAGCCGCAGGTTGTGAGCGTTGGAGTCCTGAGCAGCACTACTCTGACATGCGAAGAATTAATTTCGCTTGCAGCCAGCGTCGAGTGTTCGAGCGAACATCCCCTGGCCCGCGCGATGGTTCGCTCTGCCGAAGAAAAGCACCTCCCACTTTTGGCCACAAACGGTTTTCTCTCCACCGCGGGCGGCGGCGCAGAGGCAATCGTTGGGGGTAAGCGGGTATTGGTTGGATCCTCTGCCTTTTTGCAAAGAGAAGGAATAAGCGCTCCTTCGGGTTTGCCGCCAGTTTTCGGTCTCACGGAATCAAGCGCAAACACCTTTGTTTACGTTGCGGTAGACGACAAACCCGCGGGCGTGATTGGCTTCAGCGACAAAATCAAATCCTCGACCCCGGAGGCGCTTCGCGCACTTCGCGCCGACGGCATCAAGATCATCATGCTAACAGGTGATCGGAGCGAAACTGCCAAAGAAGTCACCGCCAAACTGTCCATCGGGGAATTCGAAGCCGAAGTGAAGCCTCACGAGAAGAGCGAGGTAATCAAACGCATGCACGACCAAGGCCGGATTGTGGCTATGGCGGGCGATGGAATCAACGACGCGCCCGCGCTTGCGGCAGCAGACGTGGGCATCGCTATGGGGACAGGCACTGACGTGGCGATAGAAAACGCGGGGATTACGCTGCTCAAGGGCGATTTGCGCGGAATTGTGCGCGCGCGCAAGCTGAGCCGCGCGACGATTCGGAACATTAAGCAGAATCTTGCCTGGGCCTTTCTTTACAACGTGATTGGCATCCCCGTAGCGGCGGGCGTGTGTTACCCGCTGTTTGGCTGGCTGCTCAGTCCAATGCTTGCTAGTGCAGCGATGAGCTTCAGCTCAGTTTCCGTTATCGCTAACGCCCTGCGGTTACGCAAAGTCTCGCTTTGAAATAGTTTCTTCACCAAATCAGCTACCTGTGGCCTGACCAAAGCAGCCTTTGGTCGTCTATAAACCGAGGGAACTTTTCCCGACCTCTTTCGTACTTGTGTATGAAAGCTCAGCAGAAGCATGCACATCGCGTATCGAACAGCGGGGGTCCTGTATGTCGAGCAATGGCAATGGTTTAACAAACGGCCAGAATGGTAAAAGCAGCAAGAAACGCCGTCGGCGAATTATTTGGGCGAGCGTGGCAACAATCATCTTACTGGGTGCCGGTTATGGAGTGAAGGCGGCGCTCAGCCCAAATCACACGATTGATCCCTCGAAGCTGGCGTCGGTTGAGCGCGGCGACCTGGCGCGTGTGGTTGTGGCCACCGGGAAAATTCAGCCCCTTTCCAAAGTTGAAGTGAAATCCAAAGCCAGCGGCATCGTGAAAAAACTGTATGTGGACTATGGCGACCGCGTGAAGCAAGGGCAGGTTCTGGCGGAACTTGACAAGGTCCAGCTCGAAGCTGCCGTGCGCGCTTACACCGCGAATTTACAGGCTGCCGAGGCTGCTCTGCAATCTGCAAAAGCCACGCTCGAACGCAACAAAGTGGACGCCGAGGGCCCTGATGTGCCTTTCCTCAAGCTGACGATGGAGCGCGCCGAAAAAATGTACCAGGACGGCGTAATGTCAAAGAGCCTGGTGGAAGACGCGGAGAAGAACTATCAGCTGGCCTTGAACAAACAGGTCAGTGCGCAGCGGAACTTGCAGGTTTCGCAGGCGGAAATCGCCAAGTGCGATGCGCAAGTAGCGCAGGCGAAAGCTTCGCTGGAAAACGCGCAGGAAGACCTGCGCAACTCCACAATCATCAGCCCGATTGACGGGTTGGTGCTTTCGCGCGACGTGAATGTTGGCGACGCGGTCAGCTCAATTCTCGTCCTGGGCTCGCAAGCCACGCTGATCATGACGCTCGGAGACGTGAGCGAGGTATATGTGCAAGGCAAAGTCGATGAAGCGGACATTGGCAAAGTTTATTTGGACCAGCCCGCGCGCATCGTGGTGGAATCGTTCAAGGACAAAAAATTTACAGGCAAGGTCACGAAGATTTCCCCGTTGGGGAAGGAAAAAGATAACGTGACGACATTCGAAGTGCGCGTTTCTATCTCCAACCCCGGCGGCGAACTGAAAGCCAATATGAGCGCAAACGCGGAAATCCTGCTCGAAGAAAAGAAAAACGTGCTCATGATTCCGGAAGCGTCGCTGATCTACGACAAGGATCGCAAGGCTTCTGTCGAAATCCCCGATGCTAAGGGGGAGAACGGCAAGAAGAAATTGAGTGTCAAACTGGGCATCTCGAACGGCGTGAAGACCGAAATCCTCGAAGGCCTCAACGAAAAGCAGCAAGTCGTACTGCAATAGCTACTTGGCCCGGGCGGAGTGCCATGAACTTCACGGACCTATTGCGGGACACGGTGACCACGCTCTGGGCGCACAAGCGCCGCACGCTGCTGACGATGTTCGGCATCGCCTGGGGCATCATCTCCATCACGATCATGGTGGCGGCGGGCGAAGGACTGGGCGACGGCATCCAGAAGAACCAGCAAACCTTTGGCAAGGACGTGATGATCGTTTTCGCCGGCCGCACGAGCATGCAGGCGGGCGGGATGCGCTCGGGTCGCCAAGTTCGCTGGCTCGAAGATGATTACATTCAGGTGGCCAAGGAAGCTCCGGCGTGCAAATACGTGATGCCCGAGCTGGGCAACAACGTGCAAGTCCGCAGCCTCTTCAACAGCGGCAGCATTCAAGTAGTGGGCGCGCTGCCGCCGTTTTCCGAAATCCGCAGCGTGGCTCCCGCGCAAGGGCGTTTCTACAACGATGAAGACAACGCCGAGGCGCGCAACGTCGCGTTCCTTGGCAGCGACACGAAGAAACAGCTCTTCGCGGAGCGCGATGCGATCGGCCAAACCGTTTGGTTAAACGGCATTCCCTACGTCGTCATCGGCGTGATGAAGGCCAAGGATCAAAACTCCAGCTACGACGGGTTCGACACACGCAAGATTTTCATTCCGTTCAATTCCATGCGACGCGATTTCCCGAATAAACCTCCCGCGATGGAGCACAGCGTGGATCGCCTCTTGGTTGCTCCGTGGTCACTGGAAACGCACATGGATTGCGTGCACCAGATTCGCCGGACGCTAGGTCGCCTCCACAATTTCGATCCGCGTGACGAAGAAGCCGCCGGTCTTTGGGACACCGTCAAAAACGCGCAGGCTAATCGCATGATTATCGTGGGGATGGAAATCTTCATGGGCGCCGTTGGTATTGCGACGCTCTTTTTGGGCGGTCTCAGCGTGATGAATGTAATGTTGGTAAGCGTTCGGGAACGCACGCGCGAGATTGGAGTGCGCATGGCGCTTGGCGCAACGCGGCGTTCTATCCTGCGGCAGTTTTTTCTTGAAACGATCTTTGTCGTTGCTATTAGCGGCGGAGTTGGCCTGCTCATTTCCTACGGCTTCTGCGGCTTGGTGAACTTGGCTCCGATGCCGCCGTTCTTCAGCGGCATGCTGACGAACTGGAAAATCGCGGCGATGTCCATCGCATTGCTCGGCGTGATTTCGATTCTTTCGGCGCTGTATCCGGCGAACCGCGCTGCGTCCGTAGACCCGATCGAGGCGCTACGTTTCGAGGCTGGTGGCTGATGTTCACCGAGGTTTTCAAACAGGCGTGGACAGCGCTGGGGCGAAACCCCATTCGCAGCTTTTTGACCATGTCGGGAATTTCGTGGGGCATTGTAGCGGTCACGCTGCTGCTGAGCTACGGTTCCGGCTTTCGTGGGGTGTTGATGTACACGTTTGAAGTCTTCGGCAAAGGCGCGGTGATTGCCTGGCCGGGAACCACGAGCGAACAAGCGGGCGGGGAGCGCGCCGGCAAGCCCGTCCGTTTTGAGGAAGAAGATGCCGAATGGGTGAAAGCGCAATCGCCGCTGGTCAAGCGCGTCACGCGGGAAACGGTTCGTTTCCAGGGCGTTTCTTATGGCGAGCGGCTCTCGGACTCTGCCGTGCGCGGAGTGTTCCCGGAATACGGCGAAATGCGCAACGAAATGCCGAGCGACGGACGGTGGATCACGCCCGAAGACATTGCCGAGAGGCGCCGCGTTGCTTTTATCGGAGCACGCCTTCGCAAAAAGCTGTTCAGCGGTGAGCCGGCAGTGGGCGAGATCATACGGATCAAAGGCGTTCCGTTCACGGTTATTGGTTCGATGGACATGAAATTCTCGGACAGCTGTTATTTCAATTGCGATGATGAGTCGACGTTTATCCCCTACACCGCGGCCAGCGATCTGTGGGACACCAAATACTCGAGCGTGATGGTCTTCGAGCCGGTCGCTCCGGTTTTCGAGGCGCAAGCCATGCAGCAGTTCCGCGCCGCGATCGCGAACCGCCAGCATTTTTCGCCAAACGACAAGCGCGCCATCACCATGTTTGGACGCGAAGAATTCAAGCCGATCATGGAAGGCATAACCATTGGAATCGAAGCGCTGCTTTTCTTCATCGGAGCGATGACGCTGGGTATCGGCGGTGTGGGCGTGATGAACATCATGTTGGTTTCCGTTGAGGAGCGCGTACGTGAGATCGGTCTGCGTCGCGCGCTGGGGGCAAGGAAATCCCACATTCGGTCACAATTCTTGCTGGAAGCGCTGGTGATGACCCTTGCGGCCGGCGCCATCGGGATGCTGCTGTCCTGGGCGCTTACTTCCGCGATTGGCACGTTGCCGTTTCTTGGGCCTGCTTACGAAGATGAATCCGGCAAGGTGGACATTCACTTGACGCTTTCGCTTTTCACCTTGACGCTTTCCTCGATTGTTCTGGTTCTTACCGGTGTCATTAGCGGCTGGTTGCCCGCCATGCAAGCGGCTAAACTCGATCCCGTCGAGGCTCTTCGCTACGAGTAGCTCATGGCTCTCGGAAAGCCACAACGAAGGATGAAAGGGGCCGGGGCAGATGGCTTTGTTTTCAACGAGATAGCCGGTTTCTTTCGTAGGAGTAAACTGTTATAAGCGTCCCGAAGAAAAGAAACCGTGAGCAGGGAACTTCAGCTTTGGCCTAGGATCGCGTCGAAGTAGGCGAGCATCTCCGGCGAGTCCCACTGCTGTGGGCCGTAGAACTTGCGCAGGATTTTGCCATGGCGATCGATGATGTAGGTGTCGGGAAAAACGGGAGTGCCGTAATCGAGGGCCACTTTCCGGGTTGGTTCGCGGAAAGTGGGGAAAACGACGCCTTGATCTTTCAGAAACTTCTGGTAGGCGTCAGGGTCTTCATCCACACTCACTCCTAGCACCAGCGCATTGCGCGATTCGATGTATTTTTGCAGCTTGTTCAGTGCCGGTGTTTCTTCCACGCAGGGCGGGCACCACGTGGCCCAGAAATTCAGGACCACCACTTTGCCGTGGAGATCGCTTAGTCGGCCCGGCTTGCCGCCAATGTCGGTGGCAAAATCCTCCGCCGTCTTCCCGGCTACCGTGGGCTCGCCTTGCCGGTACATCGGCCGCGCAAAAATTACGAAAACAAGCGCGATGAACGCCATCACGCCCCACGCCGCCATTTTTCTCAGCACTTCCATCAGGTAAGATGGTAACGCATTCTTGCGGAGCGAAAAAGGCATCCTGCATCCAACAAGAAAGGAATGGCGATCGAGAATCCCAATCCGTCAGCGTCAAAGCGCCCTGTCACGGCCCCCCTAGCGGACGTTGTTACGGCCATTGTTCCAGCCCGGAATGAAGAAGCTGTTATTGCCCAGTGCGTCGAGTCGCTGGCGCAGCAGTCGGAGATTGCACAAATTCTGGTGGTTAACGACCAATCTTCGGACGCGACCGCCGACATTGTGCGCGGTTGCATGAAAGGTATCCCCACTCTGCGCCTTCTTGAGGCGGGTCCCTTGCCCGACGGCTGGGTGGGCAAAAACCATGCTCTTTGGGTCGGTGTGCAACAGGCAACCAGCCCCTGGCTCCTGTTCACCGATGCCGACGCGCAGCATGCCCGCAACTGTGTGGTACGCGCCCTTCAAATCGCCCATGAGCAGCAGGCGGCAATGATCTCGTTTTCTCCCGAGCAAATCAGCCGCAACTGGTACGAAAAGGCGCTCATCCCGTTCATCTACCTGCGTCTGGCCAAGAACTTCTCTTACGACAAGGTAAACGACTCGAAGTCGCCCATCGCCGCAGCCAACGGCCAGTTCTTGCTGATTCGCCGTGATGTGTACGACGCCATCGGCGGCCACCGCGGCGTTGCTGGTGAAGTTCTGGAAGACGTTGCGATTGCCCTGCGCGTCAAACAGTCGGGCCAACGGATTTGGTTCGGCTCTGGCAAAGGATTGGTTCGCACGCGGATGTACACTTCGTTTGGAGCGATGTGGGAAGGCTGGAAGAAAAACCTCTATCGCCTGATGGGCGGAACGAGGTGGACTGTGGTCCGCGAAATCGAGTCCGCACTGCCTTGGATCCCTCTTTTGTTGATTCTTCTCGGCCTGAAGTTCCCGTTCTTGTTTTTCCTTGGCGTGCTCTTCTTGATTGCCCGCCAGACGATCTACGGTCTCGATCTTGCCCGTAACCATTACCCCTTCTCGTTTATCTATTATTACGTCCCTGCGGCGTTTTTGTATGTGGGGGTGCTCTGGGCGTCCTACCGGAGCCACGCGAAGGGCAGGATCGCCTGGAAAGGCCGGGAATACTCCATCGGTGCCCCGGAATCGGTAAAATAGATATTGGCTAATTCCATGGTCCTTCTTACGCGAAAAATCGAGTTTTCAGCCTCGCACTTCTATCACAACCCGAGCTTTTCGGCTGAGGAGAATCGTCGCATTTTTGGGAAGTGCAACAATCCGCATGGCCACGGGCACAACTACACGCTGGAGGTGACGGTGGCCGGGGAACCGGATCCCGTGACCGGCATGGTGCTGGACCTAAAGGAATTGAAAGAAATTCTCGAACGCGAAGTGATGCAGCGAATGGATCACCGCCATTTGAATTACGAAGTGCCGGAACTGGCAGGCCAGATTCCCACCTGCGAAAACATTGCGCAGGTGATCTGGAAATTGCTTGAGCCAAAAATAACGCAAGGGGAATTACACCGCGTGCGGCTCTATGAATCGACAGACCTTTTTGCCGATTGTTATCGCAATGGCGCCGGCGGAGCAGGGAATTGAGGAACAGGAAATCCGCATGAAAAACCATGCACCCCATGTCGAACTTGGCCGCCGCTATCGCTTTGCGGCATCGCATCGCTTGCACACGCCACAGCTGAGTGAGGAAGAGAATTGCCGCGTTTTCGGGAAATGCAACAATCCTTACGGGCACGGGCATAATTACGTCCTGGAAGTCAGCTTGTCAGGGAATGTTGATCCGGCAACGGGCATGATCGCGAATCTCGCGGATCTGGACGCTTTCGTTGAACGCCACGTGCTCGAAGAATTCAATCATCACTCGCTTAACGAAGATGTCGCGGCCTTTCGCGAGAAGGTCCCAACGACCGAGAATCTATGCATCGAAATATATCGGCGTTTGCAGCAATTTCCGCATGCCAAACTCGAACGCGTGCGCATCCAAGAAACAGGCAATAACAGCTTTGAATACGCGGGAAACACGGAGGGAAGCCGCTCGTGAACAAGCCAACCGAAGAAATCCTGCTGAACGACCGCAGGGAACTCGATGCGAAGACGATCGCCTGTCACGTCCGAGAGATGATCAAGATTATTGGGGAAGATCCGCATCGCGAAGGCCTACGCAAAACTCCGGAACGTTTCGAGAAGGCTTTCAAGTTCCTTACCAGCGGCTATCACCAAAACATCGATCACGTGCTGAACGGTGCAACGTTTAGTGTGACCTACGACGAAATGGTCATTGTCAAGGACATCGAGTTTTTCAGCTTGTGTGAGCATCACCTTCTACCGTTCTTTGGCAAGGCCCACGTGGCGTATTTGCCGGACAAGCGGGTCCTCGGGCTAAGCAAAGTCGCGCGCCTGGTGAACATGTACGCGCGGCGGCTGCAGATTCAGGAGCGGTTGACCAGCCAAATCGCAAATGCAATTCAGGAGAAAATTGTTCCGCAAGGTGTGGGCGTGATCATCGAAGCTCGTCACCTGTGCATGCAGATGCGCGGCGTGGAAAAGCAGTGCGGCCAGGCCGTTACCAGCGCGATGCTCGGGGCTTTCCGCCATAACAAGCAGACCCGTGACGAGTTCTTGTCGCTCGTCAGCCAGAAAAAAGCCTGATTTGCCGCCATTTTGGCGCTGGATTCGCGCGCCTGTGGCGCATACAGTCCGTGCGTAAATGGCTACCGACCAGGTCCCCATCAGTATTGGAGAAGCTTCGCCTGTGGTCGCTCCGCTTCGGGGACATCGCATTACCGTCATCCTTTGCTTTCTAGCCATTTACCTCATCTGGGGATCCACGTATCTGGCGATTCGATACGCGGTCGAAAGCATCCCACCGCTCTACACGGCTGGCCTCCGGCATCTTTCCGCAGGTTCCATTCTTCTGGTCTGGTGCATGGCCAGACGCCTGCGTCCCACCTGGGCGCAAATCCGCGCCAGCATCATCATCGGCATTTTCTTCTTTCTCATTGGCCACGGGACGCTGCACTGGGCCGAACAGAGAGTTCCATCGGGCCTGGCTTCGCTGTTGATTGCCAGCGAGCCGATCTGGGTCTTCCTGCTTTCTGCTATCGCAGCGAAACAATGGCATTGGAACGCCTCGCTCCTCACGGGAAGCCTTTTGGGCTTGGGCGGCGTGGGGCTTTTGATGGGCCGAAGCGCTTTGACGTCCGTGCCAGGCATGTTCATCAGTGCAGTGGCTGTGGTCGTAAGCGCGCTCGCCTGGTCTGTCGGAGTGGTTTATTCGCGGCGGTCGCATCTTTCAGGGAATCCGCTTCTTTTGTCGGCGCTTTCACTCCTGGCGGGTTCTGTGCAACTGCTCCTTGTGGGCACGATTGCAGGCGAATACCGGGGATTTTCTCTGGCTTCCGTTTCACTTCGTTCGTGGCTTTCGCTCGGCTACTTGATTGTTTTCGGATCGGTTGTCGCCTTTACAGCTTATAACTGGCTCATGGAGCATTACTCGCCGACGCTGGTCGCTACACATACGTTCATCAATCCCATCGTGGCAGTGTTGTTAGGTTGGTTCTTGGCGAGCGAGGCCGTCACATTCAACGTGTTGCTTTCGGCTGCCATGGTCGTCAGCGCGGTGATCCTTGTGGATCGCGGCATGGCGCGCCTGCCGCAGCGTATCTAGTTTCGTTGTCGTCAGGCCGCGTCAAAAGAAAAGGGTGCGGGGCCCGCACCCTGTCCGAATTCTGAGATAGCTGGTAATTTACATCTTTGAGATATCGACGGTGGCCCTGGTCGTATCCCACTCCTCACGCAGCGTGCAGCCCGTCGCGGTTTTGTCGTAAGCGATGGTGAAGTTTTCAACCGGTGATGGCAGGGTGGAGAGTTTCATATCCACCCGGGCAAGTTCGTCGCTCTCATATTTGTAGGGAATTCCCCATTCGCCGGTCTTCTTGTTGATGATGAGCGTCCACTTGTCCGGGTTTGGAATGACAAACAACGTGTAACTCCCCGCCGGCACGTGAGTCCCACCAACCATTACGTCCGTCGTGGTGACAAAAGTGGTCGCCTCGTTTGCCCCGTTGCGCCATACCTTGCCGTACGGTTCGACTCCGCCAATCATCTTCCGCCCTTTGAGGCGCGGGCTGGAATAGTCCGTGGTGATGGTCTTGCCGCCCCCCAGGTCGCAGGTGGCCTTTGCCGGTGGACTTGGTCTCGATGCTTTGTCGGACTGAGCCGAACCAAGCAAGGCCATCATTCCGATGGCCAAGCATCCAGCTCCCAGAAATGCAACGCTTCTCTTCATGGTTTCCCTCCTCAGAAGCCTCCGCAAACATTCAAGCGGATTTATCGTTCTCTCGCAACTGTAATTGCCGCCGCTTCTTAAAGACGCATCCCGCAGCATTTTGTTTCGTCCCTTAGCTATTGGAGAACCGATAGGAACTCCATGTGGTGAAAAAGCCTGGTAGAAGGAGAGACTGGCCAAACAGATCAATGACCCGGCCAAAGGTTAAAGGTCTGGCCCAAGGCTAATCGCGCATCTCCTTTGTTTTCATGGGACCTGGGCCGGGAAATTCGTTTCCCGAAAACGAAAGTTCCTGGGGATTATCATGGACTTCGCTTTACAGGCGGAAGAAAGTTATGTTAGCCTGAGGGTGTTGAAGAGAAGAGGAACAATTCAGGGGATAACGGAGAGGGGCACTTGAGCGCAACGAAATCAGTGTTGATCGAACAATTCCGGACCCATGTGAAAGATACTGGCTCGCCCGAAGTGCAGATTGCCCTTCTGAGCGAGAGGATCAACTACCTGACCACGCATCTCAAGTCCCATGTGAAAGACCACGCATCCCGCCGCGGATTGATCATGATGGTCAATAAGCGCCGCCGACTGCTGGACTATCTCAACCGCCGTGATCCGGATCGGTACCGCGAGATTGTTGACCGTCTTAGCCTGCGCAAGTAATCGCTCCAAGTTTAATCGGAATTCTGGGCGATACACATTGCGTTCTCACGAAGTGACAAATTCCACGCGGAGTCTGTCCTCAGGCCTCCGGCAGAATTAGTGCCGGGTTACTCGTGGTGTCCTCCGTCCCGGGTGCGTTCCCAACCCATTCCTCCTTCTTTTCTTCCTCGAAGTTACCCAATCTCCCCGGCTGGGCCGGGGCCAAAGGAAATGTATAATGTCTGAAAATTCACACGCACCTCATCAGGTTACGGTGGAGGTCGGCGGACGTCCGCTGATCCTTGAAACTGGAAAAATTGCGAAACAGGCCAACGGCGCCATTGTGGCGCGCTATGGCGATACGGTCGTGCTTACCACGGCCTGTATGGCTTCCGAAGCCAATGATAGAGATTTTCTCCCGCTCACCGTGGACTACCGCGAAAATACGTACTCCGCCGGAAAAATTCCAGGCGGCTTCTTCAAGCGCGAAGGACGCCCTTCGGAAAAAGAGATTCTCACCTCCCGGTTGATTGATCGGCCGCTGCGGCCGCTGTTTCCCGAAGCCTGGAGGAACGAAACCCAGATTGTTAGCATGGTGCTTTCGGCCGATAGCGATAATGACCCCGATGTCATTGCGGTGACCGGGGCTTCTGCAGCCTGCTATGCGTCCGACCTGCCGTTTGAGAAGCCCATTGCTTGCGTGCGCGTTGGTTTGCTCGATGGGCAGCTCATTGCCAACCCCACAGTTGCCCAGCAAAAGAAAAGTCTCCTGAACATCGTCATCGCCGGCACGGAAGAAGCGATTGTCATGGTGGAATCCGGTGCACTGGAGGTTTCTGAGGAAACTGTTGCCGATGCCCTCGAATTTGGGCACACGCAAATCAAGAAGATTGTCGCGGCCATCCAAGAGCTGCACGGCCTGCTCAAGCCCAGGAAAGTGGTCGTCGAGCCACTAGCTTTTGACGAAGGGATTTACAAGGACCTGCAAAAGAAATATGGCGACCGACTCCACGATGCGCTGAACACCGAAAAGCACCCGAAAAAGGAAAGCTACCACCTCGTGGATGCGCTAAAGGAGGAAATCCTCGCGACGATTCCAGAAGAACCTAAGAAGGAAATGGACGAGAAGCGCACGCTCACGAAGCGCGCCTTTGAACGCCTCCGCGAGAATATTTTCCGCGATGACGTTTTGAACGCACGCCGCCGGCCCGATGGCCGCGCTTTTGACCAGATTCGCAAGATTACCTGCGAAGTTAGCTTGCTCCCGCGCGTCCACGGCTCCGCGCTCTTTACTCGCGGCGAAACTCAGGCACTTGCTACCCTAACGCTGGGGACCAAGGAAGATATGCAGCGCCTCGACCTGCTCTTCGAGCAGGACCAGTTCAAGCGCTTTATGTTGCACTACAATTTCCCGCCGTTCAGCGTTGGCGAAGTGAAGTTCCTCCGTGGTCCCGGACGACGAGAAATCGGCCATGGTGCGCTTGCTGAGCGCGCGCTTATGAACCTGCTTCCTCCCGAAGCAGACTTTCCTTATGCCATGCGCCTGGTTTCGGACATCATGGAGTCCAACGGTTCCTCTTCCATGGCCACGGTTTGCGGCGGATCGCTCGCGCTGATGGACGCTGGTGTTCCTATCAAGTCTTCCTGTGCGGGAATCGCCATGGGCCTTGTGGTTGGCGACAAGGGAAAATACTCGATCCTGACGGACATTGCCGGCGCCGAAGATCATTACGGCGATATGGACTTTAAAGTTGCCGGCACGCGCAATGGCATCACCGCGCTGCAGATGGACATCAAGGTCCTTGGCATTAGCATCACCATGATGCGCGAAGCGCTGGCGCAGGCCAAGAAGGCGCGCCTGCAAATTCTCGACTCGATGGAAGGAACGCTCGACACCGCGCGTACGCAGATTTCCGCTTATGCGCCGCGTCTCTACAAGCTGAACATTCCCACGGACAAAATTCGCGACCTCATCGGTCCGGGCGGAAAGAAAATCAAGTCCATCACCGAAACGACCGGCGTCAAAATCGACGTCCTCGAAGACGGCACGGTGCACATTTTCTCGACGAGCGGAGCTTCAGGCGACGCCGCTCTTGCCATGGTTCGCGAAGTCACTGCCAGCGCAGAAGTCGGCAAAACTTACTTAGGGAAGGTGGTCCGCCTCGCGGAGTTTGGCGCGTTCGTCGAGCTTTTCCCCGGTACCGACGGCCTGCTGCACATCAGTGAAATCTCCGAGCACCGTATCCGCGACGTGCGCGATGAACTCAAGCTTGGCGATCAAGTATTGGTGAAAGTGCTTTCGATCGAAGGCAACAAGATTCGCCTCTCGCGCAAAGCGCTGCTCAAGGAAGCCCGCGAGAAGCAGCAAAAAGCCGCCGCCGGTGGAGGTCATAACCCCGGCTCGTCTAGCGGCGAAGGTGGATCCGGCAACTCCGGCCGCGAATAAGCGTCTCCTGGAACCCCGTGAAATGAAAAGGCTCCCAGCTTCGGAGCCTCTTCTATTTTCTACTATTGAAATCTTTGCTCGATGCAGACTTCGTCGCTCAGCTGGTAGTAGTCGAAGAACTTTGTTTTTCCGAGCCTGTGTCTCACCTCGTCTGGCAGGTTACTCCTAGATTGATGGACCGTGCACACGCTCGATGTCGGCCCCTACCGCCTTTAATTTTTCCACAATGCCTTCGTATCCGCGGTCGATGTGATACACGCGGTCGATAAGCGTTTCGCCGCTGGCTATCAACCCTGCCAACACCAGCCCCGCGCTGGCGCGCAAATCCGAGGCCTGAACTGTCGTGCCCGACAATTGCGCCGGCCCGCGCACGATTGCCTCACGCCCGTTCACCGAAATATTCGCACCCATGCGCATCAATTCGCTTGCGTGCAAGTAACGATTCTCGAAAATCGTTTCGGTAATTAGCGAAGTACCTTCCGCCTGCGTCGCCAACGCCATGTACTGTGCCTGCATGTCGGTGGCGAATCCCGGATACTCCTCGGTCGTCACGTGCGCCCCCACTAATCTATCCGCGCCTTGCACGCGGATGGTCGTCGCGTCCAGCACATCAATCCGCACGCCTGCCTGCTGCAGCTTCGCAATCACCGAACCCAGATGCTTCGGCTCACAATTCGTAATCGTCAAGTCGCCGCCGGTGATCGCACCAGCTACCAAAAACGTGCCCGCTTCGATCCGGTCCGAAATCACCGTATGCTCCGTGCCGTGCAGCTCTTTCACTCCGCGAATCCGCAGCGTTGATGTCCCATCTCCGCAAATCTCTGCGCCCATCTTCCGCAGCATAACAATCAAGTCCGTCACTTCCGGCTCGCGCGCCGCATTTTCCAGTACCGTCTCGCCTTCGGCCAGTGCCGCGGCCATCAAGATATTTTCTGTTCCGGTGACGGTGATTTTTTCAAACACAATGTGCGCTCCGTGCAGCCGCCCACGCGAAGCGTTGCCCGGCGCTTTCGCCTCGATGTAGCCATGCGAAGTCGCAATCCCGGCGCCCATTTGCTCTAGCGCCTTCAAGTGCAAGTCCACCGGTCGCGCGCCAATCGCGCAGCCACCTGGAAGCGAAACGCGCGCCACTCCCACGCGCGCCATCAACGGCCCCAGCGTGAGGATAGACGCGCGCATCGTCCTTACTAGTTCGTACGGCGCCTCCTCATGATTCAGTTTTGGAGCCTCAATCTCGTATTCGCTCGCAGGTACCGCTGCCACGGAGACCTTCGCGTGCATAAACGCCAACAGCTTGCTCATGGTGACCAGATCGCGCACCTTCGGCACATTGCGAATCACGACTTTGTCAGTGGTGAGCAGAGCCGCCGCCATCGCGGGTAGCGCGGAATTCTTTGCCCCACTCACCGCGACCGTCCCCCGCAGCGCCTTCCCGCCTTTGATCAAGAACTTGTCCATTTGCTCCCTTGTAGTGGTGGACCCTCAGGTCCGGTCTCTCTTTTCCCCGTGTCCTTTGTGCTCTTTGTGTCCTCTGTGTTGATTCGTTTTCCTATTCCCCCAGCGCCCTTCTCAGATTTTCCCCTGCCTTTGCGAGCCGCTTCTTCGCCTCCCTCGCATCTACTCCCGTCTTCAGCATCACCAGCGCCACGCGCATATTGTGTCCTGCCGCCCGCAAAGCGTGTTCGGCCGCAGACACACTTTTCCCGCTCGCCTCGGCCAAAATCCTCAAAGCCCGCTTTGCAACCTTTTCATTCGTCAGCACCACGTCAATCATCAGGTTTTCATATATATGTCCAAGCAGCGCCATCACCCCTGTACTAAGCATGTTGAGCACCATCTTTTGCGCTGTCCCGGCCTTCATCCGCGTCGAACCTGTCAGTACCTCCGGCCCCACCTCCGCCGCAATCACGATCTTCGCCAGCCGCACCACCGCCATTTTGCGGTTCGACGTGATCGCCACCGTGGTCGTCCCTCGTCCTCGCGCGTATTTCAACGCCGCCAGCACAAACGGTGTGGTTCCGCTTGCCGTGACTCCCACCACCACATCATTCCGCGTCAACTTTCTCGCGCGCAATTCGCGCTCCGCGCGGCGCACGTCATCTTCCGCTCCTTCCACGGCCTGCGTGATTGCGCGGCCGCCGCCTGCAATCAGCGCCTGCACGAGGTGCGGTGGAGTCCCAAACGTTGGCTGGCATTCTGCCGCGTCCAGCACTGCCATTCGCCCGCTCGAGCCGGCTCCCACATAAAACAACCGCCCGCCCTTGTGAATTCCCGCCGCAATCACATCCACTGCTCTTGCGATCGCCGGAATCTCTCTACCCACCGCGAGCGCTACTTTGCGGTCTTCGCGGTTGATCAACGCGACAATCTCTCGCGCCGTCATGCGGTCGAGATCCTTCGACGCTGGATTTCTCTGTTCGGTCAGCCTGGATTCTTTGGGAATGAGAGTTCTCGAGAGCTTGGACATCCGTACATTATAACGGTGCGCAGCGAAAGCTCGGCTTTGAACCGTCATTTTCGTGTGACGATGGACAAGGCAAGAGACACGTTGGGAACTCTGTTTTCCACAGCTAATGCGAAACAGACACTTCTGGACACAACCTTTCACCTTCTCCCCGTCTTCTGTCGCCGGATTCGGCTATGCTAAGAATCACCCGGCCAGGTCCATCTTCACGCGATGGAATGGAACCCATGTCCATAGACATTCTCAAAGAGCTTTTTAGACAGCATTTCCACTCGGCTCCCACGCGGATTCTACCGTTACAGGGTGAGCTCGGCGGTTCCGGCCGGAAGATTATCCGCCTCGCCAACGAGCGCGTCAGTGCCGTTGGCATTCTCTACGGCGGACGTGAAGAGAATGTTGCCTTCCTGGAATTCTCCAAGCATTTTCACCGTTATGGCCTGCCCGTGCCAGAAGTCTATGCCGAAGACCTCGACCATGGCGCGTATCTGGAAGAAGACCTAGGCGATACTTCACTCTTCGAATTCCTTTCCCAGAACCGCACGGGCGAAGATATCGCTCCCGCCGTCGTCGACGCCTATCGCAAAGTGGTTGCCGTCCTCCCGCGCTTTCAGGTCGAGGCCGCCCGCGACCTGGACTACGGCGTCTGTTATCCCGCTGCAAGCTTCGACCGCCAATCCATCGCCTGGGACTTGAACTACTTCAAATACTACTTTCTCCGCCTTGCGGGGATCCCCTTCAACGAACACGCCCTCGAGAACGACTTCAACCGACTCACCGATTTTCTTCTAGAAGCGCCCCGCGACTATTTCCTCTATCGCGATTTTCAGTCCCGCAACGTCATGCTGCAGCACGGCCAGCCTTACTTCGTGGACTATCAGGGCGGACGCAAAGGCGCTTTGCAATACGATATCGCATCTCTTCTCTTCGAC
>Ga0126369_10001278_pt1 | contig 17320 bp, 27 predicted proteins | sample PanSoiMetaPlot_1_FD_109646 | JGI IMG/M metagenome (GOLD analysis project Ga0126369, IMG submission 109646) | Tropical forest soil microbial communities from Panama - MetaG Plot_1 | ecosystem: Environmental > Terrestrial > Soil > Tropical forest > Bulk soil | place: Panama | collected 2016-02-17 | reverse complement strand
GGGCCGTAGTACCTTGCTACAGTTCCCCCACGCCCAAAAAGGGGGCTGTACGGGGTCAACGTCGCGCGCTGCTGCGCGAACGAGGACCTGGCCGAGCTCGAGGCTAAGGCTTGCGCCTCGGGCGAGCTGGTCGCGTTATAGGCCACGCGCCCTGCGCTTTCTCACCCGAGAGGTTGAGCTGCTGCTGCTCTGCTGTTGTCATGCCCTCTGCAATCCCGCGCGCTTGCTCGTCCGCTGTGAGCTTGTGCGCCTCCTGCGCTTTCTCACCCGAGAGGTTGAGCTGCTGCTGCTCTGCTGTTGTCATGCCCTCTGCAATCCTGCGCGCTTGCTCGTCCGCTGTGAGCTTGTGCGCCTCGCTCGAGCCGTCGCGCACGCCCTGGTAGTAGCCGAGGCGATAGCCCTCGCGCCAGGCGTGCAGCTCGAGCTCGTTCAATGCAACCTCATGCGCTTGTTGACTCCGTCCGCTATGCGCCGCTGCGTCCTGTAGTGAACGGCCAGGCGCTCGGCAACAACAGGGACCGCGCCGAGCTCGGGCATGTCCAGCGCCTCAAGGTACAGGCGCGCGGCTCGAGCGAAATCCTCGGGCGCCTCGGGTATGCTGCGGCCGGCCACGCTCCAAAGTGTGAGCATTCCCTCGAGCGTACTCAACATCGCGCCGAGCTCGCCTATCAGCTCGGGCAGCTCGCCCGGGTGCTCGTCATGCCATTGCTCGAGGGTCCAGAGCAACCACCGCGTTATTTCGAGCGGCGTACATTCTCGCGGCGTCGCCTGGCGCTCGCCCGGAACCGGCCGGAATATGTTTATCACGGCGCGCGCTCGAGCTGCTCAGACTCGGGGACGCGCACCGCCTCGCCCTCGAGGGGCGGCGCGCCGAAATCAAGCCAATACTGCTGCGGCGGCGTCTGTAGCTCGCGCAGCACAGGCGCCTGTTCAATGCGGACCGCGAGCTCGGCCGCGCGAAACGGATCATTGCGCGCCATAGTCGCCGCGCGCTCGGGCGTGAGCACGCGCCCGAATCCCTCGAGCAGCCGCTCCGATATCGTCTTAGCCCGCTTGCGACCAGGCGCGCCGCCGGCTCTCATGCCCTTGCCCTCGGCGTTTGTCCAGCGCCGGCCGTAGTTCGGATGCCGCTCGCCTGGCCGCGGCCCGAGATTCGCGAGAGAGCCGTCCGCGCGCAGCGCGCGGCCGAGCTCGTCCCGAGCGTAAGGCGCGCGCGCCGGCGTCTTACGCGGCGAGCCGTCCAGGTTGAGAGCTCGTCCCTCAGCGTCGCGCCGCTGCTTGCCTCTACGTTGCGGCATTGCCTTTGCGCTCGAATCGCGACGGATTGAACGAGCAGAGCGAACGCGGCGCCAGGTACACGTAGCGCGGCCGAAAAGCGCAGCGCGCCCAAGTGCCGGCGAACGGCCGCGGCTTGTTGTCCTCGTCGGGAAGGTGGACCAGGCTCGCGTTGCGACAGTCGCAGCAACGCCCGAGCTCGCTCGAGCTCGCCGGCGTGTCGCCGCCGGCAGCGCACCCGAAGTCTAGGGACCGCTGTCCCATCGCCTCGGCCTTGCTTCATGCTCGCGTCATGCTGCGCCAGGTCCTCGCGAGCTGTCAATACCTGGTCCGATTGTTGCGAATTTTCCTTGCAGAGCGTTTTTCTCCGCACCGCTTCGCACGATGCCTAGAGCTCGAGAGCTGGCGCGGGGTTCATCGTTACAGCGCGCGCTCGAGGCTCGAGCGGTCACTTAGGCGGGGGCGTAGCCCCCGCTCGAGTAGGGGGGAGCGCCGTTAGGCGCGCGGGGGGATTACTCACAGGGACGCGCACAGCGCGGACAAGGCTCTCGCCTCGCTCGGCGCCGGAAAATCTCCCGGCGCCGCGTCGCGCGCGGGTGCGAAAGCACGCTCTTTTTAAAAATCCCCCTCGCGGGGTACTGCGAGAGCCGCGCGCCTGCGCTTGCGAGCTCGTAAGGCTATCACATAACGCCGGCATTACACTAGCCCCCCTAGTATACGCGACCCTTAGCGGTTTTCCCTGGCGCAGCCGCAACCCGTTGTATACAACAGGGTCCGGGTCAACCCCCACGGTTGACCTGTCATAACCCCCCGGGTATCCTGTGCAGTAATGAGCGAGAGTCTCGAGCAACACAAGCAACTAGCGCGGCTTGCCGGCTGCACGCCGGCCGCGGCGCGCGCGCTGCTCGAGGACCCTCGCGCTCGGAGTTACCTGGACATTGTCCTGAAGCAGCTCGAGGCGTTTGTAGTCGCCCAAGGGCGCCGCGCAGAGATTCGCAGAATGCGCGAAGCGGGACACACGCAACGGGAGATTGCCGAGGCTCTAGGCGTAAGCCAGCCTCGCGTGCAGCAGCTCCTACGTTGACCTCGCAGCCGCTCGAGCTCGAGGAGCCGAGCGCGTGGTCCGCGAGCTCTACGCCAGCCACGGCGGGCGCCGGGTGATCTACCGCGACTCGTCGGGCTCGTGGGATGAGCTCGTGCATGACGGCGCCGGCAATTTCCGCGGCTACGGGCCGGCGCGCGACATGGCGCCGAAGGGGGTCGCGTGAAAGGCGCGCTCAAGCTGGACGAGCTCACCCCGGAGTTGCGCCGGCGCCTCGGCGTGCGGACGCGGCGGACCACCTTTGATAAAGAGGCGGTCCGCCGCTACGCGCTGCGCTGCCTGGCGACGATTGCGGACCTCAAGCAATCGGACCGGCGCCGGGTGCTCGAGCACGCGCTCAAGGTCAACCAGGCGTAAACTCGGGGGGTTGACCACATGCCAAAAGACCAGGTCCGCGTAATCCTCGAGGCACGTCGCCGGCGCGCGCGGCTCGCGAAACTGCGCGCCGGCGGCGCGAGCCTGGCCGAGCTCGCGCGCCTCGAGGGTTGCAGCCGTCAGGCTATTTTCAAAATCCTCAATCGCAAGGGCTCGAGGCGGTCCGTCTACGCCGGCGTCCGCCCCGAGCCGCACAAGTGCCGCGTGTGCGGGTTCCGCTACGATTCAAAGCGCCACGCCGAAAAATGCGGTAAGAGCCGCTAGAGCTCGAGCTCGGCCGTAACCTGCTCGCCCTGTGTCCGCTTCGCCGGGACCAGGGCGAGAATTTTTATAGCGCCTCGAGCGAGGACCGCCGTCCCGCGGCGAGCTCGCATAGCTCGAGCGCCGCGCAGCAGGACCAGGCGCTCGGGGTCAATCTCAACGATGAACGTTAGCCCAGGCTTGCTATCGTCAGCAGACTGTTGCTTAACTGTGTAATGATGTTTCACGGCGGGGGTGGGTTGACAGAGTCCTACCCGGGGGGGCCGTGTCCCGAGTGAGTCGCTCGGGTGAACGCGCGCACGAGCTCGAGGCGTGCCCCCACCGGATAGAACAGGTTGCACCGTAGACCCATTCCCGCCGCCCGGTCTATTGGACCTTGGGACAATCGCACGCCGGCGCCGGACACTCGCAGCGCGCCAGGATGCACACGCACAGGTTAGGCGCTTTCTCACCCGGCGGGGGCGTCGGCTGCATGACGCACCCCGAGAGCTGCGACACGATCAGGGCGAGGACCGCCGCGAGGACCATCCAAGCAAACACGTTGAATAGGAACACGCCGACACAACTCCAAACGGGCCGCACTTTCATAGGTGCTATACCCCCGGGCGCTTGCCGATCGCGCAACCTGGCGCGTCCTGGCGAGCCGTTTTCTACATGAGACCAGGCGCCGAGTATCCGAATTGCGCCCCCACATGCCCGAGCCCGCCCTCGCCGGCGCCGGCGAAGCGCACGAGCGCGTCCGCAACCTCGCGATTGCGAAGCAGGGCGAGAGCTGCACCCTTTGCGCCCTTCAGCGCGGCGAGCTCGGGCCGGCCGTGTAACACGGCCGTTTTGAGGACCTCGGCGGCGAGCTCGGCCGGCGTCTGCTCGGGTAGAGCTCCCGCCGCTTTCTGAGCGAAGCGTATCGCCTTGCCCCCGAGTGTCGCCTCGCCCAAGTCCATCATCGCCGCGCGCGCGGCCGAGCCGTTGCCGCGGATCATGTTGACCGTTCGGCCGGCGAGCGAGCCGAGACCGTAGCCGGCGCCGCCGAGCAGCGCGCCGACTATCGCGTCTGTCCCCTGGTCGCCGGAATACTTCGCGCCGCCGAGAGCGCCGCCTATCGCCATGCTCGAGGCGAGCCCGCGCGCGCCGCTCGCGCCCACGCCGAGCGGCATCGTCGCGAGATACGGCGCAGCGTGTCCGAGTAGCAGCATCGCCTTGGAGAATCCGCCGAGCTCGTCGCTCGTGCCTTGCATGTAGCTTTCCTGCGCGCCCTGGTCCTCTGCAATTTTCCGCTGCGTCGCCGTGTCGCCGCGCGCGCCGGCGAGCAGGTTCCGAATGCCGGCGCCCATGCTCGAGAGCTCGTGACCGGCGCCGACGAGAAAAGACTCGCCCGCGCCCATGCCCTGCGCCGCCATGCGCCCCGCTATTTCCTGGCGATTGACAGGCACCCACTCGTTGCCCTGTAGCTCGTATTGCTCGCCGGTCGTCGGGTTTGTTGCTATGAGGTTCATCCGCGCGTCCCCGTAATGAGCGTGCCTTTCGGCGGCGGCGGCGCGCCGCGGTCGCGCTGGTATTTCACTTCACGAGCTGCGGCCGCTTCCGAGAGCGGCGCGCGATTGATACCGGGCCAGTTCTGCGTGCGCTGCTGTGTCTGTTTGAATTTGTCCTCGAGCTCGCCTAGCAGCGTGTCGTAGTTCTGCAAGATGCCGGTATTGCCCTTGAGCGACGAGCCCCACCCGCTCGGGTCCTCGAGTAAATCATTCAGGTCCTTGATACGCGCCTCAGAGTAGCGCCCGGCTTGCGGTCCTTTGCTCGTCGCCTCGAATACGCGATTGAGCGCACCCACCGCCAGCTTGTGCGCCGTCGCCTGATTGCGCGCCTCGGCGCCGAAAGCCTCGGTCCCATGTTTCGCGACGCTATCGCGCAGCCGCTTTATTTGCTGGTAGGCATCCGTCAACCCGTTCACCGTGTCAACGGCGGCGTCATGGCGTTCACTCCCCGGGAGTGGGACTACCTCGATTCCGCCGTCAGGCGTGACTACGCGCGCCTCGTTCTGTCCGACGCCGCCGAGCTGCACGTTGCTCGGGGGTTGCTTCGCCGCGTCGAGCTTGAGCGCGTTCAGCGCAATTTCCTGCGCCTTGAGAATGTGGTCCTGGCGCGCCTTGAACCAATCCAGGGCGAGCGCGTCGCCCCATTGCTTGCGCTTGTCCGCGAATTCGTTTTTGGCTTGCTCGAGCTGCGCGTCAAAGCGCGCATTGACGCCCGCCTCGCGGTCGCTCGCCTCTTGCCCTTGTTGCGCGAGCTGCTCGCGGCCGAGCTGCTGCTGCTGCGCGCGCGCCATAACATCCGAGAACAGAGCGCCGGCGGCGCGCCGCTCGGCCGGGCGCAGCCCCATGACGCCCTGCATAAACGCGAGCTGCCGCTGCGGGTCCGCGGGGTTCGCCATGAGCCCGGAACCCTGGTCAAGCTGCTGAGGCGGTCCCTGCTGCTGCTGCCCGCTCTCGTCCTGGCCGGGATACATGAGCGACGGCGCCGAGCCGAGCAGGTCGCGAACCTTGCCGGCCGATTCGGTCGCGTCGCTCTGCTCTTGCCGGCGTGTGAACCAATCTTGCGCGAGCCCCATCAAGGGCGCGAGTGCGAAAATGGGCAGCATGATTACGGTCCCGCTCTGCCGGACATAGACATGTTTTTCGCGTCGCTCGCCTGTTGCGATTGACTCGAGCCGAGCACCGTCGGGGACCCGAGCACCTTCGCGAATTCCTCGAGGTTAGTCCACGGGAGCTGCGCGCTCGTCTGCATCATGGACGGCGAGAACCCGAGCGCCGCGGTCTGCTGCTGCCGCGCCTGGTCGAGCGCGCTCGCCGTTAGGCTTGTGCGCGTGCTCGCCATTGCTCGAGCTGCTTCGCCGGCGGCGAGCCCCTCGGCTATGCCCTGGCGCGTGCCGCCGCCGGCGCCGGCGCCGACGGCATTCCGCCGAATGCCCGGGAGCACGTTGCGCGAAAAGTCGAGCCCCATCTGTTGCGTTGCCTGGTTGATAACGTCGCCGGTCGCGGGGTTGATTCCGCCCGTTAGCGCGCTCTGCCAGGCGTCGTATGCGCCCGGGTCCATGCTCGGACCTGGCGCCGAGCCCATCGCCGCGCCCTGCTGGTAGAGCTGCTGAAGGTAGGGCGCTTGCACGCCCCACACGTTCTGCTGCGAGCCGCTCGAGCCGCGCCCTGTGCTTTGTCCACCCGCAACGCTACCGCCGCCCATGTTTCACCTCGTAGTCTATGAGCACCTCGCGCAGCCGGCCGCGGCCGTGAATCCACCGCAGCCAGCCAGGGCGCCCGCGGACGCGAATCGCGTCCACGCCGAGACCGTTCGCAATGCGCTCTATCGCGTCCCACAGTACCGGGCCGGTCAGCTCGAGCGCCTGGCCGCGCTCGCCGCCGGCCGCTACTACCGTCAGCAGCCGCTCGCCGCGCAGCTCTACGTGCTCGAGCAGGACCGCGCCCGCGATGCAATCGCCCACGGCGCCGACGAGTAGCCCGTAGCGCCGGCGCGCTACGCGCGCGCGCGCCGTCGTCAGCGATATATGCCAGCTCGGGCAGACCTCGAGCGAGCGCCGCAGCCAGACCGCGACCGTAGGCCACACGCGCGCGAGCTGCTCGGGCGCAATCAGCCCCGCGGCTATATGACCGTGTGCGTAAGCCGATTCCATGCGCCCTCGAAGTAGAGATACAGCCCGCCCGAGCCCGCGCCTGTTGCTATCACGCCGTCCGCGAACAGGTAAACATGCCCTTCCTCGGGTTTGCCCGGGACACTGTGCCAGGTCTTGAATTCGAGCCGGTCGATTGACGGCGAGGCGAGCGCGTAGGCGACGCGCTCGAGCTCGGCGCGCGTGACAGGATCAGGGACCGGGTTCGGGACGTATCTCATTTTTTGCGCTTGCGCTTGTGGTCCTCGCGCTGCTCGTGCTCGAGGCTCGCCGCGCCCTGGCCGAGCTCGAGCTCGGCGTCATGCGGCATTGCCGGGAGCTGCTGCGCGAGGACCTGGTCAACCTCGGGGGTTGACGCCTCGAGCTGCTGCTGTAGCGAGATTCCCCGCGGACTGTGTCCGAGGATATGGGCTAGGCGTGTCATACCATCCCCTGTTCTGAATACGCGAGGCGGAAACCCTCGCAGCTATACGGGTTCGCGCTCTCAAGGTGGACCGCGGCGAAGCGCCCCGAGCTCATGCAATCAACTTGGTCCGTCTGTCCAATCGTAAAGACCTGGTCCGGTTCCCACGCGACCGCGTCGCCTGGCGCGTCCTGCACGCCCACGCGCACCGTGACCTGGTCCCCGTTGCGGCCGTTGATTCGCGGGTAGAGGCGTTTCACGAGCGCGCGCCCGCCTTGCGTGAGCGGGATTCCCATGCGCTCGAGCGTTGCGACCGCGGGGACGCCGGCGATTGTGGTCCCCGAGTCGAGCGCCAGAAAGCGCGCGGCGTTCGCGTCGCACGAGAGCACCGCGAGCCCGCTCGAGGTATCGGCCTGGTCAGACCACTTGTCCGTTGCGAGCTGCCAGCTCTGCGCCTCGCTCACGTCGGACCACAGTCCGCGCGCGAGGACGAGCTGCGAGGGGAACAGGCAATTGGACCTGGTCAGGTCGCGGAATGTAATCTCGTCCGACTCGCGCGCCCATACGAGCGCCTCAACGAGCTGCCCGTTGCTGCCGGTCATGGGATACGCTACCAGGACCTCGCCGCGCTCGAGATCCTCGCAAATGTAGCAGCGCGCGTAGTGCGCCGGGTCTATCGCTGAGAACAGGTAAGAGCGCGCGCGGCCGTCGATCATGCTTTTTTGCACGATGCCGTTATGTCGGACCAGGTCCCCGAGAGTCAGGACAATGTTCTGCTGCCCGAGCGAGTAAACGGCGTGCGAGCCGAGCGCGCCGGCGATGCCCGGGAGCATTCGTAGCCCCATGACAAACGGCCCGCCGATATACGAGAGCGCGAAAGCGCCTTGCGCCTTGTAGAGCGCGAGCGAATCGTCCCCGAGCGCGCAGCTTGCTAAGAGCTGCCCCGGGAACTGCGACGCCTCGAGCAGCCCGGCGTCGTTCTCGGGAGTCTCGAGCCACTCGGCCGGCAGCGTGCCCGGGTCCGCCTGGTCAGACCACCGGACCGTTTGATACTGAAAGCCAGGGTTAGGCGTGACCGCGCCGAGCGCCACAATGGACTGCTTGAACGAGGCGACGCCGGCGCAGCTCCACGTAGCATCCCACCCGGGCAGCGGGTCCGCGCTGTCATGGGAAATCGGGATTGAATAGGGAATGTTCGGCTGCGCGTTGACGATGAGGTAATCGTTGAAAATGCAGCCGGTCACGTCCTCGGGGCTCGAGACCTCGAGCCAGCCCGCCGGCGTCAGGTCATGGTAGGCGCCGTCATAGCAGCCGAGGAAAGTCGCGCCGACGTAGACGACAACGGGAACGCTCTGCTGAATGCCCCACCGCGCCCACAGAATCGGGCCAGGCGTCGCGCCGTAGACTTGCGCCTCGCCTAGCATTGAGTAGGCGCTCTGCGCCGAGAATCGGACGTTTTTCCCGAAGGACCATTCCGCGCGCCCTTGCGCGTCCGGGCCGAGGCGCGACGGCGGCGCGTCGCGATTCACTGAGAGCGGTAGCACGTCGAGAATGCGAAGCGCGCCCACTCTAGCGCCCCGCGTAGACCGCGAACACAACGCAAATATTGACCGGCCGAACCTCGGGGACGGTCCCGGGCGAGCCGTGAACGTTGCCGGCAACGTAGTGATCTACGCCGGTCACGGTAATGCCGGTCCCCTGGTTCGCCGTGTGGTCGCTCGGGTTATAGACTTGCGAGTTTGTCCCGCCGCCGCCGGGCATTCCCAGGTCCCCGCTTCCCGCGCTCGTAACTGCGAGCGTGTGGTCCGCGAACAGCCAATGCGCGTGTTGCGGGTCGTTGAATGCGTGGACGTGATCAACGAGCGCCCACGTCTGAATTGTGCCGGGTTGCCTCGAGCCGTCGGGGTCCCACCCGGACCCGCTCGTGTCCTGGCCGCGCAAGAATTTCCCGCGGAAATCGGGGAGCGCCTGGCTCGAGCCAATGAACCCGAGCGCCGCATAGAGCTCCGGGTAAGCCGCGGCCGTAATCACGCGGCCGTCTAGCGGTATCCACTTTGCCGGCGGATTCGCGAGGAAAGGCGCGACCATGCCGATAAACTGCGCGAGCTCGTCGCCGGCGGCGCGCGGGAAAGTGTTTTTGAGGACGTTCTTTATTCCCCGAATGTGGTCGTCGCCCTCGTCGCGGAAATCGTCCGGCGTCGGATTCGCGGGGACCAGGTTCGCTATGAATTTGCTCGGTCCGGTCAGGTCCTCGAGTGCCATTGAGAGCCTCGCTAGTAGGGGCGCCCGAGCTGCTCGGGTGCGCCCTGGCGTTGTCGGGAATTCGCGACCGCAAGCGCCGCCTGGTATGCGTTCTCCGCGGTCGCGGCGCCGTCGGCGTCCTCCGCCCAAATGCGCGCCTCGCGCAGCAGCGCATAGAACCACAGGCTCGGAAACGCGAGCGCGCTCGCGTCGTCCCATCCCGCGGCGCTCGAGTCCACGCCGAAAAGGTCGCCGGCGATTCGGTCCGCGGCGTTCGCCCAAAATTCCGACGTGTGCGCGGTCGCCTTGCTGTTATGCAACCAGGAAACGACGGACGTTAGGAGCGCGGCGTTCATTGAAAAGACGCCCCGCCGTTGATCGTCCACGTTTCGCCGTTCAGTCCGGCGCAAGTGGTATCGCCGATCTTCGCCTGACTCGCGTCAAAGCCGGCGAGTATTGCCCCGCCAATCGGCGAGCGGAATTCAAACCGTTTCACGTAGCCGATTAACGCCACCATCGCCCCGGTTCCCTCGCCGCCCACGCGGAGCGGCTGCGTTGAGACATTCACGGCGGTAAAGCCCGCAACCGCACCGCCAACGATGAGATTCCAGGCGACGCCGTCGTCAGAGTAATAGATGTTTAGCGTTGACGTTGACGGGTCCCATGTCATTCGGAGCCAATGCTCCGAGCCGTTCACGAATACCGGATGCTGTCCATTTTGCCCCCCGAAGGTGCCGCCCGGTTTCACTATTTGCCCGAAGACCGCTCGCGCAGCCGCGCGGTATAGACGCAGCGAACAATTCGCGCTCCCCACGTCCATGATGTTAAAAACCCCCTCGGTGATGGCCGACGTCCACGTCGCCGAAACGAGCGCGCGCCCTTCCCACGCCGCCGGCGCCGAGAGCGCGGCGTTGACGGCGGCGTTGCTCGGCGTAGACAGAAACGACCCCACGGTCCCGTTGAGGACTAGCTTTGTCGCCGGGAAGAAACTTGGATTTTTCCCGAGTCGCACCCACCGGCGCGACGGCGTTGCAACGCGCTGCGTCGGGTCCGTGCGATACCATCTTAGAAGCTGATGCCGTGTGAGCATTAGTGATATTTCCGCAGCACGCGCGGCTGTAGTCGAAACTCGTCCGCCTCGCTCGAGGCGAGCAGCGCGCGCCAGGCGCGCTCCCGCTCGAGGCGGTCCGCCGCCTTGAGCGCCGGCCGCTCGCGCAGCAGCCGGTAGTAGTCCTCGAGCGGTATCGTTAGTACGCACCGCCCGAAGGTCAGATCGTTGAGCGTGCCAGGCATCGCGCGCAGCTCGGCGTTGCGCGCGACGATTGCGGCGCGCTCGTCCTGGTCCTGCATCGTGTCTACGCGCAGCATTCCGCCGGCGTAGTGCCACCGCTGCCACCACTCGCCCACGCGCCGCCAGAATTTCACGAGCTGCGCCCCCAAATAAAAACGGGGGCGAAGAACCCGGACCAATGTCCAGCTTCGCCCCCGTTCGGCAACCCTTACGAGTTGGCGCCAGTCTGCGCGCGCTCGTATGACGTTGTCAAGCGGTCATTGCGGCCGCTTCGTCCAGGTCCCTGTAAGCGCCGTGTGCTTTCTCGCTGAGAACTTTCAGGGTCCAGTCCTCGGCCATGAGCCTGTTGTCCGCGGTCCCGGTCTTTGCGAGCGGCTCGGTCCGAATGCCCTTCATATCGGATTTTTGCAGCATGTCGGGCGTAATCAGATAGAGCGTGCTCGTCGCCGCGGCCGTGGTCTGCTGTAGCCGATTCGGGAGAAAAGAGAGCGTAACCCCGAAGTCAGTCACAAAGACGTTGACCGCGCCCTTTGCTACCGCTGCCTCGCGGCTCTGCGCTATGTCGCTCATGAGCGTTGCGACCTTGGCCGTTGTCGAAAAGAGATACTCGGACACGCGCCGAATGAGCGCCGGCCGTCCCATGAGCACGCTCGGGTCCCCGCCGAGCTGGTAAATGCTCTGCGCCAGGTCGCGCAGCGCCGCCTCGGAGATTGCGCGCTTGGTCCCGAGCCCGGTCGTCGCTACGATGCCGGTCGCGGGGTTGAATCCGCCATTCGCCCCGGTCGCGCCGTTGTTTGTGTTTGTGGTGAGCCAGGCGTCTAGCCCCGCCGATTTGCCCGCGACCGCGGCGCCGTCGTCGGCAATGCTCGCCTGGCGCCCCGCCATGATTGCATCTACGTCGCGCCTGAGCTCCTGCTGCCTCATGGTGATTTGGTACGCGAGCGCGTTGCTCTGCCCGATCACGTCCGAGGCTTGCGCGCGCTCGGAAACCTTGACACGCTTTACGCACTGTTGCGTGTGGTTGCCGACGCGATTCCCTAGCGCCGTGTTGTCCCCTACCACGTCGGCGCCGTCAATGTTCGCGTTGTTGACGTTCGGCGCCGCGAGCGCGTCCTGTGTCCACTCGGCATAAGGGTTGACGTGCGAGCCCGAGCCGATCAGGTCTTGAAACGGCAGCGGAATGTGGGAGATATCCCAAATTTGCCGCATTACGTCCTCAGCGATGAGCCCGCCGAACTGTTGAGCGACGAGCCCCGCCCCTGTGATTCCAGCCATGATTACCTTTCTCGCCGCGAGCTCTGCGAGCTCGAGGCGTGAGCGTTGAGCAAGTCCGCGACCGCCGCCACTTTCTCGGGCGTCGTCTTTGCGGCTTTGCCCTGTTCAATGATTGAGCGCACTCGCACCGCGAGCCCGCTCGGGCGTTGCTGTATTCTCCCGGGCGTCGGGCTCTCGGCGGACGCGCCGCCGGTCTGCTTGGCCTTGCGAGCTTTTTCCTCGGCAACCCGAGTCCGTCGCGCGGCGTTCATCATGTCTCGCACGAAACGAGCTATGCGATGGTCCTCTATCGCTGCCACGTCAGCAGCCCCAAAACCCCACGGCTTGAGGTAGTCAATCATGGCCGTTCTGTCCGCGGCGTGTTTCGCCGGGTCTTTCCAATCAGGCACCGCAGCGTAGAGCAGCGCGCGCTCGCGCTCGAGTCTCTCGGCCCGGTCCTGGTTGAGAATTCCGATAACGTCCTTTGGCACGTAGGGCGCGAGCGAGTGCGCCAGGCGCTCGAAGTGCCGGCGCGCTTGCATGACCTCGAGGCTCGTCGCGTCGCGCTCTTGCTCGTATGCCTCGCGCTGAACGCGCAAGTTTTCCGCGTCAATGTAGCCGCGGCGCAAGTCCCCCAGGGCAACGTTGACCTTGCTCTTATTGCCGGCGGCGTCTACCAGGTCCACGTCCTGAATGACGAGATTGTCGAACAGTTCGCCCTCTTTTACGCCGAGAGCTCGAGCGAGCTCGGCCGGCGTGATATGTTCCTGCTCGCCCGCCTCGCCCTCGCCCCCTCGTGCCTGATCCTCGCCCGCGTCGCCGCCGCGCGAATCTCCCGGCCGAGGTTGCCCCTTATCGCTGCCCGCCTGGTCGCCTTTGTCCTCGTCCGCTCGAGCTGCTTTGTCCCCTGCATGGTCCTGGTCCTCGCCGTTAGGTTTGTGGTCCGCGTCCGCGTTGCCCTCGTCCGCCTTGTCAACCTTGGGGGTTGACGGCTCGCGCTTGGGTTTTTCCCCGCGCAGCAGCGCGCCGACGCGCTGCACCTGGTCCGTATAGGTTGCCTGTCCTTTCGCTGCCGCATTGCCGCCCGCCGGCGCCGGCGCCTCGGGCGCGCGCGCCTCTTGCTCTGCTCTCATGTCTCGCCCCTTGTTCCGCGCGCGAGCTCTTGCACCTTGGCCGTGAACGTGCGAACCCCCTCGAGCAGCTCGAGGGGACGCGCCGCCGCGTCCTTGTCATGCGCGAGCGCGCGCCATTGTTGGAAAATATCTTGCTCGAGCACCCCTAGAAAGTCCTCGTAATCCGGGTCCCGCAACACGCGCGCCGCGAACGCCTCGGCGCGCGTCAACTCGGGGGGTTTACTGGCCGGCGCCGGCTTGGTCCGCTTGCGCGCCATTGTCCGCCCCGTTGCCCTGTGCAGCCGCTACGCCCGCCGCGGCCGCGGCCGGCAACATGCCGGCGCCGTTGCCGCTGCCGGCGCCGGCGCCCGCTTGCTCGAGCGCCGCGCTTTCCACGTTCGCCGGCGCGCGCTGAATTGCGGCCGAGAGCCCCGCGAGCTGCAATTTCTCGAGCTCGGTCGTCGAGTGCCCGAGCACCTTCATTTGCTCAACCTCGGCGTCTAGTACGGCCTGGAAGTATTTGACTGAGGCGTCTAGCCGCTTTTCCCACGCCGAGAGCGCGACCTGTAGAGCTGCAATGCGCTCCATGAATTGCGCTTGCGCCTGGCTCTGCGCTTGCGCGGCCGCGGCTTTCTGCTGCCCGGCTTGCTGCGCCGCCTGGCTCGTCGGGTCCGTCCAAAGGCGTGTGATGTTCTCGAGCCCGCGCGCGCGGCCGAGCGCAACTAGCGTCTGGTATACCTGCGGCAAGGTCACGAGCTGCCCTTCTTGCCCGGACCCGAGAGCGGTCATTTGCTCTTGCAACGTCTGAGTGAGCGCGACCACGCGCGCGGACATGGCCGAGCCCGCGGCGCCTACCACTACCTCTGCGAGCTCGCGCTCGGGCCAGGCGCTCGGGAGCGTGCTCGCCCAATCCCCGGACGGCTTGCCGTGTAGCTTCGCGAGGTAGTACGTCCGCAGCGTTCGGTGCGCCAACAGGTACATTCCCCGGAGTCCGGTCTCGCTGAACGTGCGCAACATGAGCTGCGCGAGCATTTCCTTAGCCGTGTATTGCCGCTCGGTCCCGCGCCAGGTCTCGCCCTGTTCGGCGCCGGCCGTCTGCAAGTCCAGGGACGCGCCGCCCGCCTCGGCGCGCGCCTTGTCGAGATAGTTCAGCGCCGAGAGCGCCGAGGGACCGCAGTCCGGCCCGACGATATATTCAACGGCGCCCTGTTGCTTCGCGTCGAGAATGCCGCCCGGCTTGTTGTTCGCCGCGAGCTGCGCCGCGTTGCTCAACCCCTGCACCGCGACAATGCGGCCGTTGTTGAGATAGGCGAGATTGTCGAGCCATTGCCGCAGTACCTCGCTCTTGCTGAATTGCGTTTGCTTCAGCTTGTCAGCCGCGCTCTTGCCCAGGAACCTGTGCGATTGCAGCAGGACCGAACCCGAGCAGTACGGGTGGAAAGGTTTGACCTCGGGCTCGGTCAGAAAAAAGCCGGTCGTATTTTTGCCGCTTCTGACTGCGCCGTCGGACCACAGCGCGCTGTAGAGCTCGCCGGCGCCCTCGTCCTCGTTGAATTCGGCGCGCACGTAGACGCGCCAACATTGGACCGGGTCGAGCATGGGGTCCGTACCGCCAGGGCTCGCACCTGGTAGCGCGTCGCGCGCCGCTTGCGTTTGGTCCGCGCCCTGCTCGCGAATGGGAACCTGGCGCGCCAGGTCCTCGGGGACGCCCATCCCGAGCAGCTCGCCGCGCACGTAGTAAAGCCGCTCGGCTACGAATGGACACCCGCCAATGCTCGGCCGCTGCCAATCGGACCACTTGCGGAAATCCTCGGGCGCTATCGCCTCAACGCGCAACGCCTGGCGCGTCGTGGTCACGTCAACGGTAAAGCTAACGTAATCGCCGTCCTCGTCCTGGTCCCCGAGCTCGCCGCGCAGCTCGCGCGCCTCGTTGTCGTTCGCGGGGACGAGCAGCTCGGACGCGACCGCCGGCGGCGTTTTCGAGTAGACGCGCCCCTCGGTCTCGGAATACTCGTCAATCCAGACCTTGAAAATGCACGTCCTCGAGAGCAGCGCATCGCGCAGCGCCGACGTGACCGCTACGAATCCCTGGCCGTTGCGCGATAGCTCGCGATGCACGAACCAGGTTTCAAGGTCCGCGGTCGCCTCGTCCTCGAGCGCCGTCGGCGTGAACGCTATCGGCGGAATGCCGGTAAACGCCGGCTGCATCTGCGCAATAATCGCCTCTACCATGTCGCCCACGTCAGCCGAGACCGCGGACGACAGGTCCGCGTCCGCCGGCGCCGCCGGGAGCTGCCCCTCGTAGAGCTGCACGCCCTCAATTCTCGAGGGTTCCCATTGCTGCACGTCCCAGGCATTCGCGCGCGCGAGCTCGCTCGCCACGCTCTGCTGTAGAGCCTCTCTGTCCATGTGCGTTATCTCCGCAGTCCTGCCGTTGCGCGCCTCGAGCGCGAATAGTCCACCGGGAGCTGCTGTTGCTTCCCGCGCAGCTCGTAACCCTCGCCCTCGCCCATGACGGCATAGGCGAGCGCCTCGCAAATGTGCGAGTAAAAATTTTTCTCGGGCTCGTCCGTGTAGCGCGCGTCAACGCCGGCGACGTTCAGGCGCCTGTAGCGATACGCGCCGCCGAGTCCGACAATCAGGACCTTGCACGCCGGCGACACGTAGAGCCCGGGGTAAGAGTCCAAGCACAGCATTCCGAGCAGCCGCGCGCACGTTTCGCGCCGGTAGCCGCGCGCGTTGCCGTTCGCGACCGGCAGCGCCTCTATGCCCTCGGACGCGAGCACGTCGAACGCCGAGCGCATATCGTTCTGCGAATGCACGCCGCCGCCTGGGTCCGCCCAAAAGCGCCACTCCTCGCAGCTCGGGTAGGCGTGCATCGCCTCGCGCAACAGTGGAATGAACTGCTTGACGCCGGCGCGCTCGGTCGTAATCTCGGCCAGGACGTTGTAGCCCCCGGCTACGCGCTGCTGAACGATTGCCGCCGCCGGCGTGAGTCCGAAGTCCAGCCCGACAATAAGCGGGCGCCCCTTGATGTATTCGAGCGGACGCGGCGCGACGTGGACGCGGTCGTTGAATTCCGGTAGCACCGCGAGACCGTCGCGCGCGTAGCCCCACAGTCCGCGACAGTAGACGTTGACCCAATCCTCTGTTTTCCCCGCGACCAGGCGCGCGTAGTAGCCGGCCGGCAAGTTTTCCGTGTTCTCTGCCTCGGGCGAGAGTCCGCTCGGCTGCAAAAAGAGCTGATAACCCTCGGGTGGGCTCTCGGAAAATAACTTGTAGAGCCAGTGCATACGGTCCGACGGATTGCTGTCCAGAATCACGCGCGGCTCTACTCGAGCGCCGAGCGACGCCGGCGGAAAGCGGCCGAGGCGCCCGGTCAGCATGTCGAAAATCGGCCGCGGGAGCTCGCGCGCCTCGTTCAGCCAGGCGTGCGTGAGCTCGAGCGAGAGCAGCTTGCGCACGTCCTCGGGCGTGTCGAACGAGCGAAAGATAAAGTCCGCCTCAACGTTGCCCGAGCGCACAGAGAGCGCGAAGTCCTGGCGCGAAAAAACGCCGATTCCCTCGGGGACCCAATGCCGGAAGGTTGCGAGCGTGGTATCGCGCAGCTCGCGGTAGGAATTGCGCGCGATTAAGGTCCTCGAGCGCACGATACCGTCCGCGCACGCGCCCGCCTGGTCGTTCGCCAGGCGCCAGAGCTCCATTGTTGAGCCCGAGCTCTTGCCCGAGCCGATAGGTCCGACGATTGCGCGCGCGAACGCGCTCGAGGCGTGAAACCGCGCGAGTGTCGGGCTCGCCCTGTAGACGATCACGGCCGCAGCTCAACGGCGCCGTCGGCGTTGCGCACCGCGCGGCGCGCTACGTCCGCCGGCATTCGCACGCCGCCCTGCTCTATGCGAATTTCCGGCGCGCTCGGGGGCGGCGCCGCGCAGCCGGCGAGCAGCGCGAGCGCCAGGACCAGGCGCGCGCGCCGCGCGCGCTGTGCTTTTGCCCGGCGAGCTCGCCGCTCGAGTTCGCGCCGGGTCGGGAATTGGACCGGGGGGGTTTTTTTTCTGCGGGTGATCATTTGAGACTCTGCATCCAGCCGAGCAGCGTCGCCGCGACCTCGTCCACCTGGCGCATGAGCTGGACCGCTTCGCGAATCTGGATAGCCGCTAATCTCGGGTCCGCGGGTATGCCCTCGCCGCTCTCGAGCTGTTCGGCCACGCGCTCGAGCTCCTCGGCAAGCTTTCGCGGGTCTGTGAGGTTCGGGTCAAAAATTTTTCTCATAGCGAGTGCCTAAAAAATAGGCAGCAGGGGGGGGTGGGGTCCATCAAGTGCGAAGCGG
>Ga0126369_10001277_pt1 | contig 17325 bp, 20 predicted proteins | sample PanSoiMetaPlot_1_FD_109646 | JGI IMG/M metagenome (GOLD analysis project Ga0126369, IMG submission 109646) | Tropical forest soil microbial communities from Panama - MetaG Plot_1 | ecosystem: Environmental > Terrestrial > Soil > Tropical forest > Bulk soil | place: Panama | collected 2016-02-17 | reverse complement strand
GTTTGACTCGCCCCGAGGCGCGGGAGCGATACGCGAAGCCGCTATAATACCCAGGTCTAAGCTGTTGTTCTACGTCAGAAATCACGATGCCTCTCAATTTCGACGACATCCGCCGCGTTGCCGATCTCGCGCGCATCGAAGTGACCGACGCCGACCTGCGGGCCGCGGAGCGCGAACTCAACGGGATCCTAAGCCTCGTCGCGCAGTTGCAGGCGGCGGACACGGCGGGCGTCGAGCCGATGGCCCACGCCCAAGACGTCACGCTTCGCCTGCGCGAGGACGAGGTCACCGAGTCCGACGAGCGCGCGCGGTTCCAGTCTATCGCGCCCCAGGTCGAGGCGGGCCTCTATCTCGTGCCAAAGGTCATCGAGTGATCGCCGATGGCTAGAAAACGCCTGCCGCGCCAATCACCTATCGTCGCCCTGCCGCGTCGCCGCCGCCCTTGGTCGAAGCCTCCCTCTCCGAGCTCGCCACCGCGTTGAAGGCAAGGCGCGCGTCGAGCGTCGAGCTCACCCGGGCGGCCCTCGACCGGATCGCCCGCGCGAAGGACGCGCTCAATGCCTTCATCACCGTCGACCCGGATCGAAGCCTCGCCCAGGCGCGGTCGGCCGACGCGCGGATCGCTCGCGGCGAGGGCGACGCCTTGACCGGCATCCCCGTGGCGCACAAGGACATTTTCTGCGCCGAGGGCTGGCGCACCACGTGCGCGTCGAAGATGCTCGCCGACTTCGTCGCTCCCTACGACGCGCACGTCATCGGGCGGTTCCACGCCGCGGGCGCCGTCCTGATCGGCAAGACCAACATGGACGAGTTCGCGATGGGCTCGTCCAGCGAGAACTCCCACTACGGTCCGGTGAGAAATCCTTGGCACGGCGAGTTCGTGCCGGGCGGCTCGTCCGGCGGGTCTGCCGCCGCGGTCGCGGCGCGGCTCGTCCCCTGCGCGACCGGGACCGACACCGGCGGATCGATCCGGCAGCCGGCGGCCCTCTGCGGTGTCTCGGGGATCAAGCCAACCTACGGCCTCGTCTCCCGCTACGGGATGATCGCGTTCGCCTCAAGCCTCGACCAGGGGGGCGCGTTCGCGCGACAAGCCGAGGATCTCGCGCTGATGCTGAACGTAATGACGGGGTTCGATCCGCGCGACGCGACGAGCCTCGATCGGCCGAAGGAGGACTACGCCCGCGAGCTCGAGCGGCCGCTCGCGGGCCTGCGGGTCGGCCTGCCGAAGGAGTATTTCGGCGAAGGCATGGACGCCGACGTGCGCGCGGCCGTGGAAGGCGCGATCGCGGCGCTCCGCGCGCTCGGTGCGAAGACGGTGGAGATCTCGCTTCCGAACAGCGGCCTGTCGGTGCCCGCGTACTACGTGCTCGCGCCCGCGGAGGCATCGGCGAACCTCGCGCGCTACGACGGCGTGCGATACGGCTACCGCGCGCCGGAATACGCCGACCTCGCCGACATGTACTGCAAGACGCGGGCGCAGGGGTTCGGCGCCGAAGTGAAGCGCCGGATCCTCGTCGGCACCTACGTGCTGTCGCACGGCTACTACGACGCCTACTACCTTCAGGCGCAGCGGGTCCGGCGATTGATCGCGCGGGACTTCGTCGCGGCCTTCACGCACTGCGACGTCATCGTCGGCCCGACGTCGCCGACGGTGGCGTTCCGGATCGGCGAGAAGGTCGCCGACCCGGTGAAGATGTACCTGAGCGACATCTATACGATCGCGCCCAACCTCGCGGGGCTGCCGGCCATGTCGGTCCCCTGCGGCTTCGGCGCGAACGGGCTGCCGGTCGGGCTGCACGTGGTCGGCGGCTATTTCGGCGAAGCGCGGATGCTCAACGTCGCGCACCAATATCAGCGCGCGACGGACTGGCATCGGCGCGCGCCCGCCGCGTTCGCCGGCTGACGAGGGGAAGCCCGGTGGATTGGGAAATCGTCATCGGCCTCGAGACCCACGCGCAGCTCTCCACGCGCTCGAAGATGTTCTCCGGCGCCCCGACCGCCTTCGGCGCGGCGCCGAACACGCAGGCCTCCGCGGTCGACATCGCGCTGCCGGGGACGCTGCCGGTCGCGAATCGGGGAGCGGTCGAGCGCGCGATCCGCTTCGGGCTCGCAGTCGGCGGCACCATCAACCGCGCCTCGGTGTTCGCGCGCAAGAACTACTTTTATCCCGATCTTCCGAAGGCCTACCAGATCAGCCAGTACGAGCTGCCGATCGTCCAGGGCGGCGCCGTCACGGTCCTCGCGAAGGCCGGCGAGAAAGTGATCCGGCTGACCCGCGCGCACCTCGAGGAGGACGCCGGCAAGCTGCTGCACGAGGACTTCCGCGGGATGAGCGGGGTCGACCTCAATCGCGCCGGCATCCCGCTCCTCGAGATCGTCTCCGAGCCCGACATGCGATCGGCCGAGGAAGCGGTCGCCTACGCCCGGACGCTGCACGCCCTCGTCCGCTGGATCGACATCTGCGACGGGAACATGCAGGAAGGGTCGTTTCGCTGCGACGCCAACGTCTCGGTGCGGCGGCCGGGCGCGCCGCTCGGCACGCGCTGCGAGATCAAGAACCTGAACTCGTTCCGCTTTCTGGAGCGGGCGATCGAGCACGAGGCGCGCCGGCAGATCGAGATCCTGGAAGGCGGCGGCAAGATCGTGCAGGAGACCCGGCTCTACGACCCGGATCGCGACGAGACGCGCTCGATGCGCACCAAGGAGGACGCGCACGACTACCGCTACTTCCCGGACCCCGACCTGCTCCCGCTCGCGGTGAGCGAAGAGTGGATCGCGGCGATCGGCTCGCAGATGCCGGAGCTGCCGGAGGCGAAGCGCGCGCGATTTCGCGAGCAACACGCGCTGCCCGTTCAAGACACCGTGACGCTCACCTTGACGCGGGGCATGGCGGAGTACTTCGACGAAACGGTTGCGGGCACGGCCGGCTTCGCTTCGCCAAAGGAGGTCGCGAACTGGCTGACGGGCGACTTGAGCGCGAAGCTGAACGAGACGGGCAAGGACGCGTCCGAGAGCCGCGTCGGTCCGAGCGAGCTGGCGGGCCTGCTCGCGCGCATCCACGATGGCACGATCTCGAACAAGATCGCCAAGGAGGTGTTCGACGCGATGTGGAATGGCGAAGGCACGGCCGACGCCGTCATCGCGGCACGTGGCCTCAAGCAGATTTCGGACGCCGGCGCGCTCGAGGGGATCGTCGCCGAGGTGCTCGCCGCGAACCCGAAGCAAGTCGACGACTACCGTGCGGGCAAGGAAAAGGCGTTCAACTCGCTCGTGGGGCAGGTGATGAAGGCGACCCAGGGGAAGGCGAACCCCGCCCAAGTGAACGCGTTGCTCAGGAAGAAACTGTCCGGGTGAGCCAGGGTCGCCAGGGGCCCGCGATCCAGCGCGCCGGGACGGCCAAGCGGGTGACGCGCGCTGCCGCGGCTACTTGGTCGTCGCGATTGCGCCGGCCTTGATGACCTCGCGATAGCGGCGCAGGTCCTCATCGTACCGCGCGTTGATCGCGTCGATCTCCTGCTTCTTCTTCTCGACCAGCTCGGCGGTGGCCTTCAGCTCCACCTCGTTCTGCTGGATATCCCGCTTGAGCTGCGCCGGCATCGGCCGCTTCGCGTAGAACTCGCTCTCGGCGGCAAGGGCTTGCTTGCGCTTCTGGGCGTCGGCGAGCTTGCGCTCGGCGTCCTTGACCGCGTCTTCGTTCGCTTTGAGCGCGCGCTCGCGCGCCTCGTCGACGTCCCTCTCGCTCGGGTAGGTGTTGAGCAGCGCCTGATTCTTGCGCTTCTCCTCCTTCGCGGCGATCTCCTCTTCGAGCTTGCGCTTGCGCAGGGCTTCGCGCGCAGCGATCTGTTCGGCGGTGGGCGCGGCTTCGTTCCGCTTCACCACCATGCCCTGTCCGCTCAGCTGCTCGTTCGCCTTGCCGGCCTGGTCGACCGGCACCTTGTCCGTGTAGATCGTTCTGCCCGTCGCCGGGTCGGTGTACTTGTAGAGCTTCTGCGCGATCGCCGGTGTGGCGAGGCAGGCCGCGCCGAGAAGGAGCGCGAGTGCACGTAGGTTAGTCATGGGTCGATACTCCGTATTGTCGTCGGTATGCGGCGATCGCTCGCAGGCTCTCCTCGTACCGCGGCGCGCCTTGTAGATAGTCGATCAGGTCATCGAGGGTTGCGATCGCGATGACTGGAATTCCGTGGGTGTGCTGCACTTCCTGGACTGCCGAGCGCTCGTCCGTGCCGCGCTCCATGCGGTCGAGGCAGACGGCGACGCCAGCGGGCACCGCGCCCTCGGCGCGGATGATTGCGACCGCTTCGTTGACCGCAGTGCCGGCCGTCATGACATCGTCCACGATCAGCACGCGGCCCGCGAGCGGCGCGCCGACCACCGCCCCGCCCTCGCCATGGTCCTTCGTTTCCTTGCGGTTGAACGCGTACGGCACGTCGCGACCGCTGCGGGCGAGCGCCACCGCGGTTGCCGCTGCGAGCGCGATGCCCTTGTAGGCCGGGCCGAACACCATGTCATATGTCACGTCCGAAGCCGTGATCGCCGCCGCGTAAAATTCCGCGAGCTGGCCGAGACGCCCACCGGTGTTGAAAAGCCCGGCGTCGAGGAAGTAGGGTGAGCGCCTGCCGGATTTCGTCACGAAGCTGCCGAAGCGCAGCACGCCGCTCGCGATCGCGAAGGCGATGAAATCCCGGCGGAGGTCGCTTGCATTCACGGGGCGAGAAACCAGCACTTTTCCTGCAAATTTCAACATGTTACGCGTCATCACCCTCAACCTCAACGGCATCCGCTCGGCATTTGCCAAAGGGTTCTCGCGCTGGTTGGCGCGCCAGCGGGCCGATTGCGTATGCATGCAAGAGATCAAGGCGCACGAATCCGACCTGCCAAGTGCAATCCTCATGCCAAGCAGGCTGCGCGGCCACTTCCTCTTCGCCGAGAAGAAGGGCTACAGCGGCGTCGCGATGTACTGTCGCAGCGATCCCGACGCCGTGTCGACCGGGTTCGGGAGCCGTGAGTTTGATCCCGAGGCGCGCCTGCTCCGCGCCGATTTCGGGCGCCTCTCGATCGTGTCGCTTTACCTGCCTTCGGGTTCGGCCTCGGCCGCCCGCCAGGAGTCGAAGTTCCGGTTCCTCGCCGAATTCATGCCGGTGCTTCGCAAGCTTGCCGGGAGCGGGCGCGAATTCATTTTGTGCGGCGACTGGAACATCGCGCACAAGGAGATCGACCTCAAGAACTGGCGCTCGAACCAGAAGAACTCCGGCTTCCTGCCCGAGGAGCGCGCCTGGCTCACCGAGGTGTTCGAGCGGGCCGGATGGGTGGATGTGTTCCGGCGGCTAGACCCGCGCCCGGAGCAGTACACCTGGTGGTCCCATCGGGGTCAGGCCTGGGCGAAGAACGTCGGGTGGCGGATCGACTACCAGATCGCGACGCCCGGGATCGCCGCAAAGGCGCTCAAAGCGTCGATCTACAAGACGAAGCGCTTCTCAGATCACGCGCCGCTCTGCATCGACTACGACTGGGATCTGTAGCTCGGGCGCGTGGCCTTCATGCCGCGACCTGCGCGAGCACCCGCGCGATCAGCCGATAGCCGCGCCAGAGTCCGAACGCTCGGCGCGCCCAGCGGAGGGCGCGCTTCGGTGAGAGGACGACGAGCGCGGCGACGGCGATCACGACCACGCCAGGGTGCGCGCGCAGATACTGTGCGCCCACGACCGCGCGGTCGGCGACCTGAATCGGGCGGCGCAGCGGCGCGATGAGGAGCGCGAGCTCGTCGCGCTGCGCCGCCGATTTGGCGATCAGCCGCTCGCGGCGCGCGTGGATCTGCGCGACGCGGTTCACTTCAGCCGCTCCTCGTCCTTCAGGAGCTCGCCGATCGTGCTCGCGAACATCTTCGGGCGCGTGCGGAGCCGATGTCGAAGCCAGGCGGTGCCGGCAATTCCCGCAATGAGGAAGAACGCGACCGCGGCGCCGAGCGTGATCAAGCGGTGGGTGTCCCAGAGCAGGACCACGATCAGGGCCACGGCGAGCAGCACCGCCATCTGCACGCAGAACGCGATGCCCGCGACGACCAGCGCGAGCTGCGCGACCCGGATGCGCTCTTCCTCGAGCTCGGTCGCGAGGATCTCGACGCGCGTGCGCGCGAGCGCGAGCGCCGTGCGCCCGAGGCGCGCGAGCGAGTCGAAGAGCCCCGGGGGGCGCGGCGCGCCCGCCTCAGTGGGCATGCGCCCTCAGCGGCGGGCGATGAGCACGCCGACGATGAGGCCCGCCACCGCGGCGATGCCGACCGCCCGCCAGGGGTTGGCATGAACGTAGTCGTCGGTCGCCTGCGCTGCGGCCTTGGCTCGGTCGACGACGACGTCCTGCGCCTGGACGACCTTGACCCTGGCGGTGCGCAGGCTGTCTTCCATGCGCGCGCGAGCCGCCGACACCTTCTCGCCCGCGGCGTTGGCGGTGGCGCGGAGAAGCTCCTCCGCGTCGGAGATGACGACTTTCATGTCGGAAACGAGCTTGTCGGTGGTGGTGGCCTGGGGGGTCATGGCGGTCCTCGGGGAACAGGGAAGGGCCCGCACGGCGCCCGCGCGGGGGGCGCCGAGGGGAGTGGCGTCGAGGCTACCGAGTTTACTCGGGCGGCGCAACCGGCGCGGGCGCTAGTCGAACACGACGCGCGCGCCCCCGAGCTGCTCGACGTCGACCGCGCAGGCCGCCGCGCGCTGCGCCCACCAGGTCTGGACCATGCTGCCGGTCAGCACGAACTCGCCCGCCCGCAGGCCCGCCCCCCGCCGTGCGCGGTCGTTCGCGAGCCAGGCGAGGGCGTTGAGCGGATGCCCGAGCGCGTCGGCGCCGGTTCCCCGCCCGACCTCCTCGCCGTTCACCGACATCGCGCCGCGAAGCCGAGCGAGATCGAGTGACGTGTCGAATTTGCGCGGCGCGCCGATCACGCACGCCGCGTTGAAGAAGTCGTCCGCGATCAGCGTCGGCGTGGCCACCCGCTTGTGGTCGACCCAGCGGTCGTCGACGATCTCGATCGCGGCGGCACACGCGTCGACGGCAGCGGCGACCTCGGCCGCCGTGTACGGCCGCTCGCGCGCCGGCAGGTCGGCGCCGAGCAGCACCGCGATCTCGCACTCGATGCCGACCCGCACGAAGGCCGCGTGGCGGAGCGCCGCGGCCTCGCGATAGACGCGCGCCGAGAACACGCCACCCGCGCACGGATGGTCGATGCCGAGAAACCGCTGCATCACTGGCGTCGTGCACCCGATCTTGTGGCCGGCCGAAGGGCCGAATCCGCTCGCCACAAGCTCGTCGTGCAGCGCGGCCTGGACGCGGTAGCCGGCCGCCACATCGGGCGGACGCAGCGCCTCCGGCAGGTCCGCGAGCCGCTCGCGCTCGACCCGGACGCGGGCGAGGAGCGCGGCGGCGTCGCGCACGGCGTTCATGACTTCACGACGCGGTTGCGCAGCGTGCCGATGCCCTCGACCTCCAGCTCGACGACGTCGCCCGGCGCGAGGAAGCGCAGCTGCTCGAGCCCGCAGCCGTTGCCGACGGTGCCCGAGCCGAAGAACTCCCCGGGATGCAGCGTCTCCGACCGCGCGGCGTGAGCGATGCAGTCCTCGAACTTCCAGCGCATGTCGCGCGAGTTGCCGCGTCCCCACTCCTCGCCGTTCACCCGGACCGTCATCTCCAGGCGGTAGGGATCGGCGAGCTCATCGGCGGTCACGAGGCACGGCCCCATCGCGTTCGCGTTGTCGAAGTCCTTGCCCTTGCCGGGTCCGAGCTGCCCCGCCATCTCCTTCGTCTGCTCGTCGCGCGCGGAGAAGTCGTTGAAGATCGTGTAGCCGAAGACGTGATCGCGGGCGCGGTCGCGCGGGATGTCCTTGCCGGATCTGCCGATGTAGCAGCCGAACTCGAGCTCGAAGTCGAGCGCCTCGCAGTAGGCCGGCCACGGCACGTCGTCCTCGTGCCCGCAGACGCTGAACCGGCTCGGGTGGTAATAGATCGGCCGCTCGTACCAAGTCTGTGGCACGGCGAGGACGCCCTTCGCTTCCATCTCGGCGAGCGCGGCCTGCGGGTCCGGCGAGCGGCTCGCGCGGAGCCGCCGCGCGGCCTGGAAGGCCTGCACGAGGTGCTTCTCGAAGCACAGGAAGTCGCGCATCTGCGGCGGCTGCGGGATCGGCGCGAGCAGCTTCGCTTCCGCGCGCGGCAACGCCGCCTGCGCCGGCCGGAGCCGCTGCTCGACGAGCGAGCGCGCGAGCTCGAGCGCTTCCTCGCCGCCCTCGATGATCGCGAGCACGCTCGCGAGGCTCGGCGAGCTTCGTCCGTAGCGCGCGCGGTGCGCGGCTTGCAGGTCGAGGACGAGCGTTTCGTCGTCGATCAGCGCCCCGGCGCGCACGCTGCCGCGGCGAGCGCGGAACGTCACGAGCTTCATCCGTCCTCCAGCGAGCCGAATTGCGGCGGGTCTTTCGGTATTCTACGGCCCGTCCAATCGCTCGCCCGGAGGAGAAAATGATCTGGAGGGTCCGCCGCGTCGTCACCGGCCACGACGCCGAAGGAAAGTCGGCATTCCTGATGGATGGCCACGCGCCGAACGTGAAGGAAATCGCCTCGGTGCCGGGCCTCGCGCTGACCGACCTGTGGGAGACGAACGGCGCGCCGGCGCGAAACGAAGGCGAGGCCGACAACGCCGACCGGCCGGTGCGGCTCGAGCCGCCGCGCAACGGCACGATTCTGCGCATCGTCGAGTTCCCGCCCGACGGGCAGTGGCGCGGCCGCGCCGACGCGCGCGCGGCGTTCGACGCGATCGGCGCGGCGCACGCACCGGACAAGCATTCGACCGACCCGATGATGCACAAGACCGCGACGGTCGATTACATCATCGTGCTGAAGGGCGAGATCCACGCGGTGATGGACAAGGGGGAGACCCTGCTGAAGGCTGGCGACGTCCTCGTCCAGCGCGGCACCAACCACTCCTGGAGCGTGCGCGGCAGTGAGCCGTGCGTGATCGCCGCGGTGCTCGTCGCCGCGGCGCCTCTCGGCGCGAAGCGCCAGCCGAGGCGGCCAGCGAAGCGACGAGCGCGACGCGCAGCCCGCCCCACTCGGGATCGCGCTAGGCGGCGCTAGCCGGCGCAGGCGCTGCCGGCCGCGCGTCGGCCCAGGCGAGCATCCGCTTCGGCCACGGCAGAAGCAGATACGCGGGAAACGACAGGAAAAACGTCAGCAGGAAATAGGAAGCGTAGCCCATCGCCTCCGCGCCGAACCCGCTCGCCCAGCCGGCGAGCGACCGCGAGAGCGCGAAGACCGAGGACAACAGCGCGTACTCGGTCGCCGAGTGCCGCTTGTCGACGATCGCCATGAGGAAGGCGAGGAACGCGGCGGTCCCGAGCCCTCCCGTGAACGACTCGGCAGCACTCGCCGAGTAGAGCACCGCGCGGTGCCATAGCTCGGGCGTGGTCCCTGCGCCATAGGGAATCAAGGCCGCGGCGGCGGCGTAGCCTAGATTCGAGAGCGCCTGGAAGAGCCCGAGCACCCACAGGCCCTTGAAGATCCCGACGCGATCGGTGTACCACCCGCCGGCGAGGCCGCCCGCGATCGAGAGCCCGAGGCCGATGTTCACCGAAACGAGGCCGATCTCGGTCGCGGTGAAGCCGGCGTCGACCCAGAACGGCTTCACCATGAACCCCATCGAGGCGTCGCCGAGCTTGAACAGCAGGATGAAGGCGAGCACCGGCCAGATGTAGGGCCGCTCGAGGAGCTCCATCAGCGCGCCGAACATCGGCCCCTTCGCCGGATCCTCCGCGACGGCGCCCGCCACGCGCGCGCGCCGGCTGCCGAGCCAGCACACCGCGAGCGCCGCGGCCGCGGTCCCGAGCGCGATCCCCCAGAACGCGGGATGCGCGTGCGACCACTTCGTCGCCTGATCCACGAGCGCGAGCACGCCGAGGGCGAACGCGAGCACCACGGCCGCGAGCTTCGGGTCGGTCGCAATGCGCGCGAGCTCCGCGCGGAGCGTCGTCCCGCTGCTACGCGTGACCGGCCGCTCGCGGGGCGCCGCGAGGACCGCGATCGCGCAAGCCGCCAGGATCCCGGCGCCGCAGAGGAACGCGCCGCGCCAAGTGATCCAGTCCGAAAGGATAAGCACCACCCCGGATGCGAGCATGCCGACCCGGTAAAGCCCGATCCGGATGCCGTTCGCGACCCCGAGCTCGTGCTTCTCGAGCAGCTCGATCGTGTAGCCGTCGATCGCGACGTCGTTCGTCGCCGAGAGGATCGTGAACAGCCCGATCGCCACCCACACCCAGGGTCCGAAGCCGGCAAACCACGCGAACACGACGAGGACCGCGCCCATCGCGAGGTCGACGGTTGCCATCCAGTAGCGGTGACCGCGGTAGTGGTCGACCGCCGGCGCCCAGATGAACTTCAGCGTCCACGCGAGGCCGAGGAGGCTGATCGCGCCGATCGACTTGAGATCGACGCCCTGCTGGCGGAACCAGACCGGGAAGATCTCGTAGAAGACGCCGAGCGGGAAGCCCTCCGAGAAGTAGAGCAGGGCGACCCAGAAGAGTTTCGACTTGAGGAGCTTCGGCGGAGCGTCCAACGTGCGGCGCTAGTGCATCTTCTCGAACCGGAACACGGCCAGGCTGCCGCGCAGATTCGGCAGCCAGGAGACCGCGCGCCCGTCGTGCAGGACGATGCGCTCGAGGACGCGGATCGCATGGTCGGCGCAGAACTGCTCGAAATCCAGGATGGTGCAGAGATGGACGTTCGGGGTGTCGTACCACTGGTACGGAAGCGCCGGCGACACCGGCATCTGGCCCCCGAACGCGACCTGCCAGCGCGAGCGCCAGTGGCCGAAGTTGGGAAAGGTCACGATTCCCTGCCGCCCGACCCGCAGCATCTCGAGCACGATCGCCTCGGTGCGGCGCATCGCCTGCAGCGTCTGCGACAGGATGACGTAGTCGAACGAGCCGGCGTCGAATCCCTGGAGCCCGCGCTCGAGGTCGCTCTGGATGACGTTCACGTCGTTCTTGACGCAGGCGAGCACGTTCTCGTCGGCGATCTCGATCCCGTAGCCCGTCACTCCGCGCGAGACGCTCAGGAACTTCAGCAGCAATCCGTCGCCGCAGCCGAGATCGAGCACGCTCGTCCGCGGCGCCACCACCGCGGCGATGGCGTCGAAGTCCGGCCGGCCGGAGAGCAGGACGTGCTCGTGCCCGGTCATGCTGCGAATCCTGCGCCGGCGGCGGTGCTCACCGGTTCGCCTTCGTCCAGCGGGGCCGCCCCGACGCCCGCCGGCAGCCGCTCCGCGCCCACCTCGCGCGCGACGCGCTCGAAGTACGCGCGGACGAGGGCGTGGTAGCGCGGGTCCTCGAGGAGGAATGCGTCGTGGCCGTGCGGGGCGTCGATCTCCGCGTAGGAGACGTCGCGCCGGTTGTCGAGCAGCGCCTTGACGATCTCGCGCGACCGCGCGGACGAGAAGCGCCAGTCGGAGGTGAAGGAGACGACGAGAAAGCTCGCCCGAGCGGCGGCGAGCGCCGCGGCGAGATTGCCGCCGTGCGCCGCGGCCGGATCGAAGTAGTCGAGCGCGCGGGTGATGAGGAGGTAGGTGTTCGCGTCGAAGTACGAGGAGAACTTGTCGGCCTGGTGGCGGAGATAGCTCTCGACCTCGAAGTCGACGTCGAAATGGAACCCGAGCTTGCCGGCGCGGAGCACCCGGCCGAACTTCTCCATCATCGCGTCGTCGGAGAGGTAGGTCACGTGCCCGATCATGCGGGCGACGCGCAGGCCGCGCGTCGGGACGACGCCGTGCGCGTAGTAGTTGCCGCCGTGGAAATCGGGATCGGTGGTGATCGCCTGGCGCGCGATCTCGTTGAACGCGATGTTCTGCGCCGAGAGCTTCGGCGCCGCGGCGATGACGAGCGCGTGCCGGATGCGGTCCGGATACGCGATTGTCCACTGCAGCCCCTGCATCGCACCCAGGCTGCCGCCCATCACCGCCGCCCAGCAGCCGATGCCGAGCCGGTCCGCGAGCCGCGCCTGCACCTCGACCCAGTCCTCGACGGTGACGACCGGAAAGGCCGAACCGTACGGCTGGCCGGTCTTCGGGTTGATCGACGACGGCCCGGTCGAGCCGAAGCAGCCGCCAAGGTTGTTCACGCCGACCACGAAGAAGCGCTCGGTGTCGAGCGGCTTCCCCGGGCCGATCATGTTGTCCCACCAGCCGACGTTGTCCGGGTCGTCCGCGTAGAACCCCGCGACGTGATGCGACGCGTTCAGCGCGTGGCACACGAGGACCGCATTCGAGCGCGCCGGATTGAGCCGGCCATAGGTCTCGTAGAACAGGCTGTACTCGTCGATCGTCGCGCCGCTCTTGAGCCGTACCGGCTCCGCGAAGCGCATCCGCCGCGGGGTGGCCGCGCCGACCGATTGCGGAACGATGCTTTTCTCGTAGTCCACTAAACAAAAAACCCGCTCAGCTTGCACGCTGCTGAACGGGTTGCCCTCGCTTTAGCAGAACTTCGGCCCGGCCGCGATTGGCCGGGCGCGCGCCCGCAAGCTGAGTTCAAATCGGCGCGGTGAGGAGCTTATGGGGAAGCCCAGCGGGTGTCAAACCTGAGGCGACTCGGAGGGGCGGGCGCGCTCAGCCCTGCTGCCACTGCTCGCGCCGGTACTTGCGGCGGCGCGCGCGCGCGAGGCGGTCGAGCTCGGGGAAGTCACGGATGACGCGTAGCACCGAGGTGCTGATCCGGTGCGGCACCTCGCCGCATTCGCGGGCGAACCGCGACGCGAGCGCCTCGGCGTCGAGGCTGTGGCCGTCCGGCCCGTCGTGGAAATGGCCGAGCTCCTTCTTCCAGACCAGCGCGTGCTCGGCGTGGCCGACCCCGTAGCAGAGCTCGAGCGCGACGATGTCGCCCTCGCGGTCCTGCCGCACGAAGAGGTCGAAGAAGTCGTCGTGGAACCAGCGCCGGGTGCTGCTGGCCGCGTCCTGCGTGACGCCGGTGATTTCACGTAGCACTTCGGAACTCCTGCTCATGCGTTCAGTTTAGCGAGAAGCGCGCGCGTCCGCTCGGGGTCCTCGGAGCGCAGGATCCGCTGCGCGAGAAGCTCGACCTCCGGGATCGACGAGCGGAGCACCTGCTGCTTGACCGCGAGCAGCTGCGCCGGATGCATCGAGAACTGCCTCAGGCCGAGCCCGAGCAGCAGCCGGGTCAGCGCGACGTCGCCCGCGACCTCGCCGCACACCGCGACCGGGACGCCGGCCTTGGTCGCGGTGCGGATCGTGTGCGCGACGAGCTGCAGCACCGCGGGATGGAGAGGATCGTACAGGTGCGCGACGTTGTCGTCGGTGCGATCGATCGCGAGCGTGTACTGGATCAGGTCGTTGGTGCCGATCGACAGGAAGTCGAGCTTCTTCATGAAGGTCGCCACCGCGAGCGCCGCGGCCGGCACCTCGACCATGCCGCCGACCGGGACACTCGGGTCGAACGCGATCCCGGCCTGCGCGAGCGTGTCCTCGGCGTTGGCGATGTAGCGCAGCACCTGGTCGATCTCGTGCGCGTGAACGATCATCGGCACCAGGATCCGCACCTTGCCGTAATACGAAGCGCGCAGGATCGCGCGGAGCTGCGTGAGGAACATCTGCGGCTCGGCGAGGCAGAAGCGGATCGCGCGCAGGCCGAGCGCCGGGTTCGGGCCGGCGAAATGCTCGCCGTTGAGCGTCTTGTCGGCGCCGAGGTCGAGCGTCCGGATGGTGACCGGATGCCCGTTCATCGCCAGCACCACCTGGCGGTAGGCCTCGAACTGCTCGTCCTCGTCCGGCAGGTCGTCGCGATTCAGGAACAGGAACTCGCTGCGGAAGAGGCCGACGCCGGTCGCGCCGGCCTCGAGTGCCGCGCCGACGTCCTCCGGCAGCTCGATGTTCGCCTGCAGCGCGATCGTGATCCCCTCGACAGTCGCCGCCGGCATCGTCTTGAGGCGCTTCAGCTTCTGGCGCTCGAGGTCGAACTGGCTGCGGCGCAGCTGGTACTCCGCGAGCACCTGCCGGTCGGGGTTGACGATCAGGACGCCGACGGTGCCGTCGACGATCAGCAGCTCGCCCTCGCGGATCATGTGCCGTGCGTGATGCAGGCCGACGATCGCCGGCAGGTTGAGACTGCGCGCGACGATCGCGGTGTGCGACGTGACGCCGCCGAGATCGGTCACGAACGCCGCGAACTCGTGCTGCTTGAAGAGGATCATGTCCGCGGGCGAGAGGTCGTGCGCGACGACGATGATGTCCTCCTCGTGCTCGGGCGGCTCGGGCTGGTGGCCCGTGCCGAGCATTGCCTTGAGCACCCGCTCCACGACCTGCTGCACGTCGACCTTGCGCTCGCGGAGATAGGCGTCCTCGATCTCCTCGAAGCGGTGGACCAGGATCTCCATCTGGTGCACCAGCGCCCACTCGGCGTTCCAGCGGCGGGTCCGGATCAGCTCGCGCGGCGCGGCCGACAGCAGCGCGTCGTTCAGGATCATCAGGTGCAGATCGAGGAACGCGCCCATTTCCGCCGGCGCGTCGGCGGGCACCGCCGCGTGCAGGCCCACGAGCTCGCCGCGAACCTGCTCGATCGCCGCATCGAGCCGCTCGGTCTCGGCGTCGATCTCCTCGCGCGGGATCTCGTAGTGCGCGACCTCGAGCCGCGCGGTGGAGATCAGGTGCGCGTAGCCGATCGCGATCCCGCCCGACACGCCGGCGCCGTGCAGCGTGAAGCTCGCGCCCTGCTGCTCGACGAGCGCGGCCTCGACCGCGGAGACTTCAGGCTTGCCCATGTTTGCTCGCCTACTCTCCTTCTCCGAACTTGTCGTTCACCAGCGCGGTGATCGCGTCGAGCGCCGCGTCGGCATCCGCGCCCTGGGTCTCGACGGCGATCCGGCTGCCGCGGCCGGCGGCGAGCATCATCACGCCCATCACGCTCTTCGCGTTCACGCGGCGGCCGTTCCGCGACAGCCACACGTCGGCCACGAACTTGGCCGCCGTCTGGGTGAGCTTCGCGGCGGCGCGCGCGTGCAGACCCAGCTTGTTCTGGATCTCAATTTCCCGTTGCGGCATGCGCCTGCAGCTCAGCGAGGTGCACCACGCCTTCGCGGCCGCCGCTGACCGCTTTCGCGGCCACGGTCGCGAGCGGCTGGGCGCGATAGGTGAGCGCCCGGATCAGCATCGGCAGGTTCACGCCGGCGACGATCTCGACCCTCCCGGGCTCGGCCAGGCGCGCCGCGATGTTCGACGGCGTCGCCCCGAGCATGTCGGTCAGCACAAGCACGCCTTCGCCCTCGTCGAGCTGCCGCACGAGCTCCTGCGCCTGCGGAAGCATCGCGTCCGGGTCATCGTGCACCGTGACGCCGACCTGGCGCACGCGCAACGGACGCTTCCCGAGCACGTGGCTCGCGCAATGGATCAGCGCCTCGCCGAACGCGCCGTGGGCGACGATCAGGATTCCGACCATGGCCTAAGGTACTGCGCTGCCAGGGAAAGCTCGGAGTTTACCCCCGAGACTCGTTCCCCGGGGCCCCCCCGGGGGGGGGGCGGGGGCCTAAGCCGAGGACGCCTTCACGGCCGCCTCGAGCGCCTCGAGGAACGCCGCGGAGACGTCGAAGCCGCTCTGCTGGGTGATTTCCTGGAAGCAGGTCGGGCTCGTGACGTTGACCTCGGTCAGCCAGTCGCCGATGACGTCGAGCCCGACGAGCAGCAGCCCGCGGCGCGCGAGCGCCGGCCCGACGGCGGCTGCGATCTCGCGGTCGCGCGGCGAGAGCGCTCGGGCGACGCCGGTGCCGCCCGCGGCCAGGTTGCCGCGCGTCTCGCCGGGCTTCGGAATCCGCGCGAGCGAGTAGGGCACGGGCTCGCCGGCGATCAAGAGCACGCGCTTGTCGCCGTCACGGATCTCGGGGATGTAGCGCTGCGCCATGATCGCGCGCGTGCCGCTGCCGGTGAGCGTCTCGATGATGACGTTGCGATTGGGGTCGCGGTCCGTGACGCGGAACACGCTCGCGCCACCGTGACCCTCGAGCGGCTTGAGCACCACGTCGGCCTGCGCGTCGATGAAGCGCTGGAGCTGTCCTTCCAGGCGGGTCACGATCGTCGGCACGATGAACTGCGGAAACTGCGCGATCGCGAGCTTCTCGCTGTGGTCGCGGATCGCGCGCGGATCATTGAACACGCGCGCGCCCTCGCGCGTCGCCTCCTCGAGCAGCCACGTGCTCGCGACGTACTCGAGGTCGAACGGCGGGTCCTTGCGCATCAGCACTGCGTCGAAGTCGGCGAGCGCGGTCTCCTGCGGCAGGTCGAGCCGGTACCAGTCCTCGTCGTGCAGCGCGGGGTTGCCGAGGTACTTCTCGGCGTCGACGAGATGCAGGCGACAGTGCTCGGCGAGCGCCCTGCCGCCCTTCCACATGAGGCCGTCCTGCAGCGTGAAGTGGAGCTCGTGGCCCCGCTTCGCCGCCTCGACCATCATCGCGAACGAGGTGTCCTTGTAGGTCTTGAGCGCGGGCAGCGGGTCGAGGATGAAGAGCAGCTTCATGCTGGACGATCCGAGGCGAAGGGCGCGGCGCCGCGCGCCGCCTCGCCCGCTCCGGTCACTCTTCCGGCGCGGTCTCTTCCAGCTCGATCGCCGCAGCGAGCAGCGCCAGGCGCGCGACGACGCCGTAGGTGTAGAACCGGTTCGGCGTCGCGTCCGGATTCGCGAAGTGATCGGGCTGGCTGCAGCAGTTGTCGAACGCGAGCGGCTCGAAGTGCATGCCGGGCGCGTTGAGGTTCTCGTCCTTGCCGCGCTGGGTGTGCACGCGGTAGAAGCCGCCGATCACGTAGTGATCGACCATGTACACGACCGGCTCCGCGACCGCGTCGTTGACCGTCTCGAACGTGTGCACGCCCTCCTGGATGATCACTTCGTGCACCTCGAGGCCTTCCTTGATCACGGCCATCTTCTTGCGCTCGTCGCGGTTCAGGCCGCGCACGTCGTCGGGACTCTTCGCCATCAGGATGCCCATGCCGTAGGTCCCGGCGTCGGCCTTCACGACGACGTACGGCGCCTCCTTGATGCCGTACTCGAGGTATTTCGCGCGGATCAGCTCGAGCAGCGCCGCGACGTTCGCGGCCAGGCACTCCTCGCCCGCCTTCTCCTTGAAGTTCACCTCGCCGCAGCGCGCGAGCAGCGGATTGACGAGCCACGGGTCGACCTGCAGTAGCTTCGCGAACTCGTTCGCGACCCGCTCGTAGCGCCCGAAGTGGTTCGACTTCCGCCGCATCGCCCAGCCCGCGTGCAGCGGCGGCAGCACGTACTGCTCGTGCAGGCCCTTGAGGACGTCGGG
>Ga0126369_10001276_pt1 | contig 17326 bp, 11 predicted proteins | sample PanSoiMetaPlot_1_FD_109646 | JGI IMG/M metagenome (GOLD analysis project Ga0126369, IMG submission 109646) | Tropical forest soil microbial communities from Panama - MetaG Plot_1 | ecosystem: Environmental > Terrestrial > Soil > Tropical forest > Bulk soil | place: Panama | collected 2016-02-17 | reverse complement strand
AATCATGGGCCGGGAATACGCCAAATTCAGCGGCGAGGATCCCAAGGTGGCGCTTGCGATCTTCGAGCAGTACTTGCCCCGTTCGGCCACCGATGCCCTGCCGACCGAGGACAGCGGCGCCATCCTGGGGATCGCCGACCGGCTGGACACCCTCGGCGGGATTTTCGGGATCGGCAAAGCTCCCACCGGCGCCGCCGATCCGTTCGGGCTTCGGCGCGCGGCCCTTTCGATCATCCACGTGGTGCTGGCCCGGAGATTTCGTTTCTCCCTGTCGCAAGCGGTATCCACCGCGCTCGCGGGCCTCGAATCGAAACTGGGAGGACTCCGAAAACCCTCGGAGGCAAGTCCCCAGCAGTTGGTGCTGGACTTCTTCCGCGCTCGCCTCAAGGCTTTGTGGACCGAGGAGCACCGCCCGGACGTGGTGGAAGCGGTCCTCAGCTCTGGGTTCGACGATCTGGTCGCCGCGCAGCAGCGCCTGGAAGCCCTTTCACGATTGGTGTCGGATCCGACTTTTGACGCGCTTGCTACTGCGTTTAAGCGCGTGGGAAACATCGTGGAGAAGCAGGGGAAAGATGTGCCGGCCGGGCAGGTCGACCCCCGGAAGCTCAAAGAGACTTCGGAAGTACGGCTCCGGGATTCTTGCCGCGCGGTCCGAGCCCGGGTCGAGAAGTTGTCCAGCGCCGACGACTACGCCGCGGTGCTCAAGGAGATCACCTCGCTTAAAGCGGCGGTCGACGAGTTCTTCGAGGAAGTGATGGTGATGACCGATGAACGGGAAGTACGCGAGAACCGAGTTCGACTGCTGCAGGAAGTGCGAGCGCTGTTCAGCGAAGTAGCGGACTTTTCCAAAATCCAGGCCGAAAGGTGAGGGAGTTGCTCGATCTGCACTCGCCATCTACATTGCGCGCCCTTTCGATGCGATATCTGGGCTTAGCCTGTTGCTGCGCGGCCGCCTGTGTGCCTCAAGGAGAACTGAAGGCGCCGCCGAATACGAGCTTCTATTTTCCTACCGGCGTGGTTTACGACGACGATCCCAGTTCGCCGGTGAACGGCATCCTCTACGTTGCCAACTCCAACTTCGATCGACGCTATACCAGCGGCTCGGTACTCGCCGTGCCCCTGGATGGCATCGGCGATGCCAGCTTGAGGCTGCCGCCGATCGGCACCGCCCGCATCAGCAGCGCTCCGATCTCAATCCAGCACCTCGGCAGCGGACTCAGTCAGGTCTACATTCAAAGCTTCTCCGGAGAGATGACTCAGTTGCCGATGGGTGACGCCCGACGCCTCTTCGTCCCGTCGCGAGGAGATCTGGATCCGCTCAACATCATCACCGCCCGCGGTAATCAGCTGCAGTGCCTCGGCCCAACCGACGACTGCACCCAAAGCTCTCCATCGCTTTCCAACGTTCCGAAGGCATCCAACGGAAAGCCTCGCTCGGTTGAGCCACTGGGCGTTGGCGTCGGCACCTTTGCGGGATCGATCTTAAGCGGCAAGGTGGCGGTGACCCAGCTCAAGCCGGCAGATTCGCCGCCAATGAGCGGGAACAATCCGGAATCGTACTTGGTCGTGACAGATGGCACGGCGACACCGGTCACCGTGACCGCCGACAATTTCATTTCCCTGGGGCTGGTGGCTGACAATAACGGCCCCGGCACCAACTCGGTTGTGGTGGGCCAGCGCTTCGCCTATGCCACCAACCGCTACAAGAACGTGGACGGCACGCTGTTTTCGTTCGTGGACGGCGAGAACCCGAGCACGTTCTTCGATTCCGGGTTCCAGGGTACTTACCGCGCGCTGGAGGCGCGAGGGATCGCGCTCAACCAAGACGAGTCTCGGATGTACATCGCGACCAGAACCCCGGATTCGCTGGTAGTGATCGCCATCAGCGATCCCACCTCCGACCTGCCTTCGTTCCGGATCATCGCCACCGTGACGCTCCCTGTGGGACCGGATGAAGTGGCGGTGATCCCCAGATCGGGACAAGGAAACCTGATCGCCATCACCAGTACAGCCTCCGCGATGCTCTCGATTTATGACGAGGACCAGGGAATCCTTTCCGCGCTGCTGACCGGTATCTGTCAAGAGCCTTTCGGGATCGCGGTGCAGACGTGCGGAGTGTCCCCGCAGCCGGGTTTGCCGGCGCGTCCTTGCCCTGGGTCCCCAGGGCAGGCCGCAAGAATTTTCATGACCTGCTTCGAAGACAGCCGTGTTTCCGTGGTGGACATTCCAGACCTGACCCGGCCGGACCAAGTGCAACTGGTCGCTTTTTTAGGGGCACCTAATAACTGCCTCGCGTCGGAATCCGATACCTCTTGCCTTGCGGCGGCTCCATGAAGCGCACCGCGTTCGCTGCAATCTGTGCGCTCGGGTGGCTTGCCTGTTCCACACAGAACCTAGCCCCGCCCGCCCAAATCCAGGGAACCAACGGGTTGGCGCTCGTCGGCCACCTGATTTTCATCACCTCCACCGAGACCAACGAAATCAAGGTGCTGGACGTGGGCGGCATCCCCCGCGATTTCGTGCGCGCCCCCAATCCCCTGGAGCCACTTTCGATTCCCGTGGTGGATCGACCGATCGAGCTCGCTCGAGACATCAATTACGACGCCCAAGGTGCTGAAGTGGTGGGTCCCTACCTATACGCCATGGGCCAATCCACGGCCGCCGTCTCGATCATCGGCAGCGATCCCGCCACTCAGCTCGTCGAGCTGCAACGAGTGCTGACGTCGGGAGTGGTTACCGCGATCGCCGCTCGCGGTCCGGACCCCGCGGGCGCAGCGACAAACAGCACGCTCTATTTCGCCACTGCGGACACTCCGCGGTGTCAGTTCATCCCCGATGCAGGCCAATGCCCACCCGAACAAGTGACTCGGGCAACGCTCTGGGGGGTGGTATTGCCTCCGGCCGACGCCCACGGCCGCCTCCCGGCTCCGGTGACGCCCGTGCCGCTCACAGCGTTCAACACCACGATCACCTCGCTCGTGGTGATGCCTACCGCTCCCAACCTGGCGATTGCCACCCGGACGCTTCCAGTGGACGGCGGACAGAGCCAGGTGAGCGGACGGACTGTGATTTTCAATCCACTGACCAACACCGTCGTTCGTGAGCTGCCTTTCCCAAGCAGCGTTCGCCAACTGGTGACCAACCCCCGGGTCGAAGCGGCGATCGAGAACAGTCCGGGATCCGTGACTCTAGACGCCGGAGAGTTCTTGTACGGAATCCTCGACGAGGCTTTCTGCGGCACCGCGACCGCCTGTCCGGCGGTAGTGGCGGTCGACACCAATGTGGGAGTGCCGGACGGAGGCATTCCGGACGGAGGCTTGCTCGCGAACGACAGCGCCGGCCTACCGATGATACCGCTAAACTACGGTGCGGCGTTGCCGATGGCCCTTAGCCTTTCTAAGCTCGCCCTGGTGCCGGTACCCAATCTCAATCCGGCGAACAACCAAGGCACCTACACCAGGGCTCGCCAGTCGCTGGTTGGATATGTTCCAACCTCGAATGGCAACATCTACCTGTTCGATGCGGTGACACTTCAGCCGCTGAACGTGGGAGCCGTCATCGATGGGGGACCTCCCGTCGCCGGCTACTTTGCCGCTGATGGTGGTCCTCGCTTCTTCGTCGAAGGGCCCGTCAACATCACAACCCAGATTGGAAAAGCTAGGGACGAGACCGTCTCGAGTACCTACCAGGGCATCATCTCCGGGCTTCAAGACCTGACCGGTGCCGACGGAGGCGCGGCCTTCCCGTTCCCGGTGGCGTTCTCGGATCGTCCGCGAGTCCAGGATACGGTGGTTCTGTCGGGTACCGGGTGCCCAGACTACTCGGATACGAACTCGGGCCTTGTCGTCCTTGCAATCGACGACGCCGGCATCCTTTTTACGGACGGGGGCGTGCCAGCTGGATGCAGCCTCTCCACTTACTCGGTCCGCGCGGCGGGCGATCTCCCCTACGTGGTCTTCGGCTCCTTTACTGGATACATGGGGCGCACCGGGCCCAATATGTCATTTTCATACCATGGAACATTCTGGTTCCGGCCTTGCCCTGCGAGTACCTTGGGATGCGATCTGGCATCCCGCGACAACGATCAGCTCTCCTTCATGTTTGGTGCGGGGGACCCGGCCATTCAGCGGGAGTGGTACTACAACATTCTGTCCACCTCGTCTTATATTCCTGAATTCATGGAGCTCGACACGTCCGGGGCGTTGTTCGGCAGCATCAATATTCGATTGCCGACCAACGTCGTGAACGTGACCGCGTTGCCCGATGGCGGAATGCTGGATCGCTTTTACGTCGCATATCCCTCTGGCAACTCGGTGATTGAGTTCGATCCCACGGCAGTGACCCCCAACGTCAACACCGTGACCGGCGTCGCCCAATTTAATTGATGGCCGAAGGCGCCCAGAGAACCCCCCGCACCGTGCAGATCCTGGATCATCTCTGGGACTTGTTCGAGGAGGTTGGAAGAAGGGTCGGCTCGGACCGGGATGCCTTGATCAACCAGGCGATGTTCGTCTTTGCCCGCCTCAACGGCTTTTTGGAAGCGCCAGCGCGAAAGGAAGGTCCGACGACCTCGGGGCCTGCCCAGCCCGCGTCCGAGCTTCCTCGCGACGTTACTGGCTCCTCGGGGGCGGGCTTGGGCGACGCAGCGGAGGAACCGTTCGCCGCTCAAAAGTACCTTGGCCTGGACGGAGCAGAGGTCGAGGCTCCGCTGCCAGGGAGTGAGGCTGGGGCAGAACTGTTTCTCACCAGCTCCGATGGCAGGCGGGAGAAAATCGCGAAGGGCCGCTACATCATCGGTCGGGGCCGCCACTGCGATTTCGTCATCGACTCCGGCAAGGTTTCCCGAGAGCACGCGGCGATCGTTCGGGAAGGACTGCAGTACTTCATCGAGGATCTCAATTCCTCGAACGGCACTTACTTCAACAAGCAGCGAATCGGTCGCCGGAAGATTGAGCACGGCGATCAGTATCTGATCTGCAACGAGAAGATCACTTTCGCCTTCGAATGGGCGACTCGCGACTCTTGAGCGCCACCACGATGGCGCGCTGATTGCACCTCGCTCCTTTTTCGAGGCAAACGAAAGCCACGAAAGGGCGCAAAGTCGAGATGCGAGTCTGTCTGCTGGGACGGGTGAGCTGGCTGCTGTTGCTGGGCTTTGGTGCTCGCGCCGAGGACTCAGGTACCCTCAACCTGGGGATCGGTACGCAGAAGGTACTGACAGTCCCGGGCCTCAGCCGAATCGCGGTGGGCGATCCCTCGGTGGCGGACGTCAAGACCGTCGGGAACAATCAAGTTCTGGTGGTCGGTGCGGGAGAGGGCAAGACCACGCTCTTGATTTGGCAGAGCGGGGGGCGCCGCAAAAGCTACGCCGTTTCGGTGAAGAAGCAGGATCCGAACGAAATTATCAACGAGATTCGAAACCTGCTTGGAAACGCTGAGGGAATCACGGTGCGGCTTTTGGGAGACCGGATCTATCTCGATGGAAGGGCGTACAGCGCCCAGGATGCGGAGCGCCTACAGAAGATCCTTTCCCTCTACCCCGGTGTTCAGAGTCTGGTGAAGGTCACCCCCAATGCGAAAGAGCTGATTGCTCAGAACCTGAACGAAGCGTTCCAAAAATACGGGCTGCGCAACGTCCAGGCCAACGTGGTGGGCTCGAGCGTTTTTCTCGAGGGCACGGTCGAGAGTCCACAGGATCTGCAGAAGGCGGAACTGATCGTCAGAGCGATCGGCGAGAAAGTTGAAAGTCTGCTTTCGGTGGGCATCAGGCGAATGATCCTCTCCGAGGTGCAGTTCGTGGAGGTGCGCCGAAGCGCCAAGGATCGGTTCGGACTCAAGTACCCCACAGACATCACCGGGACGGCAGACTTCAGCGCCACCGTCAGCAAGGGCCTGTTCGGCTCCGGCCCCACCCAAGGAACTGCCGGCGGCGAGGTGAAGGCATCATCGGATTTCTCCGCCGGATTTCAGTCCAACGACGGATACGCGCGAGTGTTGGCGCAGCCCAGGCTGGTCTGCGCGAGCGGCGAGCAAGCCGAGTTTCTGGCCGGAGGAGAACTGCCGATCCCGCTCATCACCAACAACCAGTTCACCGTTCTCTACAAGCCCTACGGGGTGATCCTCAAGCTTCGACCTACCGCCGACCGAAACGGAAACATCGAGACGGAGATCGAAGCGGAGACCTCCGAAGTCGACACCTCGGTGGCCGTTTCGGTGGGAGGTTCGGCGAGCGTGCCCGGATTCCGCACCCGAAAGGTGAAGACCAACGTCACCGTGCAGCACGGCGAAACCATCGTCCTCTCGGGAGTGTTCAGCGCTGATGAGCAGAAATTCGTCTCCAAGCTTCCCGGGATTGGATCGATTCCGATCATCGGCGAGCTGTTCAAGAATCGAGGCTTCGACGCCTCCAAGCGAGAGCTGTTGATTTTCGTGCAGCCCAAGGTGGTCAATCCAGATTCCGAACGCGTCCGCAAGCTGATCGACGAGGCCAAAACAAATTACCGGGAGGCGAAGGGCGACGTGGGGTTCAACCTGTTCGACTGAGCTACCGAATTTCCGCGTTGCCGCATTCCATGGATGCAATCGAGATAAAAGTTGCCGAGCCCGAAGGAACGCACCGAGCCTACAGCTTCGCCCAGAAGGAGATCTCGATCGGCAGGTTGCCGACGAACGACGTCGTTCTTGCAAGCGGCAGCGTTTCCAAGTTTCACGCCAAGCTGGAGGTTGATTCTAGCGGCGTTACGATCACCGACTTGCGATCCACCAATGGCACCTTCGTCAACGGTGCCCGTTTGACGGTTGGAGCGCGCATCGCCAGCGCCGACGTGATTCGGATTGGCGAGTACGCGCTTCAAGTGGAGGCGCCAAGCCTCGCGGAGGATGGGCCGAAGGAGGGCTCTCGTATCCCTGCCGACACCCTACCGCGAACTCCGGCACCACTTCAGCGCAACGAAGGGCAGTGGCTTCTTCAGAAAAAAGTGCACGACCAGCTGATCGCGCGCTTGGATCTTCGGCGGTTGGACCTCGACCGGTTGAAGGACAACGAATTGCGCGTTCGGGTCCTGGCGTCGGTGGAAGAGATTCTCGCCGAGATGGAACAGACCGAGCCTCTGAATGATGGGTTCGATCGAGAGGCCGTGGTCAGCGATGTGATCAACGAGGCGCTGGGCCTTGGGCCATTGGAGTCGTTTCTCGGCGACGAGAGCGTCAGCGAGATCATGGTCAATCGGGCAGATCAAATTTACCTCGAGCGAGGGGGAAAGCTGGTGGCCTCGGAGAAGCGGTTTTCATCGAATCGCGCCGTGATGGGAGTGATTGAACGCATCGTTGCGCCCATCGGCCGCAGGATTGACGAAGCGACCCCCCTGGTGGATGGCCGACTCAAGGATGGTAGCCGGGTGAACGCGATCGTACCGCCATTGGCGCTCAAGGGTCCGTGCCTGACGATTCGGAAGTTCAAGCGCGACGCGCTCAAGGCGGAGGACTTGGTTCGCTACGCCACGCTCACCGCGCCGATGGCGAAATTCCTGGAGCTTTGCGTGCGCCAACGCAAGAACGTGGTGATTTCTGGAGGCACCGGCTCTGGGAAGACCACAACGCTGAACATCATCAGCTCCTTCATTCCCGAAGGAGAGCGGATCGTCACCGTCGAGGACGCCGCCGAGCTTAGGCTTCCCCAGGCACACTGGATCCAGCTGGAAACCCGGCCCCCCAACTTGGAGGGAAAGGGGGCCATTACGATTCGGGATCTGGTGAAAAACTGCCTTCGGATGCGGCCGGATCGGATTGTGGTCGGGGAGTGTCGTTCGGGCGAAGCCTTGGACATGTTGCAGGCAATGAACACCGGACACGATGGATCTTTGACCACGCTGCATGCCAATTCGCCGCGCGATGCGCTCTCGCGGTTGGAGACCATGGTGCTGATGGCAGGAATGGACCTGCCGGTCCGGGCGATCCGGGAACAGATTGCTTCGGCGGTTCAGATCATCATCCAGCAGACTCGATATCCCGACGGAAGTCGCAAGATTTCCTACATCACGGAGGTGACCGGAATGGAGGGCGAGGTGATTGCCCTGCAAGACATCTTTCAATTTCAACAACAGGGATTTGGCGCGGACGGCAAAGTCCAGGGCCGATTCGTCGCCACCGGGTTCGTGCCGAAATTCTACGACGAGCTGCGGCGCCGGGGCATCCCCGTGGATCTGCAACTCTTCGGGGAGCCTTCGGCGGCGTGACCTCCTCGGCGGCGAGGGCCACGGGCTCGACCGTGGGGTTGCGGTGCCTCCGCGGAAAGCAGCGCGGTCGGATCCTCGAGATTAAAGGCGGGGCGCTGATCGGGCGCTCGCAGACCGCAGATTTTCCCATCGACGATCCGTCGGTGAGCCGGCGCCACGCCGAGATTCGCTTTTCCGAGTACGGGGCGTCACTGGTGGATTTGGGGAGCGCCAACGGCACGCGAGTGAACGGAAGACTTATCGAAGGCCCTAGAACCTTGAAGGTGGGCGATCGCCTTCAGTTTGGATCTGCCAAATGCCTGTTCGAACTGTATGCGCCCAAGCACCCCTTTAGGCGTCGGACTCTGCTTTTGGCGGGCTGCGCATTGCTCCTCGCGACGGCAATCGCTGGGGTCGGCATCCGCGCCCTCTTGCCGCGGCGTCGGACGCTCGAGTTGCGACCAGCCGTCGCAAGCCCTACGTTTGCGGCGCCTGAACCGCGAAATTGCGGCCAAGGCGCTGAGGGCGCGCGGGGGTGCGTCTCGCCGCCGACGCCGGAGGCGGCGCCAAGCCGCAAATTGACCGAGGGCGGAGCACAAACGTGGCCGCCGGCGGAAGCCCGGGAGGCTTTCCTGGAGGATTTGGAGCAACAGAGGGAAGAACCGGAAGTGGCGGCGGCGCTCGAAAGGTATTGGGACGGCCATGCCGGCGAGGCGAGGTCCCGCCTCAGGGCGTTCGCCGCGCGCGCCGGAGCACCCGACTGGCCAGAGGAGCTGAAGGCCCTGCAGCAGGAAATTTCCGCGGCCGAGCACCTCTTCAAGCGAGGGGAAGGGCAGATCGCGGTCGGCTCGCCTGAGGCCGCCAAGGCGCCCTTTCTGAAAGTCCTCGAGCACGATCGGCGGTTGCTAGGCGACCTGGCGGACCGTTATCCCTCTTATTACCGGCGCAAAATTCAAGAGGATATGGCCCGCAGCAGCTATGCCAAGGGTCGGCAATGGGTGGAACGCCGAAACCATCGCAAGGCATGCCGATCCTGGAAAGTTGGCTTCGATTTCTATAAGGGCAATGCGGATCTCAACAAAGCCGTGGCATCGTGCTCTCGGCGGGCGGCGGAGGCGTTGCGCAAGGTGAGAAAGTGCGAGCAGTTGCTCGAGGTACTGGATTTTGCGGTGGACGGAGACGGTCTCGCGCGAAAGATTGAGCAGATGAGGATCAACCTTCAATGCCGGGTTTGAACGCGCCAGGTGCCCAGGTGGCGACCAGCGAAGGTTTACCTTCATCGGGCGCTCCGCTGAGCAAGGACGCGCCAGTGCTCACGCTGATCGACGCCTCCGGGTTCATTTTCCGCGCCTACCACGCCATTCAGTCGCTTTCGACCTCGAAGGGTGTCCCCACCAACGCGGTCTACGGCTTCACCAGGATGATCCTGAAGACGCTGCGGGAATTCGCGCCCACGCATGTGGCCCTCGCCTTCGACAAGGAGAGCCGAGTTGGACGACAGGCCATTGATCCCACCTACAAGGCCAATCGCCTCGGGCCACCACCGGATCTGGTACCGCAATTCGATTTGATTCGGCGCGTCTCCGACGCTCTGAACATCCCGATCCTCGAAGTCGAGGGTTGGGAGGCCGACGACGTCATCGCCACCTTGGCAAAGCGGGCCAAGCAGGAGGGTTTTCGGACGCTGGTGGTCACTTGCGACAAGGACTTCATTCAAATCGTCGACGAAGACGTGCGCCTCTACGATCCGATGCAGGAGAAGCACACCGCCCCGGTGGATGTCGTGGAGCGCCTGGGCATCCATCCCGAGCAAATGCGGGATTACCTGGCCCTCATCGGAGACGCGATCGACAATGTTCCCAAGGTCCCAGGCATTGGACCGAAGACCGCCGTCGAGCTGCTGCAGCAATTTGGAAACGTGGAAACGCTGCTCGAGCGAATCGACGAGCTGAAAAAGCCGAAGGTTCGCGAAACGCTGCAGGCCAATGGAGCTCAACTTCGGCGCGCCAAACAGCTGGTGAGCTTCAGGACGGATCTGCCCCTGGACGCAGAGATCTCCACGTTGGTCCGGCGGCCGATCCACGACGCTCAGACTCGGGTGCTGTTTTCGGAGCTGGAATTCTTCAAGCTTCTCCAGGAGATGCCCCCCTCGGAAGTCACGCCGCTGCAAGTGGCCACCGAGATAATTCGCGACCGGACGGGCTTGGAAGAACTGGTGCGCGCTGCCGAGCGATTCAAGAGCATCACCCTGATCCCGGCCTTCGAGGGGCTACCCTTTGCTGCGGAGCTTACCGGCCTGGGGATGGCCTTGCCCGATGGGCGCAACTTCTACTTGCCTCTGCGGCATCAATACCTGGGAGTTCCCGAGCAGCTCGCGCCCGAGGTTTTCGGCGAAGTGATTTCTCCACTGCTCGAGAGCGAGGCGGTCCGCAAGAACGGGCACGACCTCAAATCGTTGATCCTGGTGCTCGCGAGGTTGGGCTTGAAGGTCGCCGGGCTCGAGGGAGACATCGAGCTGCTTTCATACCTGCTGAATCCGAGCCGGCGAGAACACGCATTGCCCGATTTGGCACGCGAGCGGCTGCACGCCGAGTTACCAGCGAATCCAACCGTCTCCTCGGCGCGAAAAAAGCCCTGCTCCCTATCGGAAGTGACGGTCGATCAGTGCGCCGCCTGTTACGGAGCGTATGCCGAAGCCGCCGGCCGCTTGGCCGAGGCGCTGTGGAAGGAGATCGATCAGTCGGGGCTTTCGAAGCTGGCGCGGGAGATCGAGCTGCCATTGATTCCCGTCCTGGCGCGGATGGAACGCAAGGGGGTCAAGATCGATACCGCCATCCTCGGCCGAATCGAGCAGCAGGTGGACGCGGAGTGCCAGGAACGGCTCGCGGAAATCCACCGCCACGCCGGCCATACCTTCAACGTCAATTCCAACTCCCAACTTGCCCAGGTTCTCTACCAGGAGCTGAAGCTTCCGGTGCTCAAGCGGGGGAAAACCGGCCCCTCCACGGATCAGGAAGTTCTCGAAAAGCTGGCCGAGCAACATCCCCTGCCGCGGGCGCTGACCGACTATCGAGCCCTCTCGAAGCTCAAGAGCACGTATTTGGACACCTTACCCGGGCTGCTGGCGGCGGACGGGCGGCTGCACACCTCCTTCAACCAGGCCGCCACCGCCACGGGCCGGCTCTCGTCGTCGGACCCCAACCTCCAAAACATTCCGATCCGGACCGAGCTGGGCCGCGAAATTCGGCGCGCCTTCGTTGCCGACTCCGGGAACCGGCTGATTTCGGCGGACTACAGCCAGATCGAGCTGCGCCTGTTGGCGCACATCGCCGAAGATCCGGCGCTGATCGAGGCCTTCGCGCGAGACGAGGACATCCATACCCGCACCGCCGCGGAGATCTTCGCGGTCTCCCCCGAGCAGGTGAGCCCCAATCAGCGACGGGCGGCAAAAGCGGTCAATTTCGGCATTGCCTACGGCCTGTCGCCGCACGGGCTGTCGACCCGCCTGGACATCTCCACCGAGGAGGCGAGGACGATCATCGACCGCTACTTCGAACGCTACGCCGGGATTCGTCGCTACCTGGAGCAGACGGTGGAGACCGCGAGGCGCCGCGGCTACGTGGAGACGCTCTTTGGACGGCGCCGGTTCATGTCAGACCTCCACTCGCGCAACCGCAACGCTGCTCAGGCGGCCGAGCGCGCGGCGATCAACATGCCGATTCAAGGGACCGCGGCCGATCTCATCAAGCTGGCCATGGTTCGCATTGACCGCGAGCTGCTTGCGCGTGGCCTTACCGCCCAGATGTTGCTTCAGGTTCACGACGAGCTCCTGCTTGAGGCTCCGGATCAAGAGATCGCGGCGGTCGCGGAGCTGGTTCGAGACACGATGTCCGGCGTCGCCCTGCTCAAGGTGCCGCTCAAGGTTGAGGTGGGGATTGGCCCGACGTGGGACGAGGCCCACTAAAGCAGCGGCTAGCCGGGAGTGCGGTTTTTCCGTGGCCCGGAGATGCCGTGAAAGTTCAGGCGGTTCACCAGCGTTCGACGGGAAATGCCCAGCATTTTAGCGGCGCCGGTTTGATTGCCCGCGCAGGCGCTCAGCGCATCGATAATCTGCTGCTTCTCTCGGGCGATGACTTCTTGCTGCAGGTCCTTGGGAAGCCGAAGCCCGCGCCGGCCAATGGCCGGATGATCCACCAATCCAGCCAGCTGCGACGACTCGACGCCATTGGCGCCTGGCGCCTCGGTCCGGAGGAACGCCGGGCGCAATTCGGCGTTCGGTTCCTCGGAGTGTCGCGGGTTGGCTCGGGACGGAGCGGAGACCCGCCGCGGTGCGAAGCTGGCGCTCATCTTCTCCACCGGCAAATGCGTCAGGGTGATGGTTCCGTGGCTGCACAGCAGGACTGCACGCTCCACCACGTTGCGCAGCTCACGGATGTTGCCCGGCCAGGCATACTGCTTCATGAGGTTTAAAGCCTCGCGCGAAAGGGCCGGCATCGGGATCTGGCCGGTTTTGGTGCAGACCTCGGTGATGAAGTGGGTCGCCAGGCTCTCGATCTCATCCACCCTTTCGCGAAGCGGAGGGATGACGATCGAGATTCCGTTGAGGCGGAAGAAGAGATCTTGCCGAAAAGTTCCTCGGGCAACTTCCAGCTCCAAGTCCCGGTTGGTGGCGGCCACGAAACGGACGTCGATGGAGCGCGGCTTGACGCTGCCCACTCGGAGCACCACCCGTTCTTCCAGCACCCGCAGTAGCTTGACCTGGGTGGAAATCGGAAGCTCGCCGATCTCGTCCAGAAACACGGTGCCCCCGTCCGCGGTCTCCAGCAACCCAGGCTTGGTCTGAACCGCGCCGGTAAAAGCGCCTCGCTCGTGGCCGAATAACTCGCTCTCGAGAAGGGATTCACTGAGCGAAGCGCAATTGAGTCGAAGCAAAGGGTGATTGCTTCTAAGCGAGAGCCGGTGGATGCGCTCCGCGAAGACGTCCTTGCCGACCCCGGTCTCGCCCATCAGCAACACGTTGATGGTGCTCACTGCAACGCGCTCGATCAGCTGATCGAGATGCCGCATCGCCCGGCTTAGTCGAAACACGCCGCTCGTCGCCACCTCGGCGCTGTCTTTGGGCCGCGGCGCCAATTGTAGGGCCTCGGCGGCGATCGCGGTGAGGATGTCTGCGCTTCGGCCGTCGCGCGGATAACAGGCAACTCCGACGCGCAGGTTCGGGTCCTTGGTGCCGAGCAGGGAAGTGATGCGATTGCGGACCAGCTCCGCTCCGCTGGGCCGCGCGTCGTTCAAAATCACCTCGTATTCACCGGGGCCGTAGGAGCCCACCACGTCGACGGCGCGCAGCACGTTAGCCAGGGTCTCCTCGATGACGCCGGTGGGCAGGTTGCGTTCACAGTGGATCCGCAGCAGCGCGAATTCCTTGTGGTACATCTCCGCTCGGGTGCATTCCTCCTCCAGGCGAGTCTCGAAATAGCCGTGGGTCCAGATCCGCCGCGGCCGATTGTTCATCCGCTTCTGGAAGATCAACATCACTGAACCGAGGGTGATCATCTCCCCGGGAGTGAGCGCCGTCAGTTGTTGCGGTGGAAGCTTGGCGTCCCCCACCACGGTGCCGACTGGACTCGCGAGATCTTCGATCGACACCGACGGTCCGAGGTGCAGCACCGCGTGGCGAGCGGCCACCGAAGGGTCCTCGATCCGCAGCTCGCACTCGGCGGAGCTGCCGATCACCAAATCGCCGTGGTCTGGCAAGGAGTGGGTAGAAAATACATGCTCGCCGGTGATCAGCAGAGAGTATCCGTCGGAGCGATCCTGAGCGTCAGGAGCGCTTGCGCCGTTGGCCTGGTTGGTTTGTGTCACGGCTCGCGCGTGTTTCAGGGTATTCCCAGCGGCCCCGCATACCGGGCGACGTCGAGAACTTTAGCAGACTGGCCCGGGCTCCAGCGCACGCACCATGGCCTGCAAGGTGTGTGCGCTCTTTACCTCAGCGGCTCGGTTGGCGGCTCAAGCGGCGGCGGTAGGGTGGCGGCCTCGATGCGCTCCTGCTCCTCCATTTCGCGCATCCTTCTCGCCAGTGCCGCACGACGTTGGAGATAGAGTCCGATGCACGCCAGGCTCAACACCGCCCACAGTACCGAGCCGCCGGTCAGGATCGGCAGCCACGAGTAGCGCAGCGGCAGTTCCTTCCGCCAATCCTGTTCCTCGAGCCAAAGCGAGGTCTTGAAGGCCTTGGCGAATGCGGTCTCGAAGGGTTCGCCTCGCCCGACCCCGTCGATCAGTTCGCGAAAGCCGGTCGCGCCATAGCGCGAGGCCAAAAAGCCGACGAAGGCGACGCTTTGCGCGTAAGCGATCGACACATCCGAAGGATCTTCGGGCCACCCCTCGGAGAGGTCCTCGAAATGAAGGATCCGATTTTGCCGAACGCCCTGAAAGATGGCGGCGTACTGAGACACCGAGAAGCGCTCGCCGGTTAGGTACATCGCGATTCCTTCCTGAAACCACCTCGGCCAGGACGGGCCCAGCTGGCCCAGGGCGACATGCGACAGCTCGTGCCTCAAGGTGGTGGGGCCGCGGTCGCCACTCAGGCTCAAGGCGTCGAAAAGGACGATGTTGAGCTCCGGATAAGCAAGGGCCGCAGCCCACTTGGGGGGCGGCTGGCGGGGAACGGACAGGCCTTCGAGCTCGGCGCGTCCGACGCCGAGCCGGATTTCGGTCACCCCTGGCCAGTCGCGCCCGAGCACCTGTTGAAACTGGTCCCGAACCGATTCGATGCTTTCCGCCAAGCTCCGTGCTGCCCCCCGAGCACGCTTGGTAAACACCACGCGAAAGCGCGCCGTGGAGAGCGTTCCAGCGACCAGCTCGGGGTTTTGAACCCCAACTCCGGAGCTGGGAATCGCGCTTTGGAAGGGCAGCGCAAGATGCGCGAGGATGGCGAGACGGCAGACTTCAAGAAGCTTCGTTGAGCTTCTTCGGGGGCGCGAGGAATGTGACGTTGTCTTCAATCCGCTCCCAGTCCGCCTCGGCGAAGGTGGACTGGCGGAACGTTTCTAGCAGCTTGGCGTGACTGTCTAGTAGCCCTCGAAGTTGGGATTCGAACTGAACCCGTTGGCGCTTCAGCTCGTTGATGTCTTCCATCACTTGAACCAGTTTTTGATGCGCGCTTTGCACAATTTTCTCGGCCTGTTGCTCGGCGTTGGCCAGAACGATGTCCGCTTCCTTCTGAGCGGCAGCCTTGATTTCCTGAGACACCTTTTGCGCCGCGACCATGGTCTCCTGAAGCGCTTTCTCTCGATTGCGATGATGCTCCAGCTGCGCCTGGAGATCCTTCGCTTCTTCGCGGAGACGGATGCTCTCTTTGTGCAACGACTCGAACTCGTCGGCGACGGTTTCGAGAAAGGCCTGAATTTCTTTCGCGTTGTAGCCGTTGAAGGACTTCGCAAACCGCCGTTGACGAACGTCGAGGGGCGTAATCTTCATGGCGACAATTATAGGGGCGCTCTGAGCGAGGCGACAGTGCCTGGCCGTCTGTGGAACGGCCGGGGGGCGGTGTAGCAGCGGTTCAGGCTTCCCCAGAGGTAGACAAATTTTTTGCGCCGGCGGCCAGAGCAGGTAAAGACGTCCGCATTTCACTCGTGGCGAGCGGGCCCGATTGGCCCGCGAGGTGCTCTGGTTGAGGCGGTCCGTCGAGCTGCAGAGGCAACGAATCAGCAATTCTGCTGCATCGGCTCCAGACCTGGAATGCACCAACTGCGGAGTGGTGATGGCTGCCCATTTGGGTGCGGAAAGCAAAATTCGCTACTACTGCTGCCCCTCCTGTGGGCGATGGGCATCGAGTACCTACACCGAGGTTCTGCGAGGCGACGCCAAGGTGCGCGTTCAATCGACGCAGACCCCGGCCCCGAGATCCTCACAGTTCCAGCAGGTCAAGGAGCGTCTGGAGCGCTGGATGTTGGCTCTGGACCAGCAGGACCCGTACTACCTGATGGGCGTATCCCCGCAGGATTCCGCTGAGGCGATCCGGAACCGGTATCGGGAGTTGGCGCTCCGCTGCCACCCGGATCGGGGCGGATCGGCCCTGGACATGGCTGAGCTCAACCTGGCGTACGATCGGATCGTCCGCCATCGAAACGCCAGCGGCTTGCGGGACGATGCACGATTGGTACCTTCCTCGCTTCCCGGTACGGTGGAGGATTGAGGCTCCTTTCCTTCGAAGCGGCGCGCTAACCTGGCGGCATGGAGAACGAGATTTACGGGATCCATCGGGTCTGTGGCGAGCCAGGAGTGTTCCCGCAGCGGGCCCAGCAGCTGGACCCATCTCTGCCCATTCGCAACAGTGAACTGCTGATCGAGGTTGAGCGGCTGAACATCGACGCCGCTTCATTTCGCCAAATGAACGAGGCCGCCGGCGGCGATCGCGATCGCGTCAAGGAGTTGATTCGTACCACGGTTCGCGACCGGGGAAAGATGCATAACCCGGTGACTGGCTCAGGCGGCATGCTGGTGGGACGAATCGCCGAGATCGGTTCGAAGCATCCCGCCCGTGAGCAATTGCGGGTGGGAGATCGCATTGCCAGCCTGGTCAGCCTCACCCTCACTCCGCTGATGCTGGAGGAGATTTTGGAGATCCACTCGAGCGATCAGGTAGAGGTTCGAGGCAAGGCGATTCTGTTCGCCAGCGGCCTCTACGCCAAGTTGCCGGCCGATCTGCCCCCCTCAGTCGCGCTGGCCGCGCTCGATGTCTGCGGCGCTCCGGCGATGTTGGCGCGCTACCTGCGCCCGGGAATGACGGTTCTGGTCTTGGGCGCCGGAAAAAGCGGAATGCTTTGTCTGGCCCAAGCACGACGATCCATGGCCGGCCAGGGACTGTTGCTGGCCGCCGACAAATCCGCCTCGGTTCTCAAAGAACTCGCGGAGATTGGCTTGAGCGATGCAACCTTGGCCATCGACGCCTCCGACGCACTCGGAGTACTGAGTCACGTGACTCGGCTTAGCCGGGGCACACTGTGCGACCTCGCAATCAACTGTGCGTCGACGCCCAACACCGAGATGAGCACCATTTTGAGCGTCCGTCAGGGGGGCCGAGCCATTTTCTTTTCCATGGCCACCAGCTT
>Ga0126369_10001275_pt1 | contig 17326 bp, 10 predicted proteins | sample PanSoiMetaPlot_1_FD_109646 | JGI IMG/M metagenome (GOLD analysis project Ga0126369, IMG submission 109646) | Tropical forest soil microbial communities from Panama - MetaG Plot_1 | ecosystem: Environmental > Terrestrial > Soil > Tropical forest > Bulk soil | place: Panama | collected 2016-02-17 | reverse complement strand
GGCTCGTCGCCGTGGCCGATCGGAGACTACCTCCAGGAGCGTCGACGGAATCCGGCGGCCGTGAACGTCGCCGTCATGGTCGGCCATGCGACCGTGCGGCGCCTCGTGATGAAGGACGACTACAAGCGGCCCGCGCGCCCGAACGAGATCGCGCAGATGGCGGTGCTCGTCGATCAGGGCATGCGCGAGGGCGCCGTGGGCCTCTCGAGCGGCCTCGAGTACGAAGTCGGCGGCTACAGCGAGACGACGGAGCTCGTCGAGATGGCGAACGCGGCCGCGCGCCACGGCGGCATCTACATGTCGCATATCCGCGACGAGGCCGACAAGGCGTTCGACGCGTTCAGGGAAGCGATCGAAATCGGCGAGCGGGCACACATTCCGGTCCAGATCTCGCACATCAAGCTCGGGACGGTGAACGTCTGGCGGCGGTCGGCCGACGTCGTCAGGCTGATCGAGGACGCGCGGCGTCGCGGCGTCGACGTCACCGCCGATGCGTATCCGTACAACGCATGGAGCTCGACGATCACCGTGCTGGTGCCCGACAAGCGGTATGACTACCCGCCGAGCGTGGAGAAGGCGCTCGCCGACGTCGGTGGCGCGGCCAACGTGCTGATCGTCCGCCACACCGCCCACCCGGAGTACGAGTTCAAGACGCTCGACGCGGTCGCACGCGAGCGGAACATGACGCCTGTCGATCTGTTCATCCAGATCGTCAGGGACGGTGGCGCCGGCGTGGTCTGTACGTCGATGGTCGACGAGGACATCCGGAGGTTCTACGAGCAGAGGTGGGTGATGGTCGCGAGCGACGGCGGGATCAACACCCGCCACCCGCGCGGCGCGGGCACGTTCCCGAAGGTGCTGGGGCGCTATGTACGCGAGCAAAACTGGATCACGCTCCCCGAGGCGATTCGAAAGATGACCAAGGCGCCCGCCGACCGCCTGCGACTGACCGATCGAGGCCGAGTGGAGATCGGCGCCGTCGCAGATCTCGTCGTCTTCAACCCGAACACGGTCGTCGACCGCTCGACGTTCAGCGCGCCGATGGCCCTGCCGATCGGAATCGAGAAGGTGTTCGTCGGCGGCGAGATGGTCTGGGACCGCGGTCGGGCGGGCCCCGGGCGCCCGGGCGTCGCCATCGCCGGCCGGCCGTAGCTTTCAGAAAACGCGAAGAAAACCGTCAGGACTTTCGACACATGGCCGTCCCACAGTTGGCTGCGGGAGGGTCAGATGGCGAAGCGCATCATCGCCGCCGCCTTTGCCGCAACTCATCGATGGCGCGGCGCTGGCCGCCGCGGCCCAGCGCGTTCCATCGGAGATGAGGGATCGACTCGCGGCGCTTGGGTACGTGACGCAGGAGGCCGGAAGATGACCCGCTTGCTCGTCGCCGTGATGCTCGGGCTGTTCGCTGCGGCGTGCTCGCCGTCCACCGTCACACCGACGACACCGACGCCGCCGACCACCGTCATACCCTCGCCCGAGCCGAGGGACATGCTCTCAGGTGTCGTTGTGGACGAGAACGAACGACCGGTAGCCGACGCCACGGTCACGATATATCTGTTTGGCATTAAGGTCACGCCGATCGTCACGACGACGGACGCGGCCGGGGCGTATCAGGCGCCTGTGCGCGACGTCCGCCCCGTGGGTGCAAGGGCATCGAAGTCCGGGTACGAACCGGCCGATCGCTACATCGGCGAGTCGTCGGCGATGGTCGACTTCCGTCTCTGGCACACCCGGCGGCTCGCGGCCGGAGAGTCGATCCACGTGGTCGTCGATCCGCGCGACGGCATGTGCGGACTCGACTGGGAGTGGTTCTGCCAGACCGTCCGTGTCACGCCGCCGGCGGGTGCCGCCCTGCGCGTCGATGCGGTCGGCGACGATCCCGCCGCGCCCGCCTGCCTCAGTACAGACTTGCTGTTTCAAGTGTGTCCGAACCCGAGCGTACGCGTGACGTCCGGCGTCGATATGCCGATCTATGTGTTTGTCGAATGGACGACCGCGGTGCCGCGCGGCTTCACGCTGACCGCGTCCGACGCGCGCTAAAACGTCAGCCGCGCGCCCACCTGTCCGGCCCGCGGTCCTCCCGTGCCGAACACCTGGCTGAAACGTGAGGTCGGCTGGCCAAATGTCGCCGTAGAGGTCAGGTCGCCGCCGTAGCCACTGAGATTCGCTGTATTGAACGCGTTGAAGACCTCGGCGAACAGCTGGACCTGTCCGAATGACCGTCTGAAACTGCGCATCAGGCGGATGTCGGCGCTGCAGAAGGCGTCGTTGAACGCGTAGTGGTCCGGCAGTGCCACACGCGGAGCGTTCCATCGCGCGCGCTGCGCGTTGTACTGTGCGACCAGCGCTGCAAGATCCGCCATCGTCGCGCCGCGGCCGAACTGGTTGACCGCCGTTCCGGGCAGCAGGTCGTTTTTAGTGCCGTCGCCGTCGAAGTCGACGTTCCCGACGTAGGCGGAAAACGGCGGCGCACTCGATGCCGCGACATTGACCGCCACCTGAAAGGCCGACGGGAGATCGAGCGTGCCCGAGACGTTCAACGTGTGCCGCACGTCGGTCGGCAGCGGCCCGTAGTTCTGCGTCCAGTTGGTGTTGCTGAAGCCCGTGCCCACGACGCCGGTGGTCGCGCCGCCGCCGCCGCTCACGCCGTTGGTGCCCTCGTAGCTGGCGAGCGCATAAGAAACCAGGAGCTGCGTGCCGCCCCCGAGTCGTTTTTCGAGGCGCAGCAGGAGGGCCGCGTACCGCGCGCGTCCGTCGCTGTTGTCAAAGGTGATTGAACCCGTCGAGCAAACCGCGCGCAGGTCGCGGCTCTCGGCAACCGTGCACGCGCGAATCGCGGGTCCGCTGGCGGCGAGGTAATGGTTGTAGTCGATCCCGGTCAGCGTCGTATGACTGAATCGTCGAAGGACGACGTCGGCGCTCAGGGCCGTTCGATCGGCGAGCTGGCGCTGAATGCCCAGACCGACGTGGATCGCCGATGACGGCGCGAACGACGGATCGAAAAGGGTCATCGAGCCGGTCATCTTCGTTCGATCGATCGTCCGCACGGAGAAGTCGCGATTGGCTGTGTTGACCGACGCGAGCAAGCACTGCCGGATGGCCGGCAGCATGCCCATCAGATCGGTGCCGCGGAACGCCGTTGGTGTCCCGAACATGAGCGGCGTGCCCGTGCAGAGCGGGCTGCTGCCGGAGGTCGTCATGCGAGCCGTTCCGAGCGGCAGCAGCTCGGTCCGCTCGCTTCCAAGATCGGCCGAGTTCGTCGATCCGAGCGGATCGAAGTAGCGCCCGATGCCGCCGCGCACGACCGTTCGCCCGTCGCGGCCGGGCGCCCAGACGAAGCCGACACTCGGCGACACCGTCATTTGATGCGCGGTCGGCGGACCGAGGTTGTCGGCGCCGAGAATGGGTGCGAGCAGCGCCGGCTTCGAGAGGTCGACGTTCAGCGCGTTCGGCTCGTACGACCACGCCAACCCGCCGTTGATCGTCAGGCCGGGCCGCGCGCGCCAGGTGTCGGACGCGTACGCCCGAACGAGGTCGAGCACGCGCGCATCCGAGAAACCGCGCTGCGGCACTCCCGATGGGCCGGCCGCCGCCGAGTAGTCAAAAAGCGGCAACTGCAGAATGTCGTCGAGCGACGTGAACGAAGCGGGCAGGGCAATCGTCGCATCCGTCTGGCGAACGTCCGACGGGGCCCACAGCGTCAGCGATGCCGGGTCGTACTGCACAGACCCGGCTGTTTGTGTCGAGTGTTCCCAGTCGCCGCCCAATCCGACTTGATGGGCGCCGTTTTGCCACGTCAGCCGATCGGTGAGCTGGACGCGCCGACCGGTGAAGGCGAGCTCGCGCGCCTGTCCGAGCGTGACGGCGGCGTCCGTGATCGCGATCGCCGGACCGCCGGTGCCGACGCAGCCGGCGACGGACGGCGGGCAATCGGTCGCGCTCGCGGGGTGCTCGGGCGCATCGAGAAACAGGTGCGATGCGCGGAAATCGTTGACGAGCGTTGGCGAGAGGACCGCCGTCAGGCCGGCGAGCGTCTGATTTACGGCGTTGGTCGTGCGCGTCCACGCCGAGGGCAGCCTCGGCTTGTCGTTCAATGGTGCGAACCCGCGGTTGCCGTCGAATGTCTCGCGGGCGAACACGCTCGTCCCGCCGAACCGTGCGTCCACTCGCACGCTCGCCTGATCGTCCCGATACGGCGAGGGAAAAATCCCGCCGAGCGCGGCGAACTCGGGGACACTCGGCTGCACCGAGACGACGCCGTCCTGAATGTTCCGCTCGTAGCTGGCGAACACGAACGCGCGATTGCGGACGAGCGGCCCGCCTCCCGCCCCGGCGGCCTGCACGCGGCGGAAGAATGGATCCGGGTTGGTGGGATCCCGGCGCAGGCCGGGATACGCGGCGAACTGATGATCGCGGTACAGCAGCACGCCTGTGCCGTGAGGTTCGCTGCCGCCGGAACGCGTCACGATGTTGATCGAGCCGTTCGTGGTCAGGCTCGTGGCCGGCGTGAAATTCATCGTCGCGATCTGAAACTCCTGCACGACCTCCTGCGACACCTGCAGCACCGTGCCGATCGCCCCGATCATGCCGGCGCTCGCGCCGTCGACCGTGACGCGCGACGATCCGATGCGCGGGCTGGTTTGCAAGCCTGAACCGAGCAGCGGCAGGAACAGGCGGTTGTTCGTGCCGCGTGCGGCCAGACCCACTCCCGGCTCGAGCTTGGCCAAATCGAGAAAGTTCCGGCCGTTCAGCGGCAGCGCCTCGATCTGTTCGCGCGTCACGACGCCGCTCACCTCGTGGTCGTCATGGTGCAGCAGCGGCAGCGCCGCAACTGCGGTGACCGACTCGGTGACGCTGCCGATCTCGAGCGTCACGTCGACGGTCGTCGTGATGCCGGCCTCGACCGTCGCCTCGCGCTCGACCCGCTTGAAGCCATCGATTTCGGCGACGATGCCGTAGCGACCGGCGGGCAGAGCCACGACCGCGTAACGTCCTTCCCCGTCGGCGACCGCCGAGCGTGCCTGCTGCGTCTCCCGGCTCGTGACGCTGACGCGCACGCCCGGGACCACCGCGCCCGATGAATCCGAGACGATGCCCGTGACCGCGCCGGCGGGCGCTTGCGCGGCCGCCATCGCGGCGAGCGCCGCGGTCAGCGCCCAGCAGATCACGGCCTGGTCGAAGCCGGCCAGTTCAGCACGACGGTGATCGGCGGCGCCTCACCGACTGGCTCGTTGATGAGAAAGCGATTGCCGTCGCTCGTCACGACGTACTGATTGCGGACCATTCCGATGTTGACCACCGTGCTCATGCGCGTCTGAAACAGCCGTTCGGGCCGGCCGACAGTGAACTGCGGCTGCGTGGCGATGGGCGCCGCCATCAGCTCGCGATCGGGCGCGAGAAAAAACAGCTCGCGGCCGTCGCCGCGCCAGGCTGGCTCGACGCCGCCGTCGGCCGAGACCCTCCACTTGCCGTTTCCCTCCGGGAACGGTCGCACGAACACCTCATAACTCCCCAATTCGTTCGAAGCGTACGCCAGCCACTTGCCGTCAGGCGCGATTCGGCCCTGAATCTCCGCGAACTCGGTCTGAACGACGGGTCTGGGTTCCGCCGGCTCCCCAAGAGACTTCGTCCAGAGATCGAGACCGGTCTTGGCAGCCGACGTCTGGTACAACAGGGTGCGGCCGTCGGGCGACCAGTCCAGCGGCTCGTCGAAGGCGGCACCACGGACCGCCGGCACGGCTGTCGGCGGCCCGCCGGACCCATCGGCCGCTGCTCGCGCAAACCCCTCTCGCCCGACAAAGATGAGCTCCTTCCCGTCGCGCGACCAGATCGGCTTGGCCGCGTTCGCGTGAAACGTGACACGAGTCGGGAGCCCGCGCGACAGGTCGATAGTCCAGATGTCCCGTCCCCGCCCGGCGTCCGGATCCGCCCTCGAGAACGCGAGCCGCTGCTGATCTGGAGAGAGCGCGGGGTCGAGATCGTGCGCCGGCGCATCCAGAATGCTGCCCGGTCGGCCGGCGCGATCGAACCAGCGCAGTTGCGTCCGTCCGATGCCGCGGTACGCCAGCACGCCGGTGTCCGACACCGAAAAGGCGGCGTGGCGCGAGGGACCGATCTCCACCTGTTCGGCGACGACGACGGGATCGCCGGTGAGGCGATACGTCTTGACGTCAAACGGCTGGGAGACGAGCGAGCCGCCCCTTGCGAACAGCAGGTGGCCGGACGCATACACGGCATGCGAATCGGCCTTGGTCACCTCGAGGCGCTCCGTAGAGTCGATCGATCCCACGTACACGATCGAGTCGTACTGCGCTTCGGAGCTGAGAGCGTGGAACAGAAAGTGGCGGCCGTCGGGCAGCCACTGCGGCCAGTTGTGAAAGGTCTCGTGCCGTGCGGGATCCAATGCCGTTACAGGTTTGAAATCGCTGCCCTCGGAACCCCCACCGACGATCCCGATCTGCGCCTGCTGCCTGCCGAGGATCGTGCCGTTCGCGCCCCACGAACCGGCCTGCATCGCCCTGTGCGCGACCGTTTGAATGACACCGGACGCGATGTCTATCCGTTGCAAGATGCCACTCCCGTTCGTAAACGCGAGCTGCCGCCCGTCGGCCGACCAGAACGGCTGGGAAGCGCCGTCGGTGCCCGGCAGCAGGCGCGCCTCGACGGCGTCGATCGACCGGAGCCAGAGGGCCCGGCTGCCGGTGCGGCTCGAGGCAGACAGCGCCAGCCATCGGCCGTCCGGCGACACGGCGACCACGACGGCGGAGGGGTTGAAGCTCGTGCCCTCGGGCGGCTCGACGTTGAACCGGGCTGTCGGGGCGGCGCTTTCACCGCGCCGCGCAACCCGCGTCAGCCCGATTGCGACGGTGGCCGCGAGCAGCCCGAATGCCGCCACCGCCGCTCGCCGCCGCCACGTCCATCGTCCTGCGGCGCCGTGCGGAGCGCTGCGCGCGCTGGATGTCGCGCCGCCGGCGATCCATCCGAGCGCATGACGGAGATCGCTCGCAGTCTGCCATCTGTCGTTCGGATCTTTCGCGAGGCAGCGCGCGACGATGTCGTCGACGAGCGGCGGCAGCGGGGTTTGATCAGACGAACGCGCGGCGGACACCAGCGGCGGCTCGGCTTTGAGAATCGCGCTGATGACGTTCACAGGCGCGGCGCCGGCGAATGCGGGGCGTCCCGTCGCCATCTCGAAGACGACGGCGCCGAACGCGAAGATGTCGCTGCGCGCGTCGCCGCCGCGGCCCTCGAGCTGTTCGGGCGGCATGTACTGCGGCGTCCCGACGATCGACCCTTCTTCGGTCAGGGTGTCGGCGCGCGTCTTCGTGACGTCCGTATCGGGTGCCACGAGCTTTGCGATCCCGAAATCGAGAACCTTTGCGCCGGCTTTCGTCAGCATGATGTTCGCCGGCTTCAGGTCCCGATGCACGAGGCCTTGTCGATGCGCGTGGTCGAGCGCGTCGGCGACTTCTCCGGCCGCGCGCAACACCTGGTCGGGCGGGAGAGGTCCACCGAGCAGGCGATCGGCAAGCGACTGCCCGTCGACGAACTCCATCACGAGGAACGGCACGCCCCCGTGCTCGCCGACGTCGTAGAGCGCGCAGATGTGCGGATGGTTCAGCGACGACAACGCGCGAGCCTCACGCTCGAACCGCAGGTGACGCGAGGGATTCGTCGCCAGCTCGCGCGGAAGAATCTTGACGGCGACGAGACGGTCGAGGCGGGTATCGACCGCCCGGTAGACCTCGCCCATGCCGCCACGGCCGAGCGGTGACTGAATCTCGTACGGACCGAGACGAACGCCCGGCTCGAGGGCCATCGCGACCGGATTATACCGAGAGCGTTTCGGTCTCGGTCGACGCTTGCGGGCGCGTTGAGCGGAAGGTCAGGTGGAACGGACCGATCACGATCTTGTCGCCCTGTTCCAGGCGCGTCACTACCGAAATCTTAATGCCTCGCACGAACGTGCCGTTCTTGCTCACCAAATCCTCGATAGTGGCTCCCCCCGAGCCGACGACGAGGCGCGCATGATGTCGCGACACCTTGGGAGAGTCGAGCCAGACGGTGGCGTTGCGATCCCGCCCGGCGATGTGCTCGCCATCAGAGAGGAGAAAAGTTCTCTCTGCGGACACGAGGGCGCACTGGATCGATGCGGCGATCCTTGGTGCAGCCGACGTGGCGTTTACTTCCACGATCTCGGCATCGAACGCGTACCCGTAGCCGTGCACCGTGCGCACGATTCGCGGATGCCTTGCATCGTCGCCCACTGCTTCGCGAAGTTCCGAGACGGCGCGCGCGAGGCTGGCGTCGGATACGAACACGCCGGGCCAAACGCGCTCCAGCAAGTCGGCTTTGGCGAGCGCCGCACCGCGCCGCTCGATCAGCGCGATCAAGAACTCGACCGCCTTCGGCGACAGATGGACCTCGCGCCCGCCGCGCACCAGGCGGCGCGCGGCGATGTCGAACGTGCAGCTTCCGAATCGGATGCTCATGCGCGTTCGGTTCCAGCCGGGGTTTACTTCGCCAGATCGAACCGGACTTCGAGGTACGTGATCGGCCCCTCGAGATCCCTGTACCAGTGCGGGGTGCCGGCTGGAATCAGGATCACGTCGCCCTTCGCGACGCGCCGCGCGACGCCGCCGTCGATCGTGGCGGCGGCCGCACCGCGGCCGGATCCGCCGCCGGTCGGCCGCACGATCGTTCCACCGGTCACCAGCGTGGCGGCGCCCTCGACGATGTGATGCACTTCGGTGCCGTCGGGATGGGCGATCGCGCCGGCCGCCGTCGTTCGACGGACGATGTTGATCCGGTAGTGATCCGCGTTTTTCACAGGCGCCGTGTGCATGGCAGGCGCCGTTTTCGCCGCTTCCTTCAACGCCGCCGACAACTCGGCTTCGGTAAGACAGGTTGCGGCCGCGGACTGGCCGGCGGCGCGTGCAGACGCAGCAGCCAGGCACACACCGAGCGCGAGCACACAGATGATCCGTCGCATGGTGGTCTCCTCGTCAGTCCGGCTGAAGGCGGGACACTACTTTTCTTTCTGTGTCGTCGGCGGCGTCTGCTTTTCCTGATACCGCGCGCCCTGGAGCACGCCGGTCAGCGCGTAGTTCCCCTCGTGGCACGCGTACTCGAAGATGCGCTCGCCGCTCCTGACCATCGGGATCGAGGCGCTCCACGTCTTCGTCCACGTCTGCGGATCGTCCACGGTGAACTCATATCGCAGCGCGTCGGGGCTGTCGCGCGTGAAGCGCTCGACGAGGTGAAGGTTCGTGCTCGCGCCCCTGAATCCGCCTTCGATGGAGAAGTTCGTCGTATCGACGACGAGCGTGTCGCCGTCCCAATGGCCGATCGAGTCGCCGGTCAGGAACCGCATGGTCGGCGGGTGATGCGGCCGGCCGGTCGTGTCGACGAGCCGTGCGCTGTGGATCATCTCGTTGAGGATCAGCACGCGGTCGCGCGTCTGCACGAGCTGCACGTTGTTGTTGTACGCGCTCGGCACCATCGGAGGGCCCGAGTTGAACCCGAGGATGCAGCGCTCGGCGAGCGGACGCTCTTCGGGGTTGTCGAAGCGGCCGCGCCTGTCGCCGAGGCGCTTCTGCGCGGCTGCGGTCAGCGCCGGCACGTGGCCGTCCGGCGGATCGACGACGAGCGAGGTCTGCTTGGCGATGCGCTTGCCGAAGTCCCACCAGAAATCGTTGTACGCGCGCTCGACGTCGGCGGCCGCGCCGCCGTCGCGGCGATCCTTGTCGCTCGTCTCGATGCGCTTCTGCGCGAACTCTTCCGCTTCTTCCTGCGTGACGGTGTCTTTGCCCGCGTAGTCGCCCGGCTTCTCGAACGGCGTGAGCTGCGCGAAGTCCCACGTGCCCTGGAGATCCGGGTGGCCGTCGGCCAGGCGCGGCACGGCGGGTTTCTTGACCTGCGCGGACATGGCGGCGGCGGTGGTGAGGACGAGCAGACCGGTGAAGAGGGAACGCATGGCCGCTCCTTTCAACGACGGTCAGTTTACGCCAATTTGCCGTCGGCCGAGCGCCACGCGCGTACGACCGGGCGACCCGATCAGCCTTTCTTCTCGCGTTCTTCTTCCGTCGCGGCGAGCGGAGGGACCGGCGTGTCGGGCCGAATCGGCGGCTTCCGCGCGTGAAAGTCGGTGGCCTGCTCGAAGGCGCGCGCCAGCGCGAGCACCTTGCCTTCCGAGAAGCGCGGCCCAGCGACCATCAGGCCGACCGGAAGTCCGGCCGGCGTGAAGCCGCACGGGATCGAGATCGCGGGAATGCCGTAGACGTTGAAGGCGCCGGTGTTTTCCAGCTCAGGATTGCGCGGCACGTCGGTTTCCTCGCGCTTGATCGACGCGTCGACCGTCCGCGGCGTCCGCCGGCGCGTCGGCAGCACCACGACGTCGACGTTCCTGAACGCGTCGTCTATCGTGCGGCGAAGCGCTTCGAGCCGCCAGTGGGCGCGGATGTACTCGCTCGCCTTCGCGTTGCCGCCGTTCTGCAGCGCCCGGCGCGTCGGGATCATGTAGCGTCCCGCCATTCGGCTGAACGTCTCTTCGTGGTATGCAAAGGTCTCGGCGCCGACGCCAATGTCGCGGATCGACGGCAGCGTCGTGTCGGTCATCGTCTTCGTGAGCTTCGCGATGGTGCGCAGCGCCTCGTCCACGGCTTTGCCGACGTCGGCGTCCAGCAGATCGAAGAAGGGCACCCGCGCGACGCCGACGCGAAAACCGTTCACCGGCTGTTTCATCGCCGCCACGTAATCCTCGGCCGGATGCTCGACGCTCGCGATGTCGAGACGGTCGTAGCCGGCGAGCGCGTTCAGCATCATCGCCGCGTCGGCGACGCCGCGCGCGATCGGACCGCAGTGGTCCAGAGAGAGCGTCAGCGGAATGATCCCGCGGATCGACACGAGGCCGTAAGTCGGCTTCAACCCGACGACGCTGCAGTACGACGCGGGCGTGCGAATCGAGCCTCCCGTGTCGGTGCCGAGTGCGCCGTAGCAGAGATCGGTCGCGACGGCGGCCGCCGATCCGCCCGACGAGCCGCCGGGGTTGCGCTCGAGCGCCCACGGATTGCGCACCGGTCCGTAGTAGCTCGTCGCCGACGTGCCGCCGAACGCGAACTCGTGCAGGTTGGTCTTGCCGACCACGATGGCGCCGGCGGCGGCGAGGCGGCGGGTGACCTCAGCGTCTTCGGACGGCACGCGGTCGTCGAAGACCGCGCTGGCCGCCGTGGTGCGGACGCCGGCGGTGTCGATGTTGTCCTTGAGGGCGATCGGAATGCCGTGCAGCGGTCCGCGCACGCGGCCCGCGCGCCGCTCGGCGTCGAGCGTTTTGGCCTGGGCGAGCGACGAGTCGCGCGTGACGGTGATGAACGCGTTGACCTTCGGATTGTAGACGTCGATGCGCGCGAGGCAGGCGTTCACCAGATCGACCGAGGTGGCGGCGCCCGCCTGCAGCCGCGCCGACGCCTCGGCCAGCGTCAGTCCGGCGAGGGCGTCATGCCCGTCGGTCGATGGCGTCGCGGACGTCCTCGGCGACTGCTCGGCAACGGCGCCGGCCGCCCGCGTCGCCGCGGCGGCCGCGCTCAGCACAGCGATCGAAAACTCGCGTCGAGAAAGTTGTGTCATGGCGGCCTAACGATAGCATCGCCAGACGCCTAGTTCTCGCGCAGGGCGACGGTGGGCGACACGGTCGCGATCCGGCGCGCCTGCAACCACGCCGCGCCAATCGCGCCGGCGACCATGAGTGCGACGGCCGCTGCCATTACGCGCGTGTCGGCGATGGCCGTCTGATAGAGCAGGCCGGCCAGCAGACGCCCGGATCCGAGGAACAGCACCACGCCCGCGGATGCGCCGGCGGCCACCGACGCCGTCGTCTCGCACAGCATGGTCACGACGAGCGAGCGAGGCCTGGCCCCGAGCGCGAGGCGGACGCCCGCTTCCCACCGGCGCGCGGCAACCGACGCGGCGGCGACGCCGTACACGCCGACCAATGCGAGGAGCAGGCCGCTGACGGCGAAGATCGCGAGCAGCAGCGTCCGGAAGCGCTCGTTGCCGGCGGACGTGACGATCTGATCGGTCAGCCTGCCGACGCGATCGATCGGCTGGTTCGGATCGACCGACCAGATGGCCTGCCGAACGGCCTGCGCCGACGCGAGCGGATCGCCGCGCGTCCACGCGACGAGCGTCACGCGCGCGGTCGGCGTGTTCTGCTGCAGGTACGACACGTAGAGCGTCTTTCCGGCTTTCACGCCTGCGCCCGCGTCCGCCACGTCGGCGGCGACGCCGACAATGGTCATCCACTGCGCGGCGGCGCTGGCGCGGCGGATGCGGTGGCCGATCGCGCTCTCGTGCGGCCAGTACTGCCGCGCGAAGTCGGCGCTGACCACGCAGACCATCGGCGTGCCGAGGCGATCGCGATCCTCGATCGCGCGCCCGTCCTCGATCGGCACGCGCAGCGTCTTGAAGTAGCCCGGGGTCACGTGGCGGATATTCACCGTCTCGGGAGACGCCTGATCGACGGGACGTCCTTCGACGAACAGGAACGTCTGCATGCTCTCGCCCGGCATGAACGTCGTCTGCGTCGTGCCGGCCGACACCACACCTGGAATCGCCGAGACGCGTTCGAGCATCTGCTGCACGAAGGCCGCGCGCGACGGCACGTCGCCGTACTTCGCCGGCGGCAGCATCAGCTGCATCGTCAGCACGCCGTCGGCGTCGAAGCCGGTCGGCGCGGCGAGCAGGCGCTCGAAGCTGACGAGCAGCGTGCCCGCGCCGCAGAGCAGGGCGACGGCCATCGCCACCTGAAGCACGACGAGGACGCCGCGCGCGCGGCGCTCGCGCCGGCCGGATCCGACGCGCATGACCGAGAGGCTGCCCAGCTGATCTTCGCTCGCGCGCTGGAACTTGAGCGCCGGCACGACGCCGCTCGCGATGCCGGTGACGATGATGCCGACGGCGGAGAAAGCGAGGACGCGCCAGTCGATCCGGACGTCGGCGGCCGCCGTTCCGTCGCGTCTGTAGAGCGCGAGCACCATCGGCAGCGTCCAGGCGACGATCGCGAGGCCGAGCCCGCCGCCGGCGGCGGAGACGACAACGCTCTGCACGAGCTGCTGCTGAATCAACCGCCATTTGCTCGCGCCGAGCAACGTGCGCATGGTGAGCTCGGTACGCCGGCCCGCGAGATGGCCGAGCGTCAGGTTCGCGACGTTCGCGCAGGCGAGCAGGAGCAGCAGCAGGACGCCGGCGCCAAGCGCGACGAGCGCCGGCCGCTGCTGGCCAAGCAGGTTCTCGCGAAGCCCGATCACCTGGGGACGCGCCTTCGCGTGGCCCGTCGGAAACTCGCGCGCGAGCACCGCGCTCGTCGCGCCGAGCTCGGGCTCCGCCTGCGCCGTGGACGCGCCGGGCTTCAGCCGGGCGACGCCTGCCGTCAGCCGGTTTTTCGCCTGCTGCGGATTGATCTGCGGCGAGAGCGGAATCCAGATCTCGGACGCGTCGAGCAGCGGATGAAAGCCCGCGGGCATGACGCCGACGATCTCGTAGCTACGGCCGTCGAGCGTGATCGACTGACCGAGGGCCGCGTCGCTTCCGCTGAACCGGCGCTGCCACTCGCCGTAGCCGAGCACGGCGACGGGCGCGCGGCGTCGTTCCTCTTCCGCGGTGAACACGCGGCCGCGGAGCGGCGCCACGCCGAGCGTCGGGATCAACCCGCTCGTGATCGCGGCGCCGCGAACGACTGCCGGCTCGCCCGAGCCGGTGAACGCGAACGATTTCGGACCGACCGCTTCGATGCCCTCGAGCATACGCGTGCCCTCGCGCCAGCGAACGATCTCGATTTCCGTCAGCGCGAACTGGATCTCCTTGCCGCCGGCGTCCGGCATCATCGAGTTGAGCGAGACGAGGCGGCCGGGATCGGCGAAGGGCAGCGGGCGCAGCAGCGTCGCATCGATGACGGCGAAGATCGCGGTCGTCGTCGCGAGGCCGAGCGCGAGCGTCAGCAGTGCCGTCAGCGCGTAGGTCGGAGTGCGGCGAAAGAGGCGGAAGGCGAGCGCGACATCCCGGAGCAGATGCTCGACCAGCATGCGCCAGCATGCCTTGCGAGCGGCTCAGCAGGTTTGCGCAACGTTTGCATCGTTTCGATGAATCGAGCTCATGCCGCCGGTCAGCTGGCGGTGTTCCGGAAGAGCGCCGCGATGAGGTCGTCGTCGTCGAACCGCGGCAGGCGATCGGGCTCGACCTCGTCGAGCCGCTGGATCTCGTCCGCCTCGACGTCGACCTCCAATGCGCAGTGTTCCCGATCCAGCCGCGTCGCGGTCAACGGCAGCAGGTAATGACGCGGCGAGACGCGGCCGCTCTCGATCACGTAGTAGCGGATCTTCCGGTCGAGCGGATCGACCAGGACGCCGTCCAGCTTGCCGACCTGCGCGTGCGTCGGGCTGACGAGCGCTGCGCCGCCGAGTCGGCCGGCCGGTGTGTCAATGCAGTGGGCGTCGACGTATTTGAGCGGTTCCACCGAAACCATGAGCGGAGATAACCGCAATGGCCGTGCCAGCGGCAAACACTGTACACTCCAGTGAAATCTGCGTGCCGCGCCGACGGTCGAGTTACGGAACCGTCGTCATACGCGACGCATTGGACGATGGTTGAACACGGCGTTGACGGCCGTCGCCGGCAACCTCAAGCTCTCTTTTGGACGATGCTGAGTTCCGCCACGCTCGAAGGTTTCCCTCGCGAGATCCGTTTTGCCTTGAGAGCGCTGCGGCGGACTCCCGGCTTCACGGCCGCCACCGTATGCTCCCTCGCGGTCGGCATCGGCGCGAACGCCGCGATCTTCAGCGTCGCCGACGCGCTGATGTGGCGATCGCTGCCGGTGCGCGATCCCGGCCGCCTCGCCGTCGTCTCCGCTTCCGGCTTCTACAACATCAGCTACCAGTCGTTCGACGCGCTGCGCGACGGCGGAGTCTCGGCGATCGACCTGTCGGCGATCACCCGGACCGATCGCTACAACGTCGGCATCTCGTACGCGGGCGGCGCGTCGATCGATCAGGGTCCCGTGCGGGCAGCGCTGGTCTCCGGCAATTATTTTTCCGTGCTCGGCGCGCCGGCGGCCGTCGGCCGCACGTTGACGCCGGACGACGATCGTCCGGCCGCCGCGCCGGTCGTGGTGATCAGCGACGCCTACTGGGCGAGCCGTTTCTCGCGCGCGCCCGACATCGTCGGCCGCACGCTGACGCTGACGGGCGTGGCGTACAGCATTGTCGGCGTCGCGCCGCCCGGCTTCTCGGGCGAGTGGGTCGGACGGACCGCCGACGTCTGGGTTCCGATCGTCTTTCAGCCGCAGATCATGACCGAGATTCCGCTGGGGCTGCGCAACGCGGGCGTGACCGTGATGGGGCGGTTGCGGCCTGAGGTCACGCGGGAGCAGGCGGCGTCGGCGCTGCACCTGGTCTTCGCGCGGTTTCAGCGTGACGAGTTTGGGCCGAACCCGACGCCGCAGCAGCAGCGCGAGCTTGCCGACAGCCGGATCGTCGTCGAGCCCGGCGGCACGGGCTATTCGCCGCAGCGCACAGTCTTCGGGCAAACGCTGGCGATTCTGATGATGGCGGTCGGTCTGCTGCTGGCGGTGGCGTGCGCGAACATCGCGAACCTGATGCTGGCGCGCGCCTCGTCGCGCCAGCGCGAGCTCACCGTTCGCGTCGCGCTCGGCGCCGGACGCAGCGTGTTGATGCGCCAGCTGCTCGTCGAGAGCGCGCTGCTGGCTGCGATGGGCGGCGCGCTGGGGCTCGCCCTCGCGCGATGGGCGACCGGCCTGCTGGCCGCGTTCGTGCGCACCGATCCCGCCGGCCGCGGCAACGGCCTGGCGCTCGATCTCGACCTGCACGCGGACACTCGATGGCTCGCGTTCACCGCGGCGATTTCGGTCGTCACGGCGCTGCTGTTCGGACTGATGCCGGCGCTCAGGGCCGCGCGCGCTTCGCTCGCGAACGGGCTGGGCGCGCGAGGCGCCGACACGGGTGCGACGCGCGGACTGTTCAGCGCCGGCAAGCTGCTCGTCATCTCGCAGGTCGCGCTGTCGCTGGTGCTGCTCGTCGGCGCGGGGCTCTTTCTTCGCACGCTTCGCAACCTGACAACGCAGGATCTGGGCTTCGCGCGCGATCACGTGCTGCTCGTGTGGACGCTGCCGGGGCAGACGAGCGGCCGCGGCGCGAACGCGGCGAACTTCTGGCAGTCGCTCGGCGAACGCCTGTCGGAGGTTCCCGGCGTCGTCGCGGCGAGCGCGTCGAACCAGGGCGTGCTGAATGGCGCCGAGGCCGGCACGCTCGGCGGTCCGGGTCTCCGTATCGAAGGCGTGCCCGAAGTGCAGAGCGGCCTCCCGGGCTGGCGGAGCTTCGTGTCGCCGGGATTCTTTCAGACGATGGGGATCGCGCTCGTCGCGGGACGCGACTTCACCGAGCGCGACACGGAGGCGGCACCGCGCGGCGTGATCGTCAACCAGACGTTCGCCCGGCACTATTTCGGCGACCGCAATCCGATCGGCATGCGCGTCTGGTTCCCGGAAGACAGGAGTGCGGCGACGGAAGTGATCGGCGTCGTCCGGGATTTCACCGGCGGCACGCCGCGCGAGGTCGCGCAGCGGCCGGGCCTCACGTACTTCTCGTATCGCGACAAGGAGGCGGCGCGCCGGTTGCGGACGATGACCATCGCCGTTCGCACGTCTGGCGACCCGCGGCTGCTGGCGCCGCGTATTCGCGACGCGCTGCGGGAGATCGATCCGAACCTGCCGGTCGTGAAGATTGACACCGTCGACGAGCAGCTCGGCGACGTTCTGATTCAGGAGCGTCTGATGGCGACGCTCTCCGGGTTCTTCGGCGTCGTCGCGCTGCTGCTCGCGTGTCTCGGGCTCTACGGCGTCGTCTCGCACGCGGTCGGCCGGCGCACGAGCGAGATCGGGATCCGCCTGGCGCTCGGCGCCACGCGCGGCGGCGTGCTCGGCATGATCTTGCGCGAGAGCCTCGCGCTGGTCTCGGCCGGCCTGGCGATCGGCACGCTGCTGACGCTCGGCGGCGGGCGCCTGGTCGCGGCCCGCCTGTTCGGCGTGCAGGCCAGCGATCCACAGACGATGGCGATGGCGATGCTGACGATGATCGCGGTCGCGACGCTGGCCGCGCTCGTGCCGGCAAGCCGCGCGTCGCGCGTCGATCCGATGGTCGCCCTGCGGTGTGAATGACAGGTCCGGCTAAAGCCGGTCACTACCGGGACGCCGCTCACTGGCGACGGTAGTGTCCGGCTTGAGCCGGACCATCTCTTCGGTAGTGTCCGGCTTCAGCCG
>Ga0126369_10001274_pt1 | contig 17327 bp, 18 predicted proteins | sample PanSoiMetaPlot_1_FD_109646 | JGI IMG/M metagenome (GOLD analysis project Ga0126369, IMG submission 109646) | Tropical forest soil microbial communities from Panama - MetaG Plot_1 | ecosystem: Environmental > Terrestrial > Soil > Tropical forest > Bulk soil | place: Panama | collected 2016-02-17 | reverse complement strand
GGGAATATCGCGGCCGCCAGCGCGTCCATACCCATTCGGCGGCGATGTGCTGGGCCGGCTGCCAGCGGCTCGCCGCGATCGCCATGCGGCTTGGGCTCGAGCCGCGCGCCAAATACTGGAACGGCATCGCCGAGCCGTTGCACGCCGAGCTCCTGGAACGGGCGTGGAATCAGAAGCGCGGCGCTTTTACCGCGGCGTTCGGCTCCGACGATCTCGATGCCAGCGTGCTGCTTCTCGCCGATCTCGGCGTGGTCGAAGTCGACGATCCGCGCTTTGCCTCCACCGTGGCAGCGATGGAGCGCGAGTTGGTGCGCGAAAAGCATGTCATGCGCTATGCCAGCGCCGACGATTTCGGCATGCCGGTGACCGCGTTCCTGATTTGCCGATTCTGGTTGATCGACGCGCTATGGTCGCTCGGCCGGCGCGACGCCGCGCGCGATCTATTTGCCGACGCGATGCAGCATCGCAATCGCTACGGCCTGCTTTCCGAAGATGTCGATCCGCAGAGCGGCGCGCTGTGGGGCAATTTCCCGCAGACCTATTCGATGGCCGGATTAATTCTCTCGGCGATGCGCTTGTCGCGCAGCTGGGAAGACCGTTACTGGCGCGGGTGAAGGCCGCGCATCGCCGGCCGCAAACCAAAATCCGCGATTGCCGACGCCGCCATGGTCGCGAAAGTCAGCCCTAGCCGCCAATCAGGAAGCTGACGATCAGGGCCGTGAGGGCAAACACGCCCAGAGCGCCAATGGGTATCACCGCCAGCCAAATGGCCCAGCGACGGTCACGCTGAACAACCTGAAAGGTCAGATCGGGAAAGTTCCGCCTTGCCATTGGACCAAGCTCTGAGGGATCAAGGATTGACTTGTCGTCCGCGTCGGGGCGCCGACCGGTTGCCGTGCGGTTGCGGGCATTTTAGCGGGTCGGTCGGTTGCTGGAAGTGGCCGGGACATCGGCTCCGGATCAATCCCACAAAAAATTCCAGTGTCAGCGTTACGTCGGAGCGGCCGTCCCAAATCGTCTCGTTCCGCTTGAGACAAAGCAAATTAACCGTCCCAACTCATTGCGGTGTAAGCTGAAAAAAGCTCGACGCCTGGAATGGACGGCGCGGAACGACAGCCGCGTGCATTCGTTCTACGCGCATGCGCACGGAAACGAGCGATCAGGTGAAAGCGTGCTTGGAACGCGCCGCTGACTGCGAGCGCCGGGCGCTACTTGTCACCGACGAATCACGTCGCACGACGTATTTGGAACTTGCTCGGCTATGGCGGGATATGGCGGAGCAGGAGGAGATTCTCAGGCGCAGGCTATCTCAGCCCAGATGAAGTTGGCTGGACGTATCCGTCCATGGCCGATGAGACGCCTTTCGCTGGTTTGATCGCCCGTCGGCTAGTCACGTCGCGTGCTGGTCGGCACGGACATTCTCAGTGCGGCTTTCGCTCTCAACGCTCGCTGCAGACGACTCTTTGTTTTGAGCAGGGGGTTCGAACACTTCCGCATTTTGACCGTCGGTCTTTGCTTCGATTGGAGACGCCCCATCGGCTGCCTGCGGCGGGGCTTCCTTGATTGGATTTTCGATGCCGCTTGTTGACGGGCTATCCATGCGATCGAGAATTGAACTTGGATGCGCGTCAAGCTGTCTCGCCGCCAAACGGAAGTTGCACTCGAGATCGCTGAGACGCAGGGCCGTGTCGGTCAGGGTTGCGTTCACCTTTTTGAGCCTTTGACAAACAAGCCGATCAGGGTCCCTTGACCTTCGCGGGCTTTTTCGCCAAGCGCGAGGCGCGGCAATAATTCATCGAGGCGCGTCTGAGCGTCGAGGATACGAGAGCTGATGCCGTCGATGGAATTCTTGATGTCTTGCTCTCGTACATTGGCTTCATCGATTGTTTTCTTGATCGACGAGAGTTGATCGGTTAGCGCCGTCAGGCTTTGCTGCTGATCGCTCAGCGCAGCTATGTTCTCTTGTTCTCTTAAAGTGGCTCCGTCGATTGTTTGCTTAATCGACGAAAGCTGATCGCCCAGCGCCGCCAGATTTTGCTGCTGATCGCCTAGCGGGGCCAGCTTTTGCTCAAGTCCGATCAGTCGGGCGGCAATCCGCTCATTCTCGTCCAAGGACTGCGCGTGCGTCCCCGCGATTTGCGTGGCGGTGGTTTCAGTGTGCCTTTGCAGATCCGCAAAGCGGGCCTCCAAATTCCGGATCGCGCTGGTATCGGCATGCTCTTCCAATCTGGCGAGGCGGACATCCAAAATCTGGGTTCCGGCCGCGTGGGCCGCAGTCGCATCGGCTTGATGTTGTTCCAATCTCGCAAGGCGGACATCCAAATTCCTCATTGCGGAATCGATTGGCTTTACAACTGAAGAAAGGCTCTAGCGGATCGTTTTGGCGACGCTTTTGATGGTGGCCGCTTGAGCGGCATCGATCGAGCGCTGGAACTCGAGTCTAAAAGACTCGATGTTGCGCTCGAAAACGGCCGATTTGGCATAATTGCGTCGCGATATGATTACAGCCGCGCCGGCGACAAGCACCACAATAAGGGCAAGGCCGAATCGCAGGGCGAAATCGCTCACGCCTGACCCCTCACTTTCCTTGAATCCAGCGGCTTTTTCCAAGGCCGAGAGATGCCGATTGTGAAGCTTAACACAATCCTAAAGAATTGGGCCGGCGTCACAACCGGATGAGCCCGCCATCAACAAATACGAGGCACCCGCCTGGCCGAGCGATTGCTCCGGAACAGGCGGGCCGGCCGTATCGGATCACCGCTCTGTCAGCTTGAACTCGATGCGGCGATTGCGACGATAGGCGTCCTCGGTCGTACCGCTATCGATCGGCTGGAATTCGCCGAACCCTGCAGCCACCAGCCGGGATGGCTTGACGCCTTTCCCCACCAGGTATTGTACGACCGAGATTGCCCGTTGCGCCGACAGATCCCAATTCGACTTGAATTGCCCGATGATCGGCCGCACATCGGTATGACCGTCGACGCGCAGTACCCAGGCAATTTCAGCGGGAATCTGGCTCTCCAATTCGACGACCGCAGCCGCTACCTTGTCGAGTTCGCTGCGACCCTCGGGTTTCAGATCGGCCCTCCCGGTATCGAAGAATATTTCCGATTGCAGGACGAAACGATCCCCGACGATACGGATGTCCGACCGGTTGCCGAGCACCTGCCGGAGCTTACCGAAGAAATCCGAGCGATAACTGGAGAGCTCCTGGACATGCTGGGCCAGCGCAACATTCAGCCGCTGGCCGAGTTCGCTCATCCGCGTTTCGGCGTCTTTATTTTTTTTCTCCGAGACGTCGAGCGCCGCTCCCAAGGCGGCCAATTGATCGCGCAACGCGGCGACCTGCTGGTTGAGCAGGTCGATTTGGCCGAGCGCCTTGCTCGAGTTTTCTTTCTCGCCCGCGAGCTGGCCTGTGACCTCATTCAGTTTGCTTTCGGCCGTCACCTGCGCAGCAGCGGCGCCCTCATAGAGACCTTTCAATTTGTCACGGTCGTTCTGTGCTGTCGCCAGCGACGCTTGCAGGCCGCCGACCTGCTTTTCCAGGTCGGCTTTGCTGGTCTTTTCCATCGACAAGAGTTTGGACAGGAGCGCGACTTGCCCATTCAGATGCTGCAGCGCCGTGTCCTTGCCCTGGACTTCTTGCTGTAAATAGAATTGCACGACGACAAAAACGCTGAGCAGAAATATGATGCTGAGAATGAGCGTCGATAACGCATCGACGAAGCCCGGCCAGTAGTTCATGCCGCTTTCGCCGCGGCGCATTCGCGCGAGCGCCATGGGTCACTGCCCGGGTTTGGTCATCAGGCCTGGCCACAAGTGCCGGCACGAATACAGGCGAGCGCGCATCACTTCCTTCAAGTCTTCTCTTCGACCGAGCGCTTGGCGGACGGCGCAATCGCGCTCACCACTTCTCCCCGCGGAGCGCGGGCCTGCAATAGATCCTTGATCTCGCGGTGCCGCTCGGCCTGGCTATCCACCCAATCCCGAATCGTCTGCTGCTCAACACGCATTTGCTGCACCAGGCCGTGGACCGCATCGGCCAGACTGGACATGGCGGCAGAGGCGGCCTTGTTGCCGCCGGCCTCATTAACCGCTGCGCGCAGCCGTTCAATCGCGTTTCGCATGTCGCCGGACCCGCCCTCGAGCAGGGGTTCGGCGGTATGGTCGTAGACCGTGGTGGAGAGCCAGTCCTCGAGCTCGGTGTAGAACCGGTTCTGCGCTCCACTCGATTGCAGATCGAGAAAGCCGAGCACCAAAGATCCGGCCAGACCGAATAAAGATGACGAGAACGAAATCCCCATGCCGCTGAGCGGCGCTGCGAGACCGCCGCGCAGCGCGTCGAACATCGAGGCCGCATCGCCGGTTGCCTTCAATCCCTGGATAACCCCGCCGACGGACGTCACCGTCTCAATGAGGCCCCAGAACGTGCCGAGCAGGCCGAGAAAGACCAAGAGCCCGGTCATGTAACGCGAGACGTCGCGCGCCTCATCCAGCCGCGTCGCGATCGAGTCCAGAATGCCGCGCATCATCTGCGCCGAGATCGTCATGCGCCCCGCGCGACTGCGGAGGATGGCTGCCATGGGCGCCAGAAGCACCGGCGGGCGTTTGACAGCGAGACCCGGATCGCCGAGACGAAAGCTGTTGACCCAGGCGATCTCAGGATAGAGCCGCAGTATCTGCCGCAACGCCAACCCGATGCCGATCAGGAGCACGAAAATGATCAGGCCATTGAGGGCCGGGTTCGCCATGAACGCGATCACGATTTGATTGCGCAGCACGCCGACAATCGCGGCCACGATCACCACAAACACCAGCATGCGGAGGAGGAAGATGCGCGGTGAAGTCAGTTTGAGCGGATCGAGTTCTCGTGCCATGCGCACAAAGTTAAGGACCGTATCTGGATCTGCTCACGAATATGGCACAGATCGGCGATAAATAAAGACCAGGATGGTCGAAGCAGCGTTCTTATAATTCAATATTGCCCGCACGATCGCCTTACCCTTGCCAAGATCGACGGTTTGCGCAACCGACCTCCCCCTACTTTGATGCCACGGGGTTCGCGCCTCCATGCCGCCAGCAGCGGACGTCAACCGATGGCTGCACGTCTTGGCGTTGCCACGGATAGCCGAGATGCGCATGCCGCAGCCTGGCCTCGCGCTCGAACCCGATGGAAGAGCTTCAATAAAACCACCGGCGCAGATCACTCAATCACTTCGTCGGCGAGAGAGAGGACGTTGTTTGGCACTGTGAAATCCATCGCCTTTGCGGTTTTCATATTGATGACGAAGAGATAGCGCGTCGGAATTTCGACAGGCAGATCGGCCGGCTTGGCACCCTGAAAAATCCGGGCGGCGAGGTCCGCGGCGCGATCGAACGATTCGCGCGCGTCGGCGCCATAGGACATCAGGCCGCCGTCCCGCGCCATAAAGTCTTGTTCGTAGATGGCAGGGATCTTGTGTTGGAGAGCAAAATCGAACACCCGCTTGCGATTGAGAAGGGTGAGCGAGTCGGTCACCATCAGAATGGCGTCCGGCATGTCGCGATTCATGGCCGCGAAGGCTTCGTTGAAATCATCCGGCTCGCGAACCCCGAGCGGTTGCACCGTGACGCCAAGCTCCTGGGCAGCTTTCGCGGATGCATCATAGCGTTGGCTCATGCCGCGATCGTCCTTGTTCCACAGCATCGCCACCCGACGAAGCTGAGGCGACACCGCTTTCAACAAGCCAAGCCGCTTGGTGGAAAGTGCGGCGGCGTCATCGGCGATTCCCGTTACATTACCGCCCGGATGGGCAAGGCTTTGCACCAGTCCGGTCACGACCGGATCGCCCGAGCCAGTGGCGATCACCGTCGGAATGCCCGACGCTTTGGCGGCTGCAGCGGAGGGATAGCCGACCGTCACCACCACATCGACATTGGCGGCTTTCAATTCCTGAACCAAGTTCGGCATTTGCCGGATTTTTCCCGCCGCACCACGCGCTTCATAGGCGAGGTTGTCTCCCAGTTTGTAGCCGCGCTGCGCCAGGCCCTCGACAAGCATCTTGCCAGTGCCTTCGGTGGGAGCGATCGGCGGCCCAACCGTCAACGTTCCCACCCGATAGGTCTTTGCTGCGGTTTGCGCGGCAACGCCGCTAGGAGCGATTGCCGTCGCGCAGGCGATGAGTTTTAGAACTTCGCGCCGTCGCATGCTTTCCTCCTGGAGAGATTTTGAACTGGTCGCCAAACCCGGCAAACGTGAAGCGGGGCAATGAGCGGCCCTAGTCGGTCACCGCATCCGCTGTGAAAACACGCTGGCGAGGTAAATAGTCCATCGATCACGAAGGGCCGATCACGAACAGGGCGATGTTCGGAACCAATATCCGTCCCAGGATCGCTGCCAGGCGCAACCATAGCCATACCCGAAAGGATCGTAATAATAGGAATAAGACTCCGGTGTTGGACCGACGACCGCGGAGCGACCCCGGTGGTGGACCGCGTGGTTTTTTGCGGCTGATGTCCGTGGCCGAGAGCGAACGGCCGTGCGCGGCAAGCGTTCACCCACCGGCGGCGTAACCACATATCCGGGATATCCGGAAGCGGCCCCCGATGTCGCCGGCGCGATCGGCCGGTATGCCGGTTGCGGCACCGTATAGGGACTGGACGGATTGAAAACGGGGGGGCGGCAGCGGCCTAGGCGGAGGCACATACCCCGATTGTGCATATGTATTGTCGATGAAGACGCAGGCACCAAACACCATTGTGTACCCGCTCAGCAAAAGCTGCGCCAATGTTATCCGCTCAAATCTCCTCCTAGGCATTGCGGTCTCCTTTGAGGGCGATGTTTGTTTCAATAATTGACCACATCGGGGCACAATTGTCTCTCACGAAACCGCGCCGCCGAGGACCTCGCGCCCGCACTCAGCGCACTTGCGCCGGTGGCGGCGGCACCTGCCAGGGCAGCCTGTCGATATTTTCAAGCGGCTTTATTTGATCCGACAAAAAGATGACGGCACGCAATCCGTCGGTGTAATAGGGATCTCCGGTGAGGTTTGGTCGCGGCGCCGATGCCGGAGCGAAGCCCACGCCATCGACATAGCCGTATCGCTCGACGAATCCAGACATCACCAAATCCTGCAAAAGATAGGCTCGGTCAAAATCGACATCCGGCGCGATCTTATGCGTGGTCAAGTTCCAGGTTTGGGTGGTGAGGCGAACGCCGATGTCCCGGCTGACCTGCCCGATCCAGATTCTCCGGCCCTCGAATGTGTATGGCGCCAGCCAAAACCGCGCATGGACACGTTCATTGATGGTCGAGCGCGCCTTCTGCAAGACAACATCTTCGCGCCGCCCGAACGCGTAGAGCGGGCTGACCGGTGAGGTGAGAAAGGCCTCGCGGAACAGGAAGGCGCGCGCTGTCTCGATTGCGCTTGCCACATCAAGCGTGCGGGCCAGGTGCCAGCCGCGGGCAATAAAAGGAATGATGGGATCGCGCTTGCTCTCCACGATGACGATATTGAGCGGATCGCCGTTGCGCGTCGCGGTGGCATTGGTTGTGCAGCAGCGGTACTCGGCCAGCGTCGTTCTCAAGGAATCAAGTTCGAGATCTTCGATCTTTTGGCCTGGATAAATGCGCTCCGCGCTGACGCCGCTACCGACGAAGGATGGACCCGGCACCGGGAGCGCAAAATCGAACGTCTCCAGGCGATTTTTCCCGCCGATCACGATGTAGGCGTATTTTATGCCCGCATCGAGCTCACCATAGACGAAGCCGGTTGTGGTCGAATGCGGCGGCAGGACGGTGGCGATTTGGCGCTCGAGAAAGAACGCGTCGCGCGCCCGATTGGCGGCAAATGTAAACGCGCCATGGAAACGGTAAGAGACCTCGTAGGGCGAATAGTAGTCGGCATCCATCGCGATTGGCAGAAACGCGAGCGGCTCGTCGGTTTCGTTATCGATCGACAGCCACAGCGGCTGGATATTGTATTTGGCAAGCTCTTCGCCGAAGCTTTGCCGGCTTTCGCGCTCGCCTAGGGCGCTGACACTTACTTTGATTCCGGGAACGGATTTCTGCTGCGCACGCGCAATAAAGGTCGCGTCGGCGCTCGGGTCTGGATTGAACCGCAGCCGATCAAGAAAGCGCACTGCCGCGACACCGGCGCAAACGACAAGCACCGCGGCAAAGAATTTACGGAGCCGATGGCGTTTCATTTTTAACTTGCGTCGGAAACCCCCGATCGCTCGGGTGCAGATTTTGCGCCGGCATCGTTGAAAAAGATGTAGATACTCATCACCAGCACCCAGAATGGAAAAACGACAAAGCTCCAGCTCAGATAATAGCTGCCGCATAGCAGCAGCAGCGCCAGAAAGTAGCCCAGAATCGCGATCCAGCGCGGCGCGAATCCGGTATAAATCGCGATTGTCGATGTGGTGACCATGAACACACCGGCCATTTTGATCGTATAGACATTCATCATGCTGTACGCCGCGGCCCGGGCGAAATGGAATGTCGGCGATTCGATCACTTGCGCCGGCGCAGTTTCAAACGAAATAATCAATGCACCCGCCACGGCGGCGGCCGCGAACAGCATTCCCAAAAACAGCAAGCCGCTGCCGAAGAACACCGTTGCGAAGAATTTGTCTTCGCTCGCACCCAAACGGTCGCGGAGCACGCCGATGAACCACAGGAATGCAATTCCTGCGAACGGAACAAGATTGATCGCGAGCGCGACCGTATGCGAAGCCGACTTGAGCCATGCTCCCGGCTCGCGCGGATCGTCGGGCACCGAAATTCTCAACAACCACAAAACCCCAAGCAGAAGCACCGAAAACAAAATGCCGGCAATTGCGGCGGCCTTGGGAGTTTTCAGGTTGGCGCGCGTGAGGGTGCTCTGCTCGCTCATTTATCCGCGCCGCATCGCGGCCCCGGCTGCCGTAGTCCAAAGGGAAGGTTTGGATTCTTAGCCGCGCCGGTAAAACCAGAGTTTGACCTGGATCAAGGATTGCCGGGCGCCGTCGAGCATCTTTGGAATCGCCGGAGGATGGATGAGCTGGAACCAAACTTATCGCTTGCGATATTCCGTGCGGTCGTTGCTCTGGATCATTCCGATCATCGCCATCCCACTGGCCATGATCGCGACACGGGCCGCCCATTGGCTGGACCCGCGCTTGCAGTGGACATTTTTGGGTTTCGGAGTGAAGGGCGCTGAAGCGCTGCTGCAGGCGACCGTTACCGCGACGTTATCTTTTCTCGCGTTCACATTCGCGTCTTTGTTGGTGGCCCTCCAGGTCGCGAGCGGGCAGCTGACGCCCCGAATTATCGCAACGATCCTCTTGAGCAATAATATCGTCCGTTACACGGTTGGGCTGTTCATCTTCACATTGCTGTTTTCGATCGGCGCCCAGAATCGGATGGAAACGACGGTCTACCAGCTGCCGTTGTTCGTCGCTGCAGTGCTGGCTTCGTCGTGCTTTGCCGCTTTTCTGTTCCTAATCGACTATGCCTCGCGCTTGTTGCGGCCAATTTCGATCCTGACGCGCGTCGCGAATGACGGATTGAGCGTGATTGAAAATGTTTACCCCGATCTCAGTCGGGGCCCGGACGCGCCGCTCAGCCAACCGCAAAAGCTCGGTTCACCCGATCGGGTCATCCATCATCGCGGTAGCTCCGGAATCCTCCTTGCGGTCAATCTGAAACCGCTGATCGCCGCCGCGGAGAGCGCCGCCGGCGTTATCGAACTTGCGCCCCAGGTCGGCGATTTCGTTGCCGTCGATGAGCCGCTCTTCAACCTCTACGGCGGCGCACGTGTCATCGATGAAGAGCTGCTGCGTAACGCGATTGCATTCGGCTCCGAGCGGACGATGGAACAAGATCCGACCTTCGCATTCCGCATCGCGGTCGACATCGCGCTTATCGCCCGCGATCAACGATCCGACCACTGCCGTGCTCGCAATCGATCAGCTGCACCGCACGCTGCGGTCCGTCGGTCGGCGCAATCTTCGCACCGATGAAATCCTGGATGCTTCGGGACGATTGCGCGTGATATGCCGGACGCCGAATTGGGAAGACTTCGTCAATCTGACATTCAGCGAGATCAGAGCTTGCGGAGCGAACAATCTCCAGATCATTCGCCGTTTGCGCGCGATGATCGAAAACCTCAAAGAGACTTTGCCAAGCCATCGTCACGACGAGCTCCAACGTCAACTCACTCTGCTCGACAGCGAAGCCAAGCGATTATTTCGCTATCCGGATGAGCTGGCACTCGCCGGCATTGCCGATTCTCAAGGGTTGGGCGGGCATTCCAGCAAGTACGCTCTGGAGAATAAAGCAACCGAATTCCGCGTGTCTGATCGCCCCGGGGTCGGATGAGATCGCCCAAACAAGCCTCGCATCCGGCCACAAAGCCGATTATCTTTGTGTTCGGCTGAGGGCTACGAAGATGTCAAAGAAAAGCTCCAGGTCGAAATGGCCGCCCCGCGGATCGGGCGTGTTGACCGCGTTTCTCGTGATCGGTCTTGTCGTGATTTTTCCGCGGCTCGGTGACGCCGGCCCCAAAGAAGACGCGACTGGTACGGTTTCAAAAGCCGAACCCGCGACCAAGCAAGATGGCACCCCCGCGCATCCTTACGCGGATGCCAGCCAATGCCCGACCAGCACCGACCTGATCATTTGGCCAAGCGGGCAGTCGGTCCCTAGTCTTCCTCCCGAGATATCGGTGTGCTTCGTCGGCGGCCAGTCGTTCAACGACACCGGTTCGGGTGAGCAGATTCCCAAACGCTAGCGCTTTTGTCGCGGCGCAACCAAGCTGCGCGCGGGCTAGTGCGCCGAGGGCTTTTGCGGCTGCTTATGCGACGACCTGGTGAGAATGCAGCCACACGGGATCAGCGCCAGTATCGCGACGCCAATCAGCGAAAGCGCAATATTTGTAAACGTCATGGCGTTCCTCCTGGCGTTCCTCCGTCCATGCACCGTTTAGTCCAGGCAAATCACGCATTTCCGGCACTTCGCGCGTAGGTCTTGAAATGACGCTGATCCAGCCCCCGGGCATGATAGCGGCGATCCGCCTTGGGCCAAAAGCGACCAAACATCGCGACTGCCACCGACACGGCTTGGAGACGCCGCACGGTGTGGACCTTAACCTGGCGCAAGGTCAGTCCGGCTAAAACGGCGCTGTAACCTGACGGTGCGTGGCGCGACCTTCCAACAACGATCCGCCACCAAACAAGAAACAAGCAATGAGACAGGGACCCAAGCGGCTCGCGCGGATGACCGATATCGAATTCTGACCTCGATCACGCATGGGCCTCCGCGCGCCAATAACAAGCGATAACACTCGTAAATACAATAGCTTAGGTGGAACAACCGGCAGCGAGCCGTCGGTTATATGGAATCTGAAAAGGGGTGTTCCGTGATACCCGTCACAGAACACCCCGCAGCTTCTGGCATCCTGAAACTCTCGGTTTCGAGAGTGCGAGCGTCATGAAAACGATCTTCGTGGTTATGGTCCTTGCTTTCGTGTTCACGACCGGCATGGCCTTGACCACGATCATTGCGCGGACCGTGTCATGAAAGACGTTTTGAGATTTTTAGGTCAGGGCTTTGCGCGCTGTTCACGGGCGGGCCGGCGGTCATTTATCCGTATCCGGCCTCGAGCCGGCGCGCCGCAGTGACGGAAGCGCAGAAGCAAGGGAGAGGATCATCGGAATGGTGAGGTATGTTGCGTTTGTTGTTCTCGGTTGTGCGTTCGTAATGGCGCTGTGGGCGACGGTGCAAACCCATCGCTTGTACGCGCAGACGGCGACGGTCATAGTCGCGACCGGCACGATCCGTTAAAGCGCCGCAGCTGCGGCCGTTTGTTTGATGGCGTGGGCTTGTTGCCGGCGCCTGGCTTATTCGATTTTCAGGATGAGATTGTTGGCGGCGGCCCGGACGGGAAGCGGCCCGACGGAAAATCGACAGGGCGGAGGAGCTGAAACCGCGACATCGCTCAATGCAGCAGCGTATGCACGCCGTAGGCCACGAAGCTCGAAAATGCCAACACCAATGGCGCCGCGCAACAAAATGCGAGCAGGATCTGGGCGCTAACGCGGAGCAATGGCCGCTGGCTGGCGACGCCGCTTAAATAACTCATCTGACGCTCCCAATTTTCTTTTATTGGGCGACGCGAGGGCGGCTACCCCTCTACGCGCTTCCTCGTTTTCGCACGCCGATAACCCCCTCGTCTGTGACCGGCATCACAGCCAATCGGGCCCTGGAACAAACCAAGGAGCGGCTCAGTTGCCCTTGGTAAGGCATTCGCGAACCGCACGTGCCAGCGTCCCTATGAGTAAATTCGCAATCATCGCAGCGCTTGCCTTCGCAGCGTCGCCTGCCGCCGCTCAAGTTGCGACGCCGAACGGTCTGGGGCAATTGCCGCTCCAAAGCGGCGCGACAGCCGGCGCGACCGGCACGACGGGCGGCGCGAGCGGATCGGCGCAAAGGCCAACAACCGGCGTGTTCTGCATCGAGGAAATGACGGCGAACTTCTGCAACGTCGTCAGCGGCCCGAACACCGGCGGTTATGGCGCAACGAGCGGTTCCGGATCCAGCGGCGGAGCGACGAGCGGCCTGGGGGGCGGCACATCATCGATCCCGCCCTGTGCGGCGGAGCCGCCATTTAACGAATTGTGCAACTGATTGACGACAGCCACGGCGGCGGTGGGTGACGTTGAAATTTCTGTATCCGGTAACACCGGTGTGCCTTCTTGTGCTTGCGCCTGCTGCATTTATTTAGCGTACTAACAAGCTACAGTCTGGGAGGCTCGCGGCAGCGCGAGCGTCACGTCATGTCCATCCGCCCTGTCAAACGAATCGTGCAGTCCAAACCGACGATTGAAGGCGCCGGCGTCAAGCTGCGCCGTGCTTTCGGTTTCGGCGAGACCCAAGAAACCGATCCGTTCCTGCTGCTTGACGATTTCCGTAACGACCGGCCGCAGGACTATCTCGCCGGTTTTCCCTGGCATCCGCACCGCGGCATCGAGACCATCACCTATGTACTTTCGGGCACGGTCGAGCACGGCGACAGCCTCGGCAACCGCGGCACGCTCGGCGCCGGCGACGTGCAATGGATGACCGCGGGACGCGGCATCATGCATCAGGAAATGCCGCAAGGCGACGCGCAGGGCCGCATGCACGGCTTCCAGCTCTGGGCCAATCTGCCGTCGTCATTGAAGATGACCGCGCCGCGCTATCAGGACGTCAAGGCAGGCGAGATTCCCGAAGTGGTCGAGGACGACGGCACGCGCGTGCGCGTCGTGTGCGGCGAATTCTGGGGCAAAAAGGGCCCGGTCGACGGCGTCGCCGCCGATCCGCGCTATCTCGACATTGCGGTGCCCCCGGGCAAGCGAAAAAAGCTGAAAGTCGAAACCGAGCGCCATGCGTTCGCGTACATTTTCGAGGGCGATGGCCGTTTTGCCGCCGCGTCGCGACCGTTCGGCGTTCTCACCGAAAAGCAGGTCGACGGCGAGGAGCTCCTCATGCGCGAGCCGGTGGGCGACCGCTCGCTGGTGCTGTTCGACTCCGGCGACGAGATCGAGGTTCAGGCCGGCGAACGCGGCATCCGCTTCCTGCTGGTGTCGGGCAGGCCAATCGAGGAGCCGGTGGCCTGGTACGGGCCGATCGTCATGAACACGCGCGCGCAGCTCGAGCAGGCGGTCGCCGAACTGCGCAACGGCACTTTCATCAAGGGCTGACCTTCTCCCGCACCGCGGCCGGCGGAGCATGATCTTCCTGGGCGCGCTGATGCACGGGCTTGCGCACGCGCGTCAGGTTATAGGCGCTGTTGACCAGGGCCAGGTGCGAAAACGCCTGCGGAAAATTGCCGATCAGGCGCTTGGAGCTCGGATCGTATTCCTCGCTCAACAGGCCGACTTCGTTGCAAAGTCCGACCAGCCGCCGGAACAAGTTTTCGGCTTCGTCGAAGCGCTCCTGCAGAATGTAAACGTCGACCAGCCAGAAGCTGCAGGCCAGGAAGGCGCCCTCGCCCGGCGGCAACGCGTCTTCCACATCCTCGGTGCTGTAGCGCAAGACGAAACCGTTGCGGACGAGCCGTCGCTCGACCGCATTGATCGTGCCGACAATGCGCGGATCGGATACCGGCAGAAAGCCGACGCACGGCAGCAGCAACAAGCTGGCGTCGAGCTCGTCGCAACCATAGGCCTGCACGAATGTACCGAGCTTCGCGTTGTAACCCCGCGCGCAGACGTCGTCGCAAATCTCGTCACGCAATTTGCGCCAATCGTCGACCGGCCCTTCGAGGCCGAAATTCTCCGCGCTCTTGATGGAGCGATCGAAAGCGACCCAGGCCATGACCTTGGAATAGGTGAAATGCTGAGCTGGGCTTCGCATTTCCCAGATGCCCTGGTCCGGCTCGCGCCAAATCCGCGCCAGATATTCGAGAAACTTGGTTTTCGTGTCCCAGCCCGAGTCGTTGGTCGTCAACCCGCCACGCCGCGCCTGATGGTGCACGTCCATGATCTCGCCGAACATGTCGAGCTGCAGCTGGTTATGCGCGGCGTTGCCGATGCGCACCGGCGCCGATTTCTCGTAGCCCGGTAGCCAGTCGGCGACCCATTCAGTGAGCCTTCGCTCGCCGGCAATGCCGTACATGATTTGCAGCTGGTCGGGACTGCCGGCGACCGCGCGCAACAGCCATTCGCGCCAAGCTTCCGCCTCTTCATAGTAGCCGGCATGCATGGCGCCAAGGAGCGTGAGCGTTGCATCGCGCAGCCAGCAGTAGCGATAGTCCCAGTTGCGCTCGCCGCCGATGCGCTCCGGCAACGAAGTGGTCGGCGCGGCGACGATGCCGCCGGTCGGCGCATAGGTGAGCGCCTTGAGCGTGATCATCGAGCGCCTCACGGCATCCGACCATTCGCCGGCCGGGCGGCATTTCGCCGTCCATTCTTTCCAGAACCGTTCGGTTGCTTCCATCGCGGTGGTGGGATCGTGCGCCGGTGGAATGGGGCGATGCGAATGCGCGTAGCTCAAGACGAATGGAACCGTCTCGCCGCGCGCGACGCTGAATTCGCCGACCGTGGTGAAATTCTTGCCGGTGAGATGCACCGGGGTACGCAAGAGCACCATGTCGGGGCCGGCGATCGCCCGCAACACGCCGCTTTCCAGGCGCGTCACCCAGGGCACGACTGCGCCATAGCCGAAGCGCAAGATGAGCTCGGTATGCATTCTCAAGCGGCCGCGCGTGCCATGGATGAGACGTACGATCTCGGAATGCTCGCCATGGAATGGCATGAAATCGACCACGACCGCCGCGCCTTCCGCGGTCTCAAAGTGTGTTTCGAGAATCAGGGTGTCAGCCCGGTAGCGTCGCGTGATGCGCGCCTTGTCGTGCGGCGCCACCAGCCAGCGGCCGTGGTCGCGGTCGCCGAGCAGCGCCGCAAAGCACGCCTCCGAATCGAAACGGGGCCAGCAGAGCCAGTCGATCGAGCCGGCCCGCGACACCAGCGCGGCGCTGCGGCAATCGCCGATCAGGGCATAATCTTCGATGGGCGTGGACATGTGCTTTGATCGCCAGTGATGATTGCGCTTAAGAGAAATCGACCACGACTTTAATGTCACCCTTTTGCGGCACGAGCGCCTCGGTCCATTGCTCGGCCGGTACGCGGCGCGTAATCAGGCTGTCGAGCCAGCGCTGATCGGCGCGCTGCAGCGCGATCACCGCATCCTCGTAGTGCTGGCGATTGGCGTTCACCGCGCCAAACACCGCATCGTTGTCGAGCACCATGGTGCGGTTAAACCCTCCGATGTCGAACTCAAAATCGCGACCGGGCGCGGAAACACCAAGCAGACAGACAATGCCCGCCGCGGCGGTGCGCCCGAGCGTGTCGCGCACCACGGCAGGCACGCCGGTGCATTCCATCACAATATCCGGTTGGATGATGGCTAAATCGGCGAGCTCACCGACGTGAAAGGTCGCGCCGAGCTCCCGCACGATCTGCCGCTTCGGTCCGCGGTCGTTATGGTCGAGGATATGCACGTCGAGCCCGCGCTGGATTCCGATCATTGCGGCGAGCAGGCCGATCGGTCCGGCCCCGGTGACCAGCAATGTCTTCGGCGCCCAGACGCGCGAACGGCGGCCGATTCGCTCGGTATGGTCCCACGCCTTGGCGACAATACTGGTCGGCTCGACCAGAACACCGTTGCGCCCCAGCGACGGATCGAGCTTGATCAGAAATTCCGGCGCGATGCGGAAAAAATCCGAGCCGTAGCCGTCGAGCTCCTTGATGCCGCGTTCGGTGTAGCGGCCGTTGCGGCACATATCCCAATCACCGGCAGCGCAGCACGGGCACGGGACGGGATCGGGTCGGCGCACGATGCCGACGACGAGATCGCCGCGCTTGAAGCTGGAATTTATCGGAGCGTCTTCCACCGTGCCAAGCGACTCGTGACCGATAACGAGCCGCTTGCGGCCCGGCGGCGCCCAGCCATACGAGCCGGCGACGATCTCGCGATCGGTCCCGCAAACACCCAGCGCCAGGCTGCGCACCAGCACCGTGCCGTCCGACACTGGAGGATCCGGCACATCTTCGATGCCGGCCGAATTGGCAATACCTGGCGCAACCGTCAGGGCGCGCATCATCCGATCCCGCGAAAATTTGCGCAAACCGCGCGGTTGCTGCGCGCAGCGCATCCGCGCGCCCCGCGAGGAAACGTTTGTTGCAGAACAAGGTTCCGGCCGCGGAACTGAGGCGCACCTCGCGCGGTTAGCTCTAATTCCGGCAGCAAATCGGGCGGCAAAAATGACGGCGCTTGGACAGATGCGTTGGGCCATCGCCGAAGGCTACATCCCCGGGCAAAGCTCGTTTTCAGATCCGGCGCTCGTCTCGCATGAGACCGCCTGCATTCTTAATGTCGGCGACAAACCGGCTCATGTCTGCATCACCGTGTACTTCGCCGATCGCGAACCGGTCGGACCCTATCTCGTAACCGTGCCGGCGCGCCGCACGCTGCACTTGCGTTTCAACGATCTCGAGCGACCGCAACCGATACCGCGCGATACACCCTATTCATCGTTATTCGAGTCCGACGTACCGATCGTGGTGCAGCACACGCGGCTCGATTCGCGACACGCTGAAGTTAGCCTGTTGTCGACCACGGCTTATGCCGAGGCCGCACCGCGCTAGCGGCACCGCCGGCAAGGCGCGGTTACGCTTATTCCCATAACAAATCCGGCGATTTCCGGACAATTTCCAGAGCTTGGGTGCGGCGCATCACGGATCCGGAACAAATTTCCGCCATCCGAGTTGTAGGACCACCTGGAGGTGTCCCCGTGAACGTTGTGGTGGTGTCAAACCGC
>Ga0126369_10001273_pt1 | contig 17331 bp, 20 predicted proteins | sample PanSoiMetaPlot_1_FD_109646 | JGI IMG/M metagenome (GOLD analysis project Ga0126369, IMG submission 109646) | Tropical forest soil microbial communities from Panama - MetaG Plot_1 | ecosystem: Environmental > Terrestrial > Soil > Tropical forest > Bulk soil | place: Panama | collected 2016-02-17 | reverse complement strand
GACCTTCGGGTAGTTGTAGGGATCGATCTGCAGCAAGGTGCTGTAGCACGGCGCGACGAGCTGGAGCGTGGCGAACGTCTCCTCCTGGTGAGGATCGAGGCTCGGTGCGTCGGCGGCGATCGCGGCGAGCAAGATCCCGCCGCGTCGCGGCGTATCCGCGGCGCGCGCCGGCGGGGCCAGCGTGAAGAGGAGAAGCCACATCAGGACCGTCGACGTGAAGACGGCGAGCGAGCAATGACTCTTCATGATCTCAGTCCTCGCTGGGCCGCTCGAGAACGGCCGTTAGAAGCTCGGTGATGGGCTGCTGCCGGTCGTGGGCGTCGAGGCTTCGCGACCGATCACCCCGTGCCCGGGCGTCACGATCGCGCCCCCCGCGACCGAAGTCAAGGGCACCGTCCCGACAACCGGCCGAAGCCGGCTGGCCGAAAGTCTCATGGACAGGACCGCGAGATTTCCGCATCTTGCCGCGGAGCACCAGAGGAGGAGAACCGCAATGACCTTCAAAACGATCGCGGTGTGCTGCGTCGTGCTTGCCCTCGCCGTCGGCGCCGGCGGCTGCGGCTCGATGCAGCGTAGCGCAGGCCTGCTCGATCAGCTCGGCGGCAACGCCCAGATCAAGGCCCTGTCAGATGCCTTCGTGAACAGCGCGGCGAGCGATCCCCGCAGCAGCAAGCTCTTGTCCGGCGCCAACCTCGGGACGCTGAAATCGAAAGTGTCGGATCAGTTCTGCGCCACGCTGGGCGGCAGTTGCACCGCACCGCTCACTGGCACACAGGTCACGGAAGCCGCCAAGAAGGTCGACGCGCCGACCTCGAGCGCCCTCACCGACAGCCTCATGAAGGCGCTGGATACCATCAAGGCGTCGCCCGCCGTGAAAGAGGGCGTCACGAGACTGCTGGGCCCGCAGCTCGGCGGCATCGTCGCCGGCCTCGTGTAGCGTCTCGAGCACTGCGCGCGAGAGCTGAAGCACGAAGGGCTCCGGGGGCACTCCCGAAGCCCTTCGTCTCGTCACTCGGCGACTATCGAGTCGATTCAGCCCGAGCCGGCTCCAGCAGGCGAACCTCCACGCGACGATTCATCGCGAGGCACGCCTCCGATGTGTCGGCGCAGAGAAACGCGATCTCGTCCGCGGACGCCAGCTCGATGCGCTGGGGCGCGATTCCGGCCTCGATCAGCGCGTCTCGCACGACCGTCGCGCGCTGCGCTCGCAGCGCCGTCTCCTGACGCTCGAGCTCACGCTGGTCGACATAGCCGCGCAGACTGAGGGTGGTCTGCGGATGATCCGTCAGCCAGGCCACCAGGTGAGCCATCTTGTTGGCGCAGCGGTCGAGGAGAGCGGTGGTCTCGGGCTCGAAGTGTAGCTGCTGGACGGCGCCGTAGAGCGGCCCGTCGATCGAGCCCCTCGGCGGCTCGGTGACGCCGGCTGGGCCGGGAGGACCGGGCGGACCAGGCGGCCCAGGGAGGACGGAGGGTTGTCCGGACACGCCAAGCGGGCCGGACGGTCCGGCGGGTCCGGGCGTGGGCTTCAGATATCGCTCGGGCGGGCTACAGATCTTCTGCCCATAGACGTCGACGTTCTCCATGTAACCATCCGACCACGCGTACAGCGGTGGGCCGGGGTAGCCCGCGTACGTGCCGCACCCGTTCGCGGCCAGCAGCAGCGCCGCGCCCGGAGAAAGCTGCAGGACGAATTCGATCAGCGGGGCGCGATGTCTCTTCACGTCGCACCTCCCTCACTGGTTCCGGAAGTAGAACTCGACGCGCCGGTTCTGCGCGTAACAGTCCTGGGTGTTCTCCGTGCAGTTGCGGTTCCGGCTGGCCAGCGCCGCCGTTTGAATGCGGTTCTTCGGAACTCCCGCCTGGACGAGCGCTTCGGTCACCGCCTTGGTGCGCTGTTCGCTCAGTGCCTGGTTGTGCGGGTTGTTCCCTTGCGGGTCGGTATAGCCCGCGAGTCCGAGCTCGAGCTTGGGATTCTGCTGCATGTAGTCGGCCACCGCCTTGATCTTGTCGCGCTCGCTCGGTCGGATCTCAGCTTTGTCGAGATCGAACGTGACGTTCGAGAACGACTCCCATTCCTTCGGCACCGAGACCTCACGCACGGTCGGCGCCGGCGCGATTGCCGCCGCTCCTTGAGGACCAGCGGGGCCCGGGGGACCTTGAGGGCCGGCGGGACCAGCCGGTCCCTGGGGCCCATTGGGACCCATCACCCCCATCGGGCCGGGCGTGTTGTAAACCTTCCAGCCGAAGTCCCTCGCCGGGTCGCCCGTTCTCGCGGTGCCACACGCTGCGAGCAACACGGCCGCTCCCAGCACCATCAGCGTCCTCGCGTCGCGCATCGGTTCCCTCCACCTGGAAGCGCGCCTCGGCCGGCCGGGCCCAGCCCCGGCGTGGCCTGCAGCACGCACTGCTCCACGGTCGTGATTGGTCATCGCTCGGCTTTGGTCCTATGGCTCACGGTCTCTGGGGTCGGCGCACCCAGCCGCTGTCCTCGTCGGGATGCGCCCATAGCCGGGGGTCGTCGTAGCTCGGATACACCGCGGGACTCGGCCCGCTGGCGACCAAGACGTCACGGGTGGCCTGCGCCTTCGAGAAACACTCGGCGTACCGGCCATCAGCCTGCAGCTTGCTGGCGTCGGCCGCCGCTTGCCTGGCGCTCGACGCGGTCGGATCGAATCGGATGGCGGCCGCGGCGTTGATCTCCGCGATCACCTTTGGACAGTCTTCCTGTCGTATCACGCCGACGGCTTGCGCTCCCGGCGGGCCGGCGGGCTGCTGAGCGCGACAGGGAACGGCGATCATCGCGAGCGACACCATCGTGAGCGACGTGACGACGCTGCGGCGCATCGCGGCACCTCCCCTTCCAGAAGCGCGCCTCGGCCGGCGGGGCCCCAGCCCCGCGACGGCGCACTTCCATGCGTACTCGTGTTTGCCGCGAAGCCACTCGACGCGCAATTGGCCTCATGGTCGTAGAGATTTCACCGGATGCGCTTGCAGAGCTCGGCGCGAGGCGTGGGATGCGATGATGGGGCCCGTCATGGCCGACGAGACGCCTCAGAACATCTACGACGACCCCGCGTTCTTCGCGGGCTATTCGACGCTCGAGCGGTTCGGAGCCGGCTGGGAGCGAGCGGCCGAGCACGCCGATCTGCTGGCGCTCTTGCCCGAAGTGGATGGGCGCCGGGTGCTCGATCTCGGCTGCGGAGCCGGGCAGCTCGCGCACTATCTGGCCACGAGGGGCGCGGCCGAGGTGGTGGGCATCGATGTCTCGGAGCGGATGCTCGCTCTGGCGCGAGCCGAATGGCCTCACCCGCGCGTCACCTATCGTCGTGAAGCGATCGAGGACGCGAAATTCCCCGCGGCGCGGTTCGATCTGGTCGTGAGCTCGCTCGCGTTCCACTACGTCGACGACTACCGCGGCCTGGTCCTGCGCATCGCGGAGTGGCTGACACCCGGAGGCATTCTCGTCTACTCGACCGAGCACCCGATCTTCACGGCCCGGCTGCCGGGCGATGGCTGGGTGCTCGACGACGCAGGGCGCCGCACGCGCTGGACCCTCCACCGCTACGCCGACGAAGGCGCCCGAGACGAGACCTGGTTCGTGTCCGGCGTGCGGAAGGTCCATCGCACGTTCGCGACCCTGATCGACGGCGTCGTCGACGCGGGCCTGGTGCTCGAGCGCGTCGTCGAGCCGATTCCCAGCGCGCAGTGGCTCGACTCCCATCCGGATTCTCGCCACGAGCGCCTGCGGCCGGTCTTTCTGCTGGTCCGCGCGCGCAAACCCTAGGAATGGAGATCAGCCAGTGATGCGGAGCGCCCATGGCTAGGATCGTCGTGCTCGGCGCCGGCGTGTGCGGTCTCGCCGCCGGCATGCTGCTCGCGCGCGACCGGCACGACGTCACGGTGCTCGAGCGCGATCCGGCTCCCGTCCCGGACACGGCCGACCAGGCGTGGGAGCACTGGACACGCGGTGGCGTCGCCCAGTTCCGGCAGCCGCATTATCTGCAGCCCCGCGCGCGCCATGTTCTCGACACGGAGCTGCCGGACATTCGCGATGCTTTCGTCGCCGCCGGCGCCCTGCGCTACGACACCCTCTCCGCGGCGCCTCCTTCCCTGCCCCGTCTCGAACGCCGCGCCGACGACGAGCGCTTCGTCAGCCTCACCGCGCGCCGGCCCATCATCGAGATTGTCTTCGCCCGATCGGCTGCGGCTGAGCCTCGCCTCGCGATTCGTCGCGGCATCGCCGCATCACGTCTGGTCACGCGCGATCGCTCTGGCATTCTAAATGTCATCGGCGTGCGCACCGAGTCGGGCGAGGAGCTGCTCGCGGATCTGGTCGTGGATGCAACGGGCCGGCGCTCGCCCTTGTCGAAGTGGCTCGAGGACGTCGGCGCCGCGCCCCTTCACGAGGAGGCAGAGCCATCCGGCTTCGTCTACTACACGCGCTTCTTCGGATCGAAGAATGGGGCTCGGCCGCAGCCTCGCGACCGGCTGCTCACGCCCCTCGGCTCGATCTCGATTCTCACGCTGCCAGCAGACAACGACACGTGGTCGGTCACGCTCTTCGGATCGTCGGCGGATCGTCCGCTGACACAGCTTCGCGACGAAGCTCGATGGACCACCGTCGTCGCCGCATGCCCGCTGCACGCGCACTGGCTCGCGGGAGACTCGATCACCGGGGTGCTGCCGATGGCCGGGGTGCTCGATCGCTATCGTCGACTCGTCATGGACGGCCGCCCACTGCTGACCGGCCTGGCGGCCGTCGCGGACGCGTGGGCCTGCACGAATCCGTCACTCGGCCGCGGCATCGCGCTCGGCCTCGCGCACGCCGCCCGCCTTCGCGATCTCGCCAGGACCGAGCTCGACGATCCCTACCGTTTCGCGCTGGCCTGGGACCGGGTCACCGAGACGGAGCTGACGCCCTGGTATCGAGCGACCGTGGCGGTCGATCGTGCGCGTCTCGCCGAAATGGAAGCGGCCCGCACGGGGAATGAACGCCGCAGCCCCACCGATCCGGGTGCCGTGCTGGGCGCGGCGCTCGTTCGCGCCATGCCCCATGACCCCGACATCTTCCGTGCGTTCACGGAGATCGGCGGGTGCCTGACGCTTCCGAGCGTCGTCTTCAAGCGCCCGGGATTCGCCGACCGCGTGCTCGAGGTCGCCGCTCGCCACCAGATCACTCCTCCGCCCGGCCCGACCCGTGAGGAGCTCTTGCGACTGCTCGCGTGAACGTTACGGGCTGACGGCGAGAAGCAAGTAGGCAGCAAGGAGCGCCAGATGCACTCCCGCCTGGAGAAGCGTCGCGCGGCCTGGAACGACGGTGAGCACCGCGACCAGACACGTCAGCGCCAGCAGCACGATGTCCGTGCCGTCCAGGCCCAGGTGCAAGGGCCCCGGCAGCCAGATCGACGCCACGGCGATCGTGGGGATGGTCAATCCGATGCTCGCCATCGCCGAGCCGAAGGCAAGGTTGAGACTGATCTGCATCCGGCCTTGTTGCGCCGCGCGCACCGCCGCCAGCGTCTCCGGCAGCAAGATCAAGAGCGCGATGATCACCCCGACCACCGACAGGGGCAGTCCGGCCGAGGACACGGCCCTCTCGATCGTGGGCGAGACGAGCTTCGCGTTTCCCACGACCGCCACCAGCGCGACGAGCAGCAAGACGAAGCTCGTGAGGGTGGCACGCGCGGACGGCGGGGCCGCATGCTGCTCGCCGTCGGCGACGACGCCGTCAGGCATCACCGGTAAGAAGTAATCGCGATGACGTCCTGTCTGAAGCGCCACGAACAATCCGTACAGGATGAGCGCGGTGACGGCCGCGAACGCGAGCTGCGGCGGAGAGAATTCGGGCCCGGGGGTCGTCGTCGTGAACGTCGGCACGACCATGCCGAGCGTGGACAGCGTGGCCACCGTTGCCAGCGCCGCTCGAGCGCCCTCGGCGTTGAAGGAGACCACCGATGCGCCGCGTGTCCCGACGACGATCGACAGACCCACGATCCCGTTGCACGTGATGATCACGGCGGCGAACACCGTGTCTCTGGCCAGGGTCTCGGCGGCGGCACCGCCGCTCACCATCAGAGTCACGATCAGCGCCACCTCGATGACCGTGACCGCGACCGCGAGAACGAGCGAGCCATAGGGCTCACCGACGCGGTGAGCGACGACCTCCGCGTGATGCACGGCTGCGAGAACCGCTCCCGCGAGCAGGACCGTGACCAGCCCGACCATCGCAACTGGCAAGTCCCTGCCCCACGCCACCGCCAGCATGGCGACGGCCATCACCGGAACGACGGCAGTCCATGAGACATACGGCGCTCGCATCAGCTCGATCCCATCGATCGAAGCCCTCGTTGGTCAGGTATCCGTGAGCGAAGCCAGCGCTAGTAGAGGATCGGCCCCGAGGGAAGGTAGAGCTCGGGACGGCCGAACAGCCGCGAGGCCATGAACAGTGTGGGGTCGCCGAGGCGGAACCCGCAGCGGACCAAGGCCTCGAGCAGCGACGTGCAGGCGCCGGGGACGCGCATCGTCACGCTGCGCCCTCCACTCGAGCCTGCCGCCGCGGCGGCCGCCACCGCCCGGACGAGCGCCGGCTCGTCGCGTCCCGCCGCCGGCCCGATCCGCTCGCCCCGCCGGTACGCGAAGGCGGCGAGCTCGCCGCCGCGCTCGATCGCCAGCGCCGCGCCGCCGTCATCCCGCCAGTGAGCCAGATCGTCTGCGCGGCCATGGCCGAAGACCTCCGCGGTCAGCTTCTCGGCGGCGCCGGGGTCGCATGGCCGCTCCCGCCCGTGCGAGTCGAGCTCGGCGCGCGCCTCGAGTCGGGCCACCGCCGCGGCGTCGCCGTCCACACGATAGATCGGCCAGCGCGGCGCCATCCCGGCCATCACGTAGCGAGCCTGCGCTCGCGGATCGAGTGTGGCCCACGTGCAGCGAATCTGCGCCTCGCGCGCTTCGCCGTAGGCCAACGCGCGCTCGAGCAGAGCCCGGCCCAGACCCCGCCCCTGCTCGCCGGGCTCGACGAAGAACATGGACAGGTACCACACCCGGCCGCGAACCAGCGCCGAGACCATGCCGCGGATCCGTCCGTCCTCGACGGCGCAGAAGTAGCCGTCCGGATCGCTGACCAGCGCTACTCGCGCGTCGCGCGCCACGGGCGTATCGGGTGGTCTCGCCGCCGGCCGACCTCTGCGCACCAGAAGATCGTTGCTCGCGGCGACGTGCACTCGCCAGACCTCGGCGAGCTCGTCCGGCCGCACCGTGCGGATCTCCGGCTCGCTCACGGCCGCCTCAGGCAGCGCACGCCACGCTCGCGGCTGACGCTCGCGCGGCGGCGGCGACGCGCACTATACTCCGCGTCGATGCCACGTCCCCCGTCGCCAACACACTCGTGCCGCGAGGATCGACCTCGTTCTGGCTGGACGTGCAGCCGATGAAGCGGGTCGGGCTCATCGGGTGCGGGGCGATCGGACGACCCGTGGCGCGCGCGCTGCTGTCCGGGAGAGCCGGCTTGCATTCTTTGTCGGGGGTGCTGGCCCGGACCGCGCGCGATCTCGACGGGTTCCCGGTGATCGACAGCGCGGACAAGTTTCTCGCCGGCGGCCACGACCTGATCATCGAGGCAGGCGGCCCCGCGGTCTTCCGCGCGCTCGTGCCGAAGGCGCTGGAGCGCTGCGAGGTGTGGGCGGTGAGCCCGATCCCGCTCGCCGACGCGGCGCTCGAGCGCGAGCTCCGCGGCATCACGGCATCCACCGGGCATGCGCTGCGCATCGCACCGGGCGCGCTGGCCGCGTTCGACGGCATCGCCACTGCGATGGCCGCGGGCCTGGATCGCCTGGACGTCTTCATCGATCTCGGCGCCGGCGAGTCGTCCGAGCCCGAGCTGCTGTTCGAAGGGACCGCACGGGAGGTCGGCCTGCGCTTCCCCGAAGGCGTCAACGTCGTGATCGCGGCGGCACTCGCCGGCCCCGGTCTCGACGCGACGCACGTCCGCGTCATGCGCCCCCCGCGAGGGCGTATCGGACGCACGATGGGCTTCACGGTGCGCTCGCGGGCGGGAGTCTTCGAGCTGATGGCCAGGCCGCGCGTCGTTCCCGCAGAGGACATCCATACCGTGGCGTCCAGCGTGATCGCGATGCTGCGCCGCGAGACGACGGGTATCGTCATCGGGTAGCGCTATCGGCTCCAGAGAGAGGCGAGCTGAGTCGCGACCAGCTCGCCGTACCTGACCTCTCCTTCGAGCGCGCCGATGTCGCGGGCGAACCGGCTGATGTGGGCAACCATCTCCTCGGTGATCGTCGCGTCGTAGAAGGGAGTGTCGCGCGCGACCTCGTACGCGATGAGGCTCGCCTCCTCCGCGGGAAACAGGCGCTCCGCGGCCTTCACGGCGAGCTGCGGATCCGCGCGGAGCGCGTGCTGCGTGTTCACGATGGCCCGCACGGCCGCGGCGGCGATGGCCGGCTGCTCCCGGACGAGCCGCTCCGTGGTCGCGAGCGCCGGGAAGGTCCAGTGACGGGCCGCGGGCGGCCCGTCGCCCCGGCGCACATCGAGCAGGATCTTGGCGATGCCGCGCTTGACGCCGAGATCCGCCCGCAGGCCGTTGCCCCAGTAGCCGTCCGAGACGCCCTGCTCGATCGCGTCCACGCCATCCCACGCCCAGTTGGGGCTGGTGCGTTGAGGACTCGGAACGATCCGGACGTTGTCCCGGCGCAGATCGATGCCCGCTTCTTCCAGGAGCCGTTTCATCGTCAGGCCGGGATCGGCCGACGCGCTCAGGCGCAGGCCCTTCACTGCGTTGACGTCGCCGCGCTCGCATGGGATGTCGGCGCGGATCGCCAGAAACCAATAGGTGTACTGCGAAAGCGCGCACAGCAGGACGCCGCCTCGCCAGCCCGGGAAGGCCCGTAGCCCGGTGAACGGCGAGCCTCCGAAGAAGTCGATCGTGCCGTCCTTCAGGGCCTGCGAGGGATTCGGCGGCGAGAACACGAACTCGACGTCGATGCCTTCCCGCCGGAAGAATCCGAGCTGGATGGCGGCGATGGCCACGAAGTAGGACGGAGAGATCGCGTCGGCGACCGTCAGCCGCATCATGTCCTCTCTGGCCCAGGATCATCCCTCCATCGCGACGTGGTAGACAAGCCCTGCCGGCAGCCGGCTCAACCCCTCAAAGCGGGTTGGGACCGACGAGCTCCCAGCGGTAACGCTCGCGGAGCTCCTTGCTCTCGTCGGCGCTCATCGGCCGCGGACGATGCAAGAGCTCCTCGACGTAGCCGCCGGCGGCGGCCGGCGTGTAGAGAAACAAGACCCGGCCGGTGTCGTTCCCGCTGTTCTTCCATGCATGCGGGACGTTGCGCGGGAGGAACGCGCACGTCCCGGGCCCGCCGACGCTCACCTCGTCGCCGATCTTGAACGTGATCTCGCCGGCGAGCACCCAGGCGATCTCGTCGCTGTCCCGGTGCAGATGAAAGAGACTCTTGGTGCCGGCGGGCACGGTTTCCTCGAACAGCATGACGCTCTGATTGGTCTCGTGACCGAGAAGCTTGAGCGCGGCGAAGCGGCCGGGCGCTCCCATGTCCAGATGCGTCCCGCCACCGGCCGGCACGACGAGGCCCCGTTTCGCGTTCATGCTCGTGTCCTTTCTTGCGGTACTTCACGCAGGCGCTGATGGACGAAACGCCAGCGGTGGCCCTCGGAGTCGAACGCCTCGTAGGCGTGGGCCTCCGCGCCATGGCCGCGCGGCTCCCTCGCGATGCGTGCCCCTGCGGCGCGCGCACGCTCGTAGTGCGCCACGACGTCGGCGACGGCCACGCTGAGATACTGGCTCTCGATGCCGCCGCGCTGCGGGCTGACTGCGCCGTGGGCGCCCTGCGTGCCGATCCCGATCACGCTGTCACCGAACTCGACGAGCGCGTGGTGGACCACACCGTCGGCGCCCTCCAGCCGCGTGGCCGGGATCTCGCGGAACCCGAACGCACGCTCCAGGAACGTGAGCGCGGCGCGGATGTCCGCATAGGGAAGCTGGGGAATGACCGTCGGTCGGCGTCTGGGCTCGACCTCCTGCCGGATTGCCGCCATGAGCATTTCCTTTCCCCGGTCGAGCGCCGCCGGCTTGAACGCGGCTTCGCGCCGCAGCTTCCTCGCCAGGTCGACCGGCTTCATTGTGATCTCATCCTCTCTTTCCCCTTCGGCTCGAGCAGTTCGCGCAGTCGCGCGCGGGCGCGGTTGAGCCGCGAGCGCACCGTGCCGATCGGCAGGTCGAGCGCCTCGGCCACGCTCTGATATGGAAGCTCCTCCCACGCGAAGAGCAGGAGCGCCTCGCGTTCGTCGTCCGGCAGCGCTTCGATGGCGTTGGCCACGCGCGGAAAGAGCAGGCGGGCATCGAGCGCCGCGGCGCTCGCGCGTCTGTCCGCCCGCTCGCCGTCGGCCGCCATCCGGGCGCTCGCGCGCAGCCGCCTGGCTTCACCGCGCCGGTGCTTCAACAACAGATTGGAGCCGATCCCGTAGAGCCACGGCAGCGCGCTCGCGCGCGACGCGTCGAACGTTTTGCGCCGCTCGAACGCGATCCGGAACAGGTCCCCCACCAGCCCCTCCGCGACCTTGGCCCCCGCCCGGCGTCCCAGGAAGCGGAGCAAGGTCGCCGCGTGGCGGTCGTAGATCAGCCCGAAGGCCTCGGGCTCGCCCAGCGAGCGGCCGATCACCTCCGCGTCCGAGGGAGAGCTCATCGTCTTCCTTTTCCCGATCGGCGGGTTGGGTTCCCAGATACTATGCGTCCGTGGAGCCCACACCCGAGCTCATGAAGGCCATCAACGCGGCGTTCAACAGCCGCGATGTCGACCGCATCATGTCGTTCTTCGCCGAGGACTGCACGTTTCTGATGGCCCGGGGACCGGAGCCGGAAGGGCGGCGCGTACACGGCAAGGCCGCCGTGCGCAAGGTGCTCGCCGACCGCTTCCGCGTCATCACCGACATGCGCTGGGACCACGTGGACTCGTTCATCACGGGCAGCCGCGCGGTCACGGTCTGGATGGTGACGGGCACCGGCTCCGATGGCGAGAAGCTCAACTATCGCGGCTGCGACCTCTACGAGTTTCGCGGCGACAAGATCCTGAACAAGGACACCTACTGGAAGCTGGTCGAGCAGCGCGACCGGCTCTGAGGTAAGGGGAGCTAGCGCGCACCGCTCTCCAGAACGGCGAACGCCGCCTGAGAGCACAGAACGTCCTGATCGGCCGTGGCGCCGCCCGCGACGCCGACCGCGCCGATGATCGTGATGCCGTCGAAGATCACGAGGCCGCCCGCCGCGGGGAGAAGTCGCCCGCGATGCGCGACCATCAGACTCTTCAGCCAGGGCTGGCGCGCTTGAGTGGCGAGATCCGCCGTTGCCACATGAAACGCCGCCGCCGTGTAGGCCTTGCTGACGGCGAGCTCGGTCGTCCGCGGGTCGGCGCGATCCATCCGTCCGACGGCGATGGGAATGCCCGCTTCGTCGACTACGGCCGCGGTCACCGCGATGCCCACGCTCCTGGCATACGCGTGGGCCCGATCCACCATCTGCCATGCCGTGTCGAAAGCGACCGGGCCGACGACCGCCTTGTTCTGCCTGAAGAAGCCGGCGTTGATGTCGATCGAGTCCGCGTGCTCGGCCGGGATATCGACGTCCTTGAAGATCGCGTCCACCGGGCACACGATCTCGCATTGCTCGCAGTCGATGCACACGTCGGGGTCGATGTAGAACTGCGGCGCACCGGGCCGGGTGTGGATGCAGGCGACCGGGCACACGTCCACGCAGGCGCCATCGTTCGTGCAGAGTCGTGTGATGACGTACGGCACGAGGATGCGGAGCGCGCCGCGCTACGCGGCGGTCAGCGGCAGGTCGGTACGAATCACGTCGGCCACGTGAACCCGGGTGCCGTACTCCGGGGTCACCAGTTTCCCGGCTCGATCGAGCGTCCCGAGCTCCGCGGACACCGCCAGTCGCGCGCCGTCCAGCTCCGGCGCCGTGCTCGCGCGGTATCCGAGCTCGCGGATCCACGCGCTGAGCACGAACATGACGAACAGGCCGTTCTGCACAGGGACCTGACCGCCGATGCCGGCTGCCTCACGCGGATCGTCGTCGGCGCGCACCGCGCAGACGATTGCGAACGCGTGACCGGCGTCGTCGTGGTCGAGCGCGGTGATGCCGACGAGGTCGGCGCCCAGGTAGCGCGCCATCTCCTTGACGTGGCCCGCGGTGACTTCCGGCGAATGCAGATCGGCCCTCGTCGGAAAGACGTTGCCCTCGGGCGCGTTGCGAATCACGTCGAGCACCGAGTTCGCCCGATCGGCCGGCGGCGTGTTGATGAAAAAGTCCCAGTACGGATCGCTGCTCCGTCGGTCATCCCGGCGCCACGGAGCCTTGAGCCAGCCGGAGCGCGGCGCCACTACGGGTCCCGCTTGACGAATCGGTTGGTGTTTTCCTTCAGGGGCGCGTAGTAGCCGATGTTCCCCATCGGCTCCGCAGCATGGGCGGTACCGTGCTCGGCGGTGCACCCGGCCACCGTGCAGGCTTGCTCCCCCGGCTTGATGCCGGAGTCGTAGCCGAGCCACCGGACCCGCGTCTGCCGCGTCGTGCCCCAGAACCGGTCGTCGATCGCCTTCAGCGCGCGGACGAGCAGCGGGCGCGCGGGGATGGGACACGTGCTGAGCGCCCACACGGTGAGGCTTCGCCACCAGACGTTCGGCTTGGTGAACGGACAGACGGTCGCGCAGGTGAGGCAGCTTCCCCAGTGCGCGTCCATGTAGGGCCGCACCTTGTAGCACGTGAGCCAGTTGATCTTGTACTTCTCGACGCCGTTGAACACCACCTTGTCGCCGAACGGCACGCTGTTGGTCGGACAGTTGATGGCGCACTTGCGACAGATCTTGCAGAAGTCCTCGACGCCGTTGTCGACCGGCTGGTCCGGGACGAGCGGCAGATCGGTCATGATCGGGTCGGGCATGTGGACGCGCGCGCCGAACTTCCGGTGGATGAGAAGCCCGTTGCGCCCGAGCTCCCCGACGCCCGACGCGAGCCCCGCCGCCTGCGGATTCGACATGCCCCGGAGCGCCGCGTAGCCCAGCTCCTTGATGTAGCCCTCCAGGGCCTTCAGGATCAGCTGAGCCTTCATCTGCGAGACGTGGTACGCCGTGTCCCCGATGTAGTGGCGGTGAGCCTGCAGCTTGTCGTAGTCCCACGCCGTGGTCGCCACGATGATGTACGGATACCGCTCCACCATCTGGTCGGGCGTGCGGCCCTGGTACACGTCACCGGCCCGGTTCTGGTACACGTCGCGCGCCCCGCTGGGCGGGGTGCTGGCGGCATATAGAAAGGAAGGATGCGCACGGGCCACGGTGACCACGTCAGCGCCCATGTGATGGGCGACCGCCTTGATATGGCGCGTCATCGCGGCGGGATCCGAAACGGGCACCTGTCTCGAGTTGATCTTGCCCTTCGGGGCTTGATTCACCACCGAGGCCAGGAAATTCCGGGAGTCGGCGAAGTGATTCGGGGCCGAGACACGCGTGAGCGGGTCCCTCGAGATCGTGTTGCGATACCAGTTGAAGAGCGCCTTGCCCAGCTCACCGCGCGAGTTCTTGGGGTGCGGCGTCTGGTTCATGTCGACGTTGGCGACGGGCCCGACGATGCGAACGGAGCGGCCGAGGTAGGGCGGGGCTGGAGTCTCGGTGCCTGGTGTCACGGCCATGGAGAATCCCCTTTCCTACCCAATGGTGACACGTCACACGTACGAGGCAAGCGCGACTTCGGCACAGCGCTGATCCTGGTCCTCGGTGCCGCCGGCCACCGCGATGGCCCCCACCACGCTGCCCCCCTCGACCACCGGCACCGCGCCCGCCCCCGGCATGATGCGGCCGTTACTCGACACGACCAGACTCTGAAACCAGGTCTGCCCGGCGACGCTCGCGAGCTCTTTCGTGGGTTGCTGAAAGCTGGCCGCCGTGTAGGCCTTGTTCAAGGCGATCTCCACCGTGATGGGACGGGCACGGTCCATGCGGCCCAGCGCGATCATCCGCCCACTCTGGTCGACCACCACCGCGGTGACAGCGATGTCCATCTGCGCGGCCTGGGCGTGCGCGCTGCGGACCATCTGGATCGCTTTGTCTCCCGGGATCGCCATCGAGCGTGCCGCCTCCTCGACCCGGACACGGGCCGCGTCAGTGTAGCAGGAACTCATCGCTCCGGCGTTTGACACGAACCACGGGGTTCGATAGTAGTAGTTCTGAAGAGGGGAGTAGATCGCTCTGACCGGCTGGCCGTCAGGACGGTCGTCGACGACGACCCGGTAGCCGGCGGATCCTTCGGATCCGGATCGAGACCTCTTGTGGCTGGGACCACGCTGCAAGAGGGCGGGCAGGCACCCCTACGGTTCACGGGGCTGCATGCTCAACGTGAGAATCCAATGCCTCTGCTCTTCCCGTTCGCCCAGTACTGGTGGCTCTATGCCGCGCTCGTCGGCGTCGTGCTGGCACTGCTCGCGCTGGATCTCGGAGTTTTTCATCGCACGCCGCATCGCGTGCGCTTCCGGGAGGCTCTGGCGTGGTGCGTCGCCTGGGTCACGCTCGCGGCTCTCTTCAACGTCGCGCTCTACGGGTACGGCCTGTGGAGGTTTCCACTGGATGCTCGGCTCACCGCGCTGCCCGGGTTCGATCCCCGGGCAGCGGCCTGGCAGGTCGCCCTCGAGTTCCTTGCCGGCTACCTCGTCGAGTACTCGCTCTCGGTCGACAACATCTTCGTGTTCGTCCTGGTGCTCGGGTACTTTCGGGTGCCCGCCGAGTATCAGCATCGCGTGCTCTTCTACGGCATCGCCGGGGCCCTGGTGTTCCGTGCGATCTTCGTTTCGCTCGGGGCCGTGCTCATGCAGTTTCACTGGGTCGTGTGGGCGTTCGGCGCGTTCCTCATCGTCACCGGCGCCAAGCTGGCGCTCGACTCCGGCGAGGCCGCGGATCCCGGACGCAACATCCTGATCCGCGTACTCAAGCGGCTCTTGCCGGTGACCCCGGAGTTTCACGGTCAGCGCTTCGTCGTCAGGAAGGGCGGGCGGCTCTGGCTGACCCCGCTGGCGGTCGCACTCCTCTGTCTGGAGGCGACCGACATCGTGTTCGCCATCGACTCGGTGCCGGCCATCTTTGGGCTCACTCGCGAGCCATTCGTCGTGTTCGCGTCGACCATCTTCGCCATTCTGGGTCTTCGATCCATGTACTTCATGCTGGGCGGCGCGGTGGAGCGATTCCATCTGCTTCGGTACGGGCTCGCGGCGGTGCTCGTCTTCGTCGGCGTGAAGATGGTCTGGCTCGACGGCTTGTTCGGCGGCAAGTTCCCCATCGGGGTGTCGCTGTCCGTCATCGCATCGGTGCTGTTGCTGTCGGTCGTCCTGTCGCTGCTCTATCCGCGCCGTGCGGGCTCTAACGCGAGCTCGAAGGTGATCGCGCGATCAGGTGCTCGTCCCCCGGCCTCCAGCCGATGACGACCGTCGCGCCCTCGCGAACTTCGTCGGGCTGCGCGCCCGCTATGCGGATGCGTACGCTGTGACCGCCGGCGTCGCCGATGACGAGCACGCTGTCACCGTAGTTGACGATCACGCCGATCTTGACCGCCAGGCGGTTGGGGAGGCTCGCGCCGTCGCGGGCCAGCTGAAAGCGCTCGGGACGCAGGAGCACATCGGCGGAAGCGCCCGCGAGCCGCCGGCACGCCTCGGGATCCGCCTGGATCGGCCCGAGGCGATCGAGCTCGACGCGCCCGGGCGCGCCCGCGTCGACGCGACCGCTGAAGAAGTTGCTGTCGCCGATGAACTCGCCGACGAAGTGCGTGCGCGGCCGGTGATACACCTCGAGCGGCGGCGCCGTCTGCTCGAGCGTGCCGTGGCTGAAGACCGCGATGCGGTCGGACATCGTCATGGCCTCGGTCTGGTCGTGCGTCACGTACACCATGGTGATGCCGACCTCGCGGTGGATGCGCTTGAGCTCGACCTGCATCTGCTCGCGCAGGTTCTTGTCGAGCGCGCCGAGCGGCTCGTCCAGCAGGAGCACGTCCGGGCTGAAGACCAGGGCGCGCGCGAGCGCGACGCGCTGCTGCTGACCGCCGGACAGCTCGCGCGGCTGCCGGTGCGCAAATCGGCCGAGCCCGACCATGTCGAGGACCTCGCGCACGCGCTCCGCCTGCCGCGCGCGCGCACACGCCCGCATGCGCAGCGGGAACGCGACGTTCTGCTCGACCGTCATGTGCGGGAACAGCGCGTAGTTCTGAAAGACGACCCCGATGTTGCGCTCGTACGGCTTGCGGTGCGTCAGGTCCTCGCCGGCCAGCTCGATGGCGCCGCTGGTGGGCTCCTCGAAGCCCGCGATCATCATCAACGTCGTCGTCTTCCCCGACCCGCTCGGGCCGAGGAGCGTGAGGAACTCGCCCTTCGCGATGTCGAGGCTGATACCGTCGACGGCATTGACCCGGCCGTCGTAGGACTTCACGAGACGGTCGAGCTTCAGGTAGGCCAGGGTCAGGCTCCGGCGCGCGGCACGATGAGCGCGTCCACGACGACGCAGCCCGCGCCCTTCTCCCTCACCACGATCGGATTGACGTCGAGCTCCGCCAGACTCTGGCGCTCGGCCCACGCGAAGTCACCGATCGCTTCGAGCGCGCTCGTGAGCGCCGCGACGTCGCCCGGCGGGCGGCCGCGAAAGCCGCCGAGCAAGATCGCGGCGCGCGTCTCGGCGATCATCGCCTCCGCGTCGCCGTCACGCAGCGGCAACGGGCGCAGCGCCACGTCGTCCAGCGCCTCGATCAGCACGCCGCCGGCGCCGAACGCCAGGAGCAGGCCGAAGTCCGGGTCGCGGCTGACGCCGGCGAACACCTCGAGGATCCCGCGCGCCATCTCCTGGACCAGGAACCCGGCGACCTCGTTGCGACGACCGAGATCGTCCGCCTTGCGGGAGAGACGGTCCCACGCGGCGCGAAGCTCGCTCTTGTCGCGAAGCCCGACCGCGACCAGCCCCACGTCCGACCGGTGCGGGATCGCGTCGGACACGACTTTCAAAGCCACCGGGTAGCCGGCGCGCTTCGCGGCGTCGCGCGCGCCGTCGAGTGACCTGACGAGCTGCTCGCGAACGACGGGCGCGCCGACCGCCGCGAGCAAACGCTTGGCGTCGTGCTCGTGGATGGTCGGTCGCGCGCGGTCCGCTTGCAGCGCTTTGATCGCGCCGCCCCCGCCCGGAGCGGGGCGCACCGGCGCGAGGGGCGCACTCCAGCGCGCGAGGCGATCCACCGCTCCCAGGCCCGCGCGCGTACCGCCAATCACCGCGATCCCCTGCTGG
>Ga0126369_10001270_pt1 | contig 17346 bp, 11 predicted proteins | sample PanSoiMetaPlot_1_FD_109646 | JGI IMG/M metagenome (GOLD analysis project Ga0126369, IMG submission 109646) | Tropical forest soil microbial communities from Panama - MetaG Plot_1 | ecosystem: Environmental > Terrestrial > Soil > Tropical forest > Bulk soil | place: Panama | collected 2016-02-17 | reverse complement strand
GTTGCTCCGAGATTTGGGCTCGCGCAACGGCACCATGGTCGACGGGGTTCAGGTGCTCGCTGGAGTTTTGAAGAGCGGCAGCCTAGTGCGCCTCGGGACGACCACGCTACAGTTTCAGCTGGCCACCGAGCTGAACAAGCTCCCGCTCTCGGTCGACGGGCGATTCGGTACGCTCGTCGGATCTTCGGTGCCGATGCGAGCCGCGTACGCGCTCTTGGAGAAAGCGGCAGCCAGCGACGCCACAGTGTTGCTGGATGGAGAGACAGGGACCGGAAAAGGCGCGGCCGCGGAGTCCATCCACCGCCAAAGCTCGCGGGGATCCGGCCCGTTGGTCGTCGTGGATTGCAGCGCCATCCCGGAGAATCTGCTCGAGAGCGAGCTGTTCGGCCATGAGAAGGGAGCGTTCACCGGAGCCACGGAACGGCACATCGGCGCCTTTGAGGAAGCCTCCGGCGGTACCGTGTTCCTGGATGAGATCGGCGAGCTGCCCGCAAACCTCCAGCCCAAGCTCCTTCGGGTCCTGGAAAACAAAGAGATTCGCCGAGTCGGTTCGAACACGCGCAAAGAGGTCGACGTCCGGATCATCGCCGCGACGAATCGGGATCTGCGCGCCGAGGTCAACGCGGGTCGCTTCCGCTCGGACCTCTACTTCCGGCTCGCGGTGCTGCGCATCACCCTGCCAGCGCTGCGGGAGCGGGCCGAGGACATTCCCGAGCTGCTGGAGCACTTCTTGTCGACCACAAACAGCGCACAGGCCGAGCTGGAATGGCTGCGAGCTCCCGAGTTCGTAAGCAAGCTCCAGTCGCTCAGCTGGCCGGGCAACGTCCGCGAGTTACGAAATTACCTCGAAAGGTGTGCAATCTTTGGGGCCGCGACGGCGCCACTCGAGGCACCCTCTGGCTCGTCGGTTTCGACCTCGTTGGATTTGAGCATCCCGCTCTCTTCGGCGCGGGATCGTGCCGTCGCTGCATTCGAACGCCAGTATCTCGATGCGTTGATGAAGTCCCACGACTGGCGAGTTGGGAAAGCCGCGGAGCAAGCCGGGATCGATCGAATCTCGCTGTGGCGCCTGCTCCGGCGACACGGCATCAAAAACCCCCGCCGCTCGCGCGATTAGGGCTTTCCAACCGCCGAGGCAGCCTTGTTGGCGATCATATTGAAGCCCTTCGCGCGGGCATCTTTTTCCAACTGCTCAAGTTGACGGCGGCCCCTGACGGTACTGCCGTGCTCGAGCTCGATCTGCCCCAGAGTCAGTCGGGCCTGTAGCTCGTAATCGACCGATCCGCCTTGGGCGGCCTGGGCGATCACCTCTTGCAGTCGGTGCAGCGCTTTCTGAGCGAAGCCAGGCCGGGTGCCTGCATCCACCTCGGCATCGGCGATGGCGATCGCAAGCTTGAGGCGACGATCCTCGCTCTTTGCGGACAATTCGTCGGCTCGAGCGATGGCATTTCGAGCGTGCTCGAATCGAGAACGCTGAACAAGCGCCTTAGCTCTGACGCTTTCCGCCTCGGCTCGTCTATCGGCCTTGCCTCGGGCGCCCAACTCGTCGCCCGCCTGGCGGGCCAGGTCGTCGGCATCCGCGGGGCTGCCCTCGTCGAGGAGCAGCTTCGAAAGGGCCAGCCGCTCTTCGGCGGCATCGGTCTTCTCACCAGTCTCGGTGCTCAGCGACAGCGCCTCTTCATAATTCTTTCTGGCCTCGGGAAGATTCCCGGCCTTCTGGAGAATGGCGCCGAGCTGGAACAGCGCGCTGGCGCGGCCGCTCTTGCTTCCGGTCTCCTTGGCAAACTCGAGCGCCTGCGTGCAACTGTGTCGCGCTCCTGGCAGGTCCCCGGCCGCCGCCTCAGCTTCGGCGAGGCCAACCAGCCCGCCGATCGCAAAGAAGCCCTTGTCTCCAGTTTCCTTGCCAAGCGCCAATGCCTCTTCGTACTTCTTTTTTCCCTCGCTCACCCTGTTGTCGCGAACAAGCAGGGCGGCCAGGTCTCCCAAGACGCTGGCCTGATACAATTTTGCGCCGATCTCGCGCGCTATAACCAAGGCCTCCTCGGCTCTCTGCTTGGCGCTCGCCAGTTCGCCCTTCTCCCGGAGCACCAGCCCCAGGTTTCCCAGCGCCGCGATGGTTCCCGATTTGTTCCCTATCTCGCGCCATATCCCCAGCGATTCCTCGAAACCCTGTTTGGCGGCCTCCAGATTTCCTTCGTTGAGCAGCACATTGGAAAGACCGTTCAGCGAGCTCGCGATGCCGCGGCGGTTGCCGGTTTCGTTTCGCACTGCCAACGACTCTTCGAACATCTTTCGCGCCGCGGGCAAGTCTCCCTGCCCGTACAGCGCCCATCCGATCCGTTCGCCGATCAAAGCGGCGACCTGTTTGTCGCCCAAAGACGTCGCCAGCTCCTTGCTTTGTTTGTACGCCGCGAGGGCTTCCTTCCTTTGCCCGAGATGGTCGAGAGCGAATCCCTTTTCGCCGAGAGCCCTGGCTTCCAGCAGCGGAGCTTTGAGCTCGACAGCTCTCGCCAACGCCCGGGTCGCAACCGACAGCTGTCGCTTGAAATCCTCTCGGGTCTTCGCGGCATCCGCCTCCTGCAGATCGATTCGGGGATCCCCGCTGGCCGGCAGCGGCAATCGTCTCAAGGATTCGAGGGTGGCGAGGCTGTCCTGCGCATGCCCGGCGGAGTCCTGGACTTCGGCGAGGCGCAGGCCGTATTCCAAATTTTCGGGGAAGAAACTGAACAACGCCTTGTAGTTTTCGATCGCCTTTTCGAAGTCCCGGCTGGCCGCTCGAAATCGCCCCTCGACCGAGAGTTTGTCCTCTCGCGAGAGGTTCGTCGAGAGCTCAAACGCCTTCTTCGCTTCGAGCTTGGCTCGCTCGTCGTAGCCCAGCAAGGACCAAGCCCTGGACAAAGCGGAGTGCGCGAGTGCGTGGTCGGGGTCGATCTCGATCGCACGCTCCAACAATTCTCGAGCGGCCACCGCATCGAAGCCCCGCAGTTTCGCCAAGCCCTCCGAATAAAGACGTGCTGCCTCGGGATTTGCAGGCAACGAGCTTCGGACGATCTGAGCATCGCTTTCGCTAACGTCCGCCACGCCGAGTTTGCGACGCAGCCCGTTGCCGACGCGCGAAACCAGATCGAAGAGGTCGCTTTCGCTGCCGGTGTCGCTCAAAGAATGCGCGGCCCCCTCGGTCGCCTGCTGAAACCTCAGGTCGAGCCGAAGCTTTTTATCAGGCAGCAAAATGTACGAGCCGAAGACGACAAAGTCCGCGTCGATCAGCTTTCGAATCCGCTGCAACGTCTCGCTGCTGTAGGTGAGACCGGCGGCCAGATTCAAGTTCCTCTTCATCTGAGCCACGCTCTCGCCGGAGACGACGAGCAGGCGTTCGCCGACTCCGAGCTCGGAGATCAACATCTCCGTCAAAGCGGTAGCCAGCCAGGCACTCTCCGCCCGCTGTGACAAATCGTTCAAGCCGAGCACTGCGACCGCTTGCCGCTTCTTTGCCGCTGCCGCCGGAGAGCGCGCCGCACCTCGGTCTGTAATCCGGCTCCTCATCAGCACCAACGCGGTGGCGCACAGCGCAGCCAGCAAGGCGACGGCTGCGACCGCGGCCAAGCGCTGGCTCCAAGGACTGCGTCGCCTCGCGGGAACCTGCGTTTGCCCGTCAAGGCACTTGATGATCTCGGTCGCGATTTTGGGCCGATCCGCCGGATTCTTGCGCAGCAGCTGTTCGATCAGGACCGCCAACCAGCTCGGGACGCCAGGAGTTGTCGCCAGCGAGCGTGGCTCTCCATTGAGGATCTGATGCGACGTGCTGACGTTCGACTCGCTCCGAAACGGACACGTTCCACTGACAAGCTCGTAGGCGACGACCCCGAGCGACCACAAGTCGGTTCGATGATCAACGTCCTGACCCTTGAGCTGCTCCGGAGACATGTACAGAAGGGTTCCCAGCACTTCGCCCGCATTGGTGACGCTCTGCGCCTCCGAGTTGAAGATCAGCTTCGCCAGCCCGAAGTCGAGGATTTTGACGGTTCCACCGGCCGTCAGCAGGATGTTCGCGGGCTTGATGTCGCGATGCACGATCCCCGCGCGGTGGGCGGCTTCGAGCCCCGAGGCGATTTGACGGAGGATGTCGAGCACTGAAGGAAGCGGTAAGGGTCCTCTCTGAATCCGCTGCTTCAGGCTCTCTCCATCGTAGAACGCCATCGCGATGAAGAGCTCGCCGTCGTGCTCGCTCAGCTCGTAAATCACTCCGATGTTCGGGTGATCGAGCGCGCTGGCGGCGCGCGCCTCCCGCAGAAATCGGGCCTTGGCCTCGTCGCTGGTGGCGAGCTGCCTCGAAAGGACTTTGATGGCTACGGTGCGACCGAGGGTGAGGTCGGTGGCTCGATAAACCACCCCCATACCGCCGGCGCCCAGACGCGCCTCGATCCGGTAGTGGGACAAGGTTCGGCCCGCGAATGCATCGGCCACCGTAGAAGTCTGGCCGGCCGCGGTCCTGGGCATGGCGGCGGTCGACCAATCCCCCAGAGCCGGCGAATTCGACGCAGCGCCGTTGGCAGCCTGGTCGCTGCCTGGAGCCTCCCCTCGCGAACCTCCCATGCTTCTTCTCGCGGCCGAACTTACACCCTTCAGCCTCGGAGGTCGGGCCCCCTCGTCCAGATTCTTGTCCCAACGCCGGGGCGCGTGACAACTCGCCCACTCTTGTTGAGAGATCAATAGCTTGGCAGGTCGTCGATTGGATAGGGTGCTACTACCAAGCTAATAAAGCGAAGGAATCCTGAAGGCGCGGTAGACGAAGCCACTGTTGTCGAAGGACTGAACTGCCCACTGCAGATCGCCGGCGGCATTGACCTCGCGGACTGTTGGCACCAGCCCATAAGCAACCAGGGTATTTCCGTTGCTCAGTCGCTGCGCGAATCCCATCACGAATGTGTAGATCGTCGGGGTAGCGTTGTACTGCCACACCAGGCGCGCCGTCCCACCAGCGATGTCGAGCTGGTACTCCACCGCGCGACTTTGTGAGGGCTGGTGGACGGTTCCATCGTCGAACAACGTCACATTGCCGTTGGGCAGCTCGCGAATGGCATGTTGGAGCGAGAAGCCCCCGAGCGGATCGACGAAAGTGAAGTCTCCATCCCTTCCCCCCAGCTTCCAGAGGACGGCTCCGGTGTGCGAATCGACCTTCACCACCTGGCTCAGGTTTCGAAAGCTCAGCAGGTAATTGCCGTCAGAGGCAATGTCGATGGCATTGCCGTGGGTCCAATCCACATGTCCGGTGGTCGGATCGATCGAGGGATCCAGGTCGTCAAAGATCGAAAGGTGATCAAACGTATCCCACTGAAAGATGACCTGATCGCTGCTGTCTTTTCGAATCAGGATATTACCGAGAACGGTGGATGCGGGCAGCCCGCCGAGGTCCGTCAGATCCATGATTCGAGCGTTGACGCAAAAGTAGACGGCGTCGCCGTTGGGGAGCAGTCGCAGTTCGTGATCGTCGGCCGCGCAATTGTCGAGCGGGGACCAGGTCTTAAGCTGGTTGCCCAACTTGTCGAACTGTCGATACATGTCCGGTACCCACGGGACAGACTGATCGACGGCGGCGGTGTAGCTGCCGTCGGGTTGTCGCTGCCAATCCAAAGCCAGGTAGCCAACGAATTCCTTGTACCAGGCAATTTCGCCGCTCTGATCGACGATCACCGCTGCGTTCATTTCGCGAAAGGGGGTTGGGTTCCAAGCGACCATGGTGTAGCCCGGCTGCGGGTTGCCTGCTGTCACCGCTGTGAACACCGGTAGGTAGCTCGGAAGTGATCCGGTGCGGAAAGAGACCTGCGCGCTGTCGACGCTGACTCCGCTCGTGGTTACCGCGGTCGCCCAGAACGAATAGTTGGTGTCGGGCCTGAGCCCCAAAACCGGCAGGCTCGGGGTTGCGGGTCCAGTGAGCGCCGTATCTGGCGTCGAGCTGTGTGTGCTCCCGCCCATTGGCTGGTACGAGATGCGAACCTTGTCCGCGTCGCGTACGCTCACTCCCACTACCGCGCTCAGAACATTGTTGGGATTTGCCGACACGCTTGTAATGGCAACCGAAGGATTGAGGGCAGACGAACCTCCACCCAAACCCGAAGAGCCACACCTCTGGGTCCCGACAACAAAGAAAATCACGACAAGTTGGTTAGCCGTTTTCCGCCAGGCCATGTTCAGATCTCCTCGGGAATCTCGAGATGCGCTCGCCGCGGAACTACCGACCCGAGTACGCCAGCGAAGAGGTCATCGTGATTCCCAATCACTTGAAACCCAAAGAAATTCACCGGCCCCAAGGTGGCGTCAGATTAGGAAAATTGGAACCCCCCCACTGCGCGCCACGCTGTCATTGATACACGAACGGGCCGAAGCGTTATAGAACCCGCCCGAGTTTCCCAATTGCTCGGTAACCCAGCGGGCGGACGGACGCGGCCGCTATGTTAAGCGCGCGACGAAATCGTCGAATGCCCGGTTGAACTCGGACGACGCCTCGAGGTGGGAGAGGTGCCCAGCGTGTGGCAGAACGACGAGTGATCCGTTCGCCATAAGCTTTTTCATCGCGATAGCCGCCTCGGGCGGCGTCAACGTGTCTTGCTCTCCGACAACCAGAAGGGCAGGTCCTGCATAGCGGGCCAGAATTTCCCGGCTGTCGGGTCGAAGCGCCATTCCACGCTGTGCCGCTGCGGCACCTTTCGCTGAATTGCCGCGGATGATCGACTCCACTTCTTTTCGGAGCTCCGGCGAAGCTTGAGGGGACAAAAGCTGCGGGACCATCGAGTCCGCAAGCACGCCGATCCCTCGCTCCAAAACCTTTTGAGCGCTCTCCTCGCGGCGTTTTTTCCCAGCCTCGTCGTCTTCGGTCGCGCGCGTGTCCACCAACACCAGGGCTTTCACTCGAGCCGGATCCAGCCTGAGCAGCGCCATGCTGGCATAGCCGCCCATGGAAACTCCGCCGACAATCGAGGAACCGATGCGCAAATGGTCGAGCAGCGCCAAGGCATCGCCCGCGAGCGTGGACATCTCGGTGGGTCCGGGGCCCAAGCCGCTTCTGCCAAACCCTCGCTGATCCGGAACGATGAGCCGGTACTTGGTGGAAAGAGTTTGGAGTTGCGCGCGAAAACTCAAAGAGTTCAGCGGAAAGGCGTGAAGCAAAAGAACCGGAGCTCCTTCTCCCTCGTCCAGGTAGTGCAACGACACGCCGTCGGCAGTGGTGAATTGCATGGCAACCTCAATGAGCGAGCTTGAGCTCCGCTTTCGCTCAGACTCGAGCGGACGACAAGGTATATGTGTGTCACCTCCTGTGGACCAGCGTCCCAAACCCATCCATTTGGCTGACTTTCGGCAGGTGATCGCGGTGTTCACAGACGTGGACGGCACTTTGACAACCGACAACACACTCCACAGCAAAACACTCGCGGCGATGGAAGGGCTGCGAAGCCGAGGCATCAAGTTGGTCCTCGTCAGTGGTCGCCCGTCGGGCTGGGGTGAATGTTGGATTCGCACCCTTCCCATCGACGGAGCTATCGTCGAGAACGGCGCTCTTTACTATGCCCTCGGACCTCGGGGAGTGGTTCGCAAGTCGTATGCGCAAAGCGCCTCCGTCCGCCGACGAAATCGGCCCCGACTGTTCCGGGAGATTCGGGCGGCACTTCGACGCGTTCCGCGCGCGAGATTTTCCGCGGACAGCTTGCAGACCGAGGTGGACCTCGCAATCGACTACAACGAGCAGGTTCGTTTGGGCGTGCCGACGGCCATCCGCCTTGAATTGATGCTTCGGCGACGCGGGGTAACAGCGGTGCGATCTTCGGTCCACGTCAATTGCTGGATCGGACGTTTCAACAAGCTCTCGACGACCGACCGATTCATCCGCCGGCAGTGGGGGCTCACCATGCGCGATCGGGATCCGCGCTTCGTATATGCGGGAGACTCCTTTAACGATGCGCCGATGTTCGAGCGCTTTGGACTGTCGGTCGGCGTGGCCAACGTCAGCGACATCATCGAGCACATCGAGCACCGCCCTAGGTTCGTCACCTACGGGCGGGAAGGACGCGGCTTCGAAGAGCTCGTTGACCGAATTGCGGCTGCGAAGCGATGAACCTGGTCAAGGTGGAACTGGCGAAAGGACTTGCGCGTCACTTGCGCGCCGGCCACCCGTGGGTCTTTCGCAAGGCGCTCCGGAATCTTCCGAAAGTGCCGGCGGGCAGCGTGGTGGACGTGGTGGACCAAGCGAGGTTCGTCGCCCGCGGCTACTACGATCCTCGCTCCCCGATCGCGGTCCGGATCCTCACCCGAAATCCGCACGAAACGATCGACCAGAGCTTCTTTGAACGCGCCGTTAAACGGGCCTGGGAGAGCCGCCAAGCGTTGCTGGATCTGAGCGACACCGACAGTTTTCGGTTGCTCCATGGAGAAGGCGACGGCCTGCCCGGCGTGGTGGTGGATTGGTACGCCGGATACGCCGTGCTCAAGCTTTACTCGGCCGGGTTGACGCCCTACCGCGCAATCCTGGTGGAAGCGCTGAAGCGACAAGCGCCTGGCCTGAAGGGCGTCATTGGGCGCGACGAAATTGGCCGAGACGACGCCGAAGATGAAGGGAGCCAGAACAAAGGCAAGATGCTTCATGGGGATCCTGCGCCGGATCGAATCCTGATGAAGGAGCATGGTGCCGCGTTCTGGCTCGACCCCTATCGAGGACAAAAGACCGGATTCTTTCTCGACCAGAGGGAGAATCGATTCTTGATCCGACGCCTGTCCAAGGGCCGGGAGGTGTTGAACTGCTTCAGCTACACAGGCGGGTTTTCGGTCAATGCGGCAATCGGCGGCGCGCGCCGGATCGTCTCCGTGGACTCGGACGCCGACGCGCTTCCACTGGCGCGCGAGAACTTCGCAGTCAACGAGCTGCAAACGGCGGAGCACGAGTTTATTGCCGCCGAAGTCGGCAAGGTGCTCGCCGACTTCAAGGACCGAAAGCGGACATTTGACCTGATCATCCTCGACCCACCCGCATTCGCGAAGAGTCAGCGCGCCGTCGAGGCGGCGCTGGCGGGCTATGCGTCGCTGAATCGGCAAGCGCTCGGGCTTTTGCGGCCGGGCGGATTGCTGGCTACCGCATCTTGCTCTGCCCGGGTGAGTCCCCAGGCCTTCCACGACGCGATCAAGGAGGCGGCTACCAAGACGGGCTCGGAACTGAGTCTAATCGAAGAGCGCTACCAGCCACCGGATCATCCCGTCCGCATCCAATTTCCCGAAGGCCGCTATCTCAAGTTCCTGGTCTTCCAGTGGGTGTGCTAGCAAACCCTCGTGGTGCTGCGCGGACAGTTCCTCGAGCGACCCGCTCTGATTCAAACCGGAGATTTCGTGCTCGACGGTTTGTCGCATCGAGGCAGCAGGCGCCCCCCGCTGCTGATCGTTCCTGCTCCGCCCGGCGAAGGCTCCGGAATGGATCATCCCCTCTGCGCGGAAGTCGCGTGGGCAGCAGCGACCGCTGGCTTTCCGACCCTTCGCTTCAACTTCAGGGGCGTGGGCGCCAGTCAGGGCAGGCGGGAGGGAGATGCGACGGACCTCGCGGACAGCGAAGCGGCTTTGAGGTTGCTGATGCAAAACGCCGCGGTCGCTTCAGCGGCGGTGGCTGCCCTCGGAAGTTCGGCGAAAATCGCGTTGGAGCTCCGAAAATTGCATCCCGGGCTGTCGGGGCTTTGCATGATCCAGCCCAGCGAGCAGGTAGCGCCGGAGCTGCCGCGAGTCGCCATTCCGCTGATGCTGGTGCTTGGCGAAAATCATTCAGGGGCACCTCTGGCCGCATTGTCGGCGTCGGCGGCTGAAGCGGGAGGGAATGTGGAAGTCGTGCGGCGGCTCAACGCCACAGCGGGCACCGGCCTGACCCAAGTCGGCAAAGCGGTGGTGCGTTGGCTTCAGACGCTTCGAGCCTAGGTTGGAGGCTCCCGCGGCGGAGGCGTGGCTGGCTTTCGCGAACGGCCCTCCTCGTAAATGCGGGCGCGCAGCGCTTTGCGTTGGTTGAGATACTGCTCCATTGAAACTTCTCCCCGCCGCGCCCGACCGCGGACGGCGCGAAGCTGCTCGCGGGCCCGGCGATCCGCATCCGATGCATCGCTCCCAAGCGCTGGGAGGTGGTAGGCGACATCGTAGAAGTTGAGCGCAACACCCCGGCGATCCAACGCGAACAACAAAAGAAGCGCTGCAGCTGCAGCGGCGAGCCACGGATAGAGCAAGCGCCCCAGCGACGGAGCGGGTGATGGGGGCTCCATCGAATTTGTCAGTGGCTCCGGCGCCAATGGCTCCGCACTTTCAGTGCGACGACTGATGGCCTTCCAGAGACCACCCATCAGGGTGAGTCCGAGCAGCGACAGGGCAGCCACCGACTGCCAAGCTGGCTCCTCCTGTGTCGGGGCCGTAATCCTCTGGGCGATGAGAAACAGGCTCGCCGAGACCAGGTTGTTCGCGGCGTGAGCCATCGTCCCAGGCCAGATGGTGCCGCTGCGCTGATAGAGCGCGCCGAACAGAACCCCGAGTTCCACGCGGGCGATGAAGCCGACTGGATCGAGATGGTAGCCGCTAAACAGCACCGCGGTGCCAAGAAGCGCCACCCGCGGCCTGAACCTGGTCGCCAGGCCCTTTTGGATGATTCCCCGAAAAACGAACTCCTCGCAAAACGGCGCGGCGACGGAAATGCCGAGGACAATCACCACAATCTCGACCGGCCCTTGGTTCTGAAATAGGCGGCTGGCATCGAACTGATCCTTGAGCCACTGGGGGATCAGAGGCTGCTGCAAATACTGGAGCGGAACCACAACGCCGATAAAGTTCGCTGCGCCAAGAGCGAAGCCCAGCAGCGCCTCAAGCGGGTCGAAGCGGTTTGCTCCCACGAAAGAAAGCGGATCTTGCCCAGCCCGGCGCAGCAGGATCCACCCTGCTCCCAGGAAAGTGAATACTTCGGTAAACCAGACGCCAAAGGCGGTGTTGAGGAATTGGACGGGGCCTCCCGCGACGAGCAGCAGCACGCCGCACACGACGGCGGTGACGATCGCCAAACTGAACCCAGGAGGTTCTCGCTTTTGGCCGTCGCTCATCGGCGTGGGCGAAGCCCGGCTAGACCGCCTGCCGTCGAACAGCGTGGGGGGATGCCGGAAAGCGCAGATGATAGCCGATCCGTTCGGCCAGGCTGGAGATGGCCGCCCGTCCACCGCGAGAATCGCCGAGGCGGAGGGACTTGTCCGACTCCGTGAGAAGGCCTTGGTCCAAGAAGAGCATTAGCGCGTTTTCCATGTTGGTGCGAGACAGAGCCTCCGGTGCATCCAAGCGACCGGCGAGGAACTCGGCGCGCCCAGTTTCCATTGCGGCCTGCACAAACTCCTTCCGGTTCATCGACTGCTTCAGTGCCACTTCTTCAAGCGTCAAAGTCGCCGCCAGGTACGACTCCAAATAATCGCGCAAGAGATCCGCCAGAAATACCAGCCGCGGCCGTGCCCGGGGCTGCGGGGCCAATGAAAGCGACGAGGCATTCTGTTGCACCAATCCCAGGCGCTCCAGGCTGTCGGCGGCTGCTGAAAACAAAGCATCGAACGCCATTCCCACCTGGTAGGTGAATTCGAACTTGAACAACCGGGACAGAAACTGCGCATTGTTGCGAACCTGATCTCGGCTTGCCTGGTCGCCCTCGACCAGGAGTCCATTGGCCACCAGGCTTTGGGGAGCCACCCAGTTCATCAGAGCGTTTTTGTGGAATGCGAGCTCGTGGCGCCGCTCCTCTATCGGCAGGTACATCATCTGTCCCTTCGCCTCCTGACGGCGAACAATGCCGTCTTGGACGAAACCGTCCAGCGCCTCGCCAATGGGGGCCGGGGAGATCGACCGATGCTGATTCTCCGCGAGTTGCCTCAGCAAGCCGATTCGCTCGCGGAGATCGGTTTCGGACGATGCGACGCCCCGCCCTCGCTGCGCGAGGAGCGCGACGCTCACCAACCCTTGAGGGGTGATCGTCGAGACCCGGTCGATGCCGTACATGATCCGATGTGCCAGCGCTCGAACCAGCGCCTTTTTCGCTTTCTCAGAGCCCGCTTCCTCGAGTGACAAGCCGCGAGCTTTGATGAACTGCACCACGGAGATCGGTTCGTCGAAGGACAGATGAATCCGGCCGAAACGGGACCGCAGCACCTTCCACACCGAGAGCAATGCCTTGAAATCTTCCGGCCGCTTTTCCCCTCCGGCCAGCTCTGCGGAGTAACTCTTGGATTCCGGCACTTTCTCGTAGTCGATGGACACCGGAATGAAGTTCAGATCGTCACGCGCTCCTTCAAGGACCCCTTCCACCTCCCAGGTGAGCATTCCCAACTTCGGGGTCAGCAGCTTGCCGGTTCGGGACCGGCCGCCTTCCGGGAAGAATTCTTGGTGTACGCCGTCGCGGACCAGTTTCTTCAAATAGGCCTTGAAAACCGCAGCGTAGACCGGGTCGTCCTTGAAGGAACGGCGAAGGAAGAAGGCACCCCCGCGGCGAAAGAATGGACCGAGCGGGAAAAAGGAGAGGTTGGCCCCCGCCGCAACCAAGGGCGTGGAGTAGCCGCGCTTCCAGAGGATGAAACTCATCACCAGATAGTCGATGTGACTCTTGTGGCTTGGGCAGAAGACCACCGGCGCGCGTGCCGCCGCCTTCATCGCACGATCCAATCCCGCTTCGTCGACCTCGATTCCGGCGTAGATGCGATTGAATACCCAGGTGAGGATTGGGGCGGCGATCGCAAGGACCGTGGGATCGAAGCGAGCCGCGATCGACCGCAACTCCTTTCGCGCCCGATGCGCCACCTGCTCGAGCGGCTGATTTTTGGCGGCGGAGTACTCTTCCAAGCTCCGGCGAAGGGTCCGATCGCGCAGTGTCTCGTCGATGATCCTTTCGGGGTGCTTGCGGGGAGGACCGAACACCGCGCGCGTCTCACGAGCCAGGTGATGGTAGAGCATGCTGCGGACCTTGCGGGCAATCAGGTGATCTGGGCTGTCTTGATTGTCCAGGACGAACCGTTGAAGGTCGATCGGTTCGCCGACTCGAAATTGCGCCCGTTTGTAGTTTCGGCGAAAGGCGATCATCGTATGGACGAAGCCGGGCGCTTCCGGACTGCCGAAGACGTAATCCAGAAGGCTGGGCTGCAGCCGTTGAGGCGCCTTCTCCCAAACGAAGAGCTCCGGAACCAGGTATACGGGCACGGGGCTTTTTCGCGCCATCGCGACCAGGGCAGGAAACGGATCCTCCTTAAGCTCACGCCCGTGCGCGCTGCCGATCAGCGAGCTTTTGAGAAAAATCAGCCCCGCCCCACGCCTCCGCCGAGCGTAGGTGAAGCGGGTATCGAAGTCGCCGCGCTGGGCGGCTTTTCGCCACGGCCGAGTGAACCAGCGCCTCAAGTTGACCACCGCCCGGATCGGCGGCAGCCCTCGAGCGACCAGGGTCCAAGCCAAATAAAGGTAGTTGATCCATGAGGTGGCTCGCATCACGTGAATGACCAGCCCCTTGGCGCTCAAGGCGCTCAGTTCCTTCTCGCAATCCGTGGTGAAGCGGACCGGCTGAAAGAAGGTCAGCCCGAAGCGGCGGAGAAATGGACCAAATTCTGTCTCCAGCGAGACCTCGGCTTCGGGGCTTACCTGCGGCATCACCGTCACTCCCGCGAGCGCCAGGTCAGGGCCATATCATGATTCAAGAGCGGCAACGATCTTGCCTAGCGGGCCTGTTGGGTTCCACCGCGGGCGAGGAATGCCTCGGTAAACCTCCCCAAATCTCGGTAGACCTCGCGGAGCTCCGCCGGACCGGCAAGAAAGACAATCCGCAGGAAGCCGTCCTGCGGGCGCATTCCGAATCCGGAACCGTGCACGAAGAGAATTCCAGTGGTGCGCAGGAGCTCGAGGACAAACTGCTCGTCGGTGACTCCGGGGGGCAGCGCGACCCGCGGCATCGCATAGAACGCCGCCGACGCTGGCGCATAGGTAACGCCCCGCACCTGGCCAAGTCCTTCTGTGGTGACCCTGGCTCGCTCCTGCAACGCAGCTCGAAATTCCGCTTGGTGCGAACGGTCGCCGCGCAGCGCCGCGACCAGTGCGTACTGCATCGGTACTGGGCTGCACAGTCTCCCGTCGGCGAGCTTCTTGATCGCCGCGAGCACGTTGTCCATTCGCTTGTTCGCGCTTACGGTGAGCCACCCGGTGCGCCAACCTGGCGCCAGATACCCTTTGGAGAGGCTGCCAAAGGCAATCACCGACGCCTCAGGATTAACCGTGGCTATGGGCGGAACTGAACCTTCGTAGGCAAGGTCTGAGTAGACTTCGTCGGAGAGGACAACCAGGCGGTGCCGGGCCGCCAGCTCGAGCAGACGTCGCTGCGTGTCGAGCGAGTAGACCGCTCCGGTCGGGTTGTTCGGGTGGATGATGACGATGGCGCGCGTCGCCGGAGTGATCAATCGCTCCATCGCCTCCAAGTCGAGCTGCCAGCGCTGTTCCGGCGTGGTGGTGTAGTACACGGGACGCGCGCCCATCTTCGCGAGAACCGCGGTGTAGAGCGGGTATGTCGGCGAGGGCACCAGGACCTCTTCCGAGGGGTTCACCAACGCATTCAGTGCCAGGTCGATCCCTTCGGAAGCCCCCGATGTGATGGCCACCCGATCCGCCGAGACCGGCCACTGGTGTCGCGCCTGCTCTTCGGCGACGGCTTCTCGCGCGATTTCAAGTCCAGGGGAGGGGCCATAACCGTTCTGCCCATCGGCGACGGCCTTGGCGAGCGCCTCTCGAAGATGGGCGGGAGTCTGAAAGCCGAAAGCCACCGGATCGCCGATGTTGAGGTAGCGGACCCGCCTTCCCGCGGCCTCCACTTTCTTCGCTTCCCCGACGATGTTGCGGATGGCGTAGGTGAAACCTGAAATCCGATCTGCCACCGGAATCGGGGCATCGTTGGCGATATTTTTGAGTGAACGGGCCATGGCTTGGCCTTAGGCGAAGTTGTCCTTCGCCGCAACCTGATGACGTAGGTCACTGATCATTTGTTGCATCCGGGTGTGGTGCGACCCCTTCCAGTAGATGCGCCCGCAGGAGGAGCAGGTCCTGAACTCGGTGTGACGCTCCCGAACGCGCGCCGGCAAGCGGCCTTCGACGTCGGCCCGCTCGGCGCGGACCAACGGCTGGTTGCAGCGGATGCAGCGCTCAAAGGGCGCGATCGACTCCACCAGATCGAATCGCCGGAGCACCTCCAGAACTTGCAGCCTGGGGTTACTTTCTCGGATCCAATAGCCGTGCGAGACCGCGCTTCGTTTGAGCAGATCCCTATCGCGGGTCAGCAAGATCCTCCCTTCGCTTTGCGCGATTTGGGCCAGCTCCTTATCGGCGCCCTGTGGCGTGAAGAGCACGTCGAAACCCAGCATTCGCAGGTAGGCCGCCGATCGCCCGAGGTGCACATCGAGCACAAAGCGCGGCTCGCGCAGAGGCTGCGGCCGGACCCGGGTGATTGACCGGATGTCGATCGATTCGAAAACCGGGAAGACGCTCACCCGAGCACCGTCGAAAAGCGAGGCATGGAAGTCCACAGACTCGCCGTCGAGCAGCACCAAGTCGACCTCGGTGTGGGGTACGCCCAAAGCCTCGATCGCGTCCTTCACCCCGGGACGCCCAAGGAACGAATGAACGAAGGGGACGCCCCTTCGGCTCGGAGGCAGAAAGTCATTGAGCTCCGCGTAGAAGCGGAATGTCGCGCGGGGTAAATTCAATGAGTCGCTGGGGTCGGAAGGTCGGCGCGGGCGATCTCATAGTGGACCACGTTGGGCTCCACCTCCAGCAGGTACTGCCGATCCTTGGGGAGAATCACCGCCTTCTGGTAGTCGGGCCCCGCGAATCGGCGAACCGCGTCCAAGGATTCCCAGAGCGAGATCACCACGAACTCGGTCTTTCCATCAGACGTGCGCCGCAGAACGTAGGCGCCGAGGTTGCCGGGTGTGGCGCGGATTTTCGAAATACCCGATTGATTGAGGTACGCCTCGTACTCGTCCGCCTTGGACTCCAGGGTCCGCCCCTTCCAGATTCGAGCGACGGCCCGGGTAGAGGGCGCCGAGTCGGCGGCGGAAACGCCGAGGAACAAGCCCGACGCCACGAGCATCCAGCGAGCTCTGATCAAAGTACGACGATGCATGCGATCTCCTTTCAAGCGGCAGCGGGGTTGTAGAGGGAGATGCCGCGGACATTCTCGTCAATCTGCAACGGATGCCGAAGGGAGGGGAGGGTGCGTTGCTCGCAATCGGTCCGATCGCAGAGGCGGCAAGTCACCCCGACAGGTACGGCGTTGTCGAGATTCGCGAGGTCGATGCCATCGGAATACACCAGCGCGCGGGCGTCGCTGATCCTGCAGCCCAGGCCGATCGCTTGAACGGGATGTTGCGCGTGATAGCCGCCGCTGTCCCGGTGAATCGTTCGAGCCAAGCAGAAGTAGGTGACTCCATCCAGCATCCGAGAAATCTGAATCCGAATCATTCCCGGAGTGAGGAAGGCGGCGAAGATGTTCCATCGCGGGCAAACGCCGCTGAATCTTGGGAAGTGGATCCCCGACGCGCTGAAGCGCTTCGAGATGTTCCCGGCGACGTCGATCCGGATCATGTGAAAGGGGATGCCCTCAGCTCCGGGCCGGCGCAGCGTGGTAAGCCGGTGGCTCACTTGCTCGAAGCCGACGCGGAAACGGCGTCCGATGACATCGATGTCGTAGCGTTCCTCGCGAGCCGCTTGAAGGAAAGGTCCATACGGCATCAGCACCGCCCCACCGAAATAGTTGGCGAGCGCCACGCGCGCCAGCACCCGCGACTCATCGGACGTCAGTTGGGGGTCGCTGACCAGCCGGTCCAAGGTTTCCTTCTGGGTCAAAAGGCCAATCTGGTGCGCCAATTGGAAATGGCGGCTGCGGGTTGGGAGCAGCTCGGACAGCGTGAGGATCTTGGTTTCCGGATCAAATCGACGCAGCGTCCCTCGCTCGGTCCCGCTTCGCGCGATGCGCACTTGGACGCCAAGCCGCTTCTCGAGGTAGCCGATCAAATTTGAGTAGAGATCCTCCGGGTTGAGTTTCGCCGCCCGCCAAACTTCCTCGGCCCCCGCTTCAAGCTCGGGGAAGTGGTTCATGTGCCGCTGGATCAGGTCGCTGACTTGCTCGGAGGGAAGATGGGAGACGGTGGCGCCAGCCAACTCCTCGTCGTCGGAAAGGCGGGAGGAGAGATTCTCCGCCGCATCGCGGGCTCCCTGATAGGCCCGAAACAGCCGCAGCACAGCTCGGGCTGCCTGTGGGCTGGCGATCGCCATCTCCCGGACTTCCGT
>Ga0126369_10001268_pt1 | contig 17348 bp, 18 predicted proteins | sample PanSoiMetaPlot_1_FD_109646 | JGI IMG/M metagenome (GOLD analysis project Ga0126369, IMG submission 109646) | Tropical forest soil microbial communities from Panama - MetaG Plot_1 | ecosystem: Environmental > Terrestrial > Soil > Tropical forest > Bulk soil | place: Panama | collected 2016-02-17 | reverse complement strand
CTTGGGGGTTGACGGTCATCGACCAATCGCCAGAGCTGTTCCGGTGCAACAGCAGATGCCGACGCGAAACGGTGCTGTCGTTGATTACGATGTCGTTCGCCGGTTGTCGGCCCACCTCCCAATGCGGCTTGTTCGAAGGAGGCGCCAACTCGAAGCACAGCGCGTCGCCTTGAGCTGGCTGATCAGGACCTTGCGAAAGCGGAAGCCGAGTGGCCGAATTGGTTTGTGCTCTCGCGCTGGGCGGCACGTGCCAAATGCCAGGTTCCCAAACTAGCCAGGGATGCGGATAGCGCTTCGGGAACTGGTCTTTCAACGCGAGGCGCTGCCGCACCAGCAGGGAAAGAAGGTAAGCCCTCACCATTCAGGGTGAGTATAGCCCAGCCCGCACCCGGCGCGGGTTTTGGGACAGCGGAAGTGGCACTTCTGCCCCTGCGCGGCTGAGGCGAGTTGAAAGTCTCCTGACGTGGAAGCCTTGCGGTTCGGCTGTCCCCACGTGGGCACTTGCTGCTATGGCTTGCGCAGAGTGCGAGCTTACGAGCTGATCAAGGCAAAAAGAGACGGACAGCCCCTCAGTGCCGAGCAGATCGATCAATTCATTCGGCGGTATACCCAGGAGCTGATTCCAGACTACCAGATGGCTGCGTTATGCATGGCCGTCTATTTTCGCGGTCTGTCGGGACCCGAGCTTGCGGCTTGGACGCGCGCGATGTTGCACTCCGGGGAAGTCCTTGACCTGTCAGACATTCCTGGCGTCAAAGTTGATAAGCACTCCACCGGAGGTGTGGGCGACAAGGTTTCGCTCTGCTTAACGCCGCTTGCAGCCGCGTGCGGCGTCGTTGTTCCGATGGTTGCCGGGCGCGGGTTGGGACACACCGGCGGCACTCTCGACAAGCTCGAGTCCATTCCGGGCTTCAAGGTCCATCTCCAAAATGCGGAATTTCGAAGATTGGTTCGCGAAGTGCGCGCCTGCATAATCGGTCAAACGGAAACGCTGGCGCCCGCAGACAAAAAACTCTACGCCCTGCGCGACGTAACCGGGACCGTGGACTGTATCCCCCTCATCGCAAGCTCGATCATGAGCAAAAAGCTTGCGGAGGGGATCGATGCACTGGTTTTGGATGTGAAGGTCGGCTCCGGCGCCTTCATGAAGGAAATGGTGAGCGCTCGCACCCTGGCGAGGACATTGATCGAAATCGGCGCCGAAATGGGCAAGCGCGTGGTTGCGCTGCTCACCAACATGGATCAGCCTCTTGGGAGAACCGTCGGGAATGCGCTTGAAGTGAAGGAAGCCGTGGAGGTACTGCAGGGTCGCGGTCCCGCCGATCTCGTCGAGGTGACGTTTGCGCTGGCCGGGGAAATGCTCTCGCTCGCTGGGCTCACCAACGATCCTTCCGACGCCCGCCAGCGGCTCAACTCCGCGGTTCGGAGTGGTGCCGGCTTAAACAAGCTGGAGGAGATCATCGTTCGGCAGCGAGGCGATGGATCGGTGGTTCACGACGTTTCGCGTCTTCCGCAGGCTCGCGGCCGCATAGAAGTCAACGCGCAGGCCGACGGATTCATTGCTGAAATCGACTCCGAAGCGATTGGCGTAGCGGCAATGGTGCTGGGCGCCGGTAGGGAGCGCGTGGACAGCCTCATTGACCCAGCCGTCGGTCTGGTGCTGCGGCGCAAAGTGGGGGAGGGAGTCAAGGCCGGCGAGCCGTTGGTAGAAATTCACTACAACGAGGAAAGAAGCGTGGAGGATGCACGGAATCGCATCCTCCACGCCTACCGCATTGGGCCTTCCCCGTCCGTTCCGCGGCCGCTGATTTACGAGCGACTCGGATGGAAGGGGTAGCGCCTAGCTCTTCGGGCTTACCTTGGTGTCAGCCGTCTTGGGAGTCTTTGCCTTTTTCCCAGTCTTCTTGGCCTGCTTCGCACCCTTGGTGTTCGCCTGAGCGACCACCGCAGGTTTCTTGTTCGCGCCTGTGGTGGCGCGGTTCATGTCTGCAGCCGAGGCGGAAAGCGGAATCGCCGCGGCCAGAATCAAACCACTCAACCAATTGCTGCTCATTTGATTCATTCCTTTCGAGTGACGCGGTCAATTCCGCGCTTCGCGATGATTGACGCCGGAGGCTCCGTTTCATTTAAAGCGGCGCAAGGGTGCGCAATTCGAAACGAAAACGGCCGATGCCCCGAGCGGGACGTCGGCCGCGTTGATTGCTTCGTTCCTGCGCAGCGAGGCTCGCAGTTAGTTGAGCCGCTGCCCGGTGCTCAGCAGAAGCCTACTGCATCATCGGCTTTTTCGACTTCTTGGACTTCTTTGCGCCCTTGGCCTTGGTGGGTTTGGGTGTGCTGGGATCGTTCTGGGCGACTAGGACCTGAGAATCGTCGGTTTTCTGAGCTTGAGCTTTCTCGGAGCAGGCGATTGCTGTGGCGGGTACTGCCAACGCAAAGACGAGGACTGCGAGGAGCTTACGGGTCATAAAATCTTTCTTCCTTTCGATAAAGTGGTACTGCCGACACGAGGCGTCGCTGATTTGGTTGCTCAGCACCCCAATTGAAAGGCAGACGGCGCCGGTTTGCAAGTTGTAGGCCGTTTTGGCGCTAAGATGCCCGAGAGTGCCGCTTTACGAAGAGCTACTGCAAGCGGTGACGCTGATTCGGCAGCGCACAGGTCCCCTGCACCCTTCCGTGGGCATCATCCTTGGAAGCGGCTTGGGGGGATTTGCTGAGGGGGTGGAGGAGCCGGTCGTGGTTCCCTATTCTGAAGTGCCGCACTTTCCGCCAACCTCGGTTATCGGTCACCCTGGTCGATTGGTGCTTGGAAGGATTGGTTCCTTGAAGGTCGCGGTCATGCAGGGCCGGGTTCACTACTACGAAGGATTCTCTTCCTCTCAAGTGGTGTTCCCGGCGCGCGTTCTATGCCTGCTGGGAATCAAAACGCTGGTGGTCACAAATGCGGCCGGTGGCATTCGATCGGATTTGGTGGCTGGAGACTTGATGGCGATTACCGATCACATCAATTTTGCGGGATGCAGTCCTCTGGCGGGCCCTCACGACGAACGGCTGGGCACGCGTTTCCCAGACATGAACCGAGCCTATGATGCGAGCCTCACCAGGGCACTGTTGGATTGCGCGCGAGCGCGCCGAGTTTCCCTGAAGCAAGGAATCTACGCCATGGTTCTTGGGCCTGCCTATGAAACCCCGGCGGAAGTTCGGGCGCTTCGGGCTCTCGGGGCCGACGCCGTGGGAATGAGCACCGTTCCGGAAGTGGTGGCCGCTCGCCAAATGGATGTGCGCGTGGTTGGACTTAGCTGCATCACCAATACGGCCGCGGATCCACGGTTGATGACGCACCAACAGGTGACCACGATCGCGGCAGGGTCCGAGGGTACTCTTTCCGAGCTGCTTTGTTCCTTTCTGCCAGTGGTCGCGAGCTGATGGGGGCGCGACGCTGGCCGAGGCGCCGGCCGATTCCTTGGGAGAAATTGTTCGCGCTCGCGCGCAGCGTGCGACTGCACGCGTACGCACCCTATTCAAAATTTCGGGTTGGCGCGGCCGTGTTCACCGTGGATGGCTCGCTCTTTGGAGGTTGCAACGTGGAGAATTCTTCCTACGGCGTGTCGAGTTGCGCGGAGCGGAATGCACTCTGTGTGGCGGTCTCAGCTCTGGGGGCGCGGAGGATTGCGGCGGTCGCGATCGTGACACAGACCGAACGACCTTGCCCACCTTGCGGCATTTGTCGTCAAATGTTGGCCGAGTTCGCCTCGGCCGGTCTGCCAGTACGCAGCCGTACCCTCAAGGGCAGGCAAGCCAGCTATCGACTCGAAAAGTTACTGCCGAGCGCTTTCTCGGCACAATTCCTATAGAAAAGCTGGCGTGCTAAGGGGTCCGGCCGTCGGAGGTCCTTATGTTCAAGCGTTTGAGAAGGGCGTTGCGCAGCTTTTTGGGTTTCTTTGTCTCCTCGATTGAGGATCCAGAACTGATTCTCGAGCAGAACATTCGGGACCTCAACGACCAGGTTCCCAAGATGAACGAGTCGATCGCCATGGTCCGGGCGAATGTGACTTTGCTCGACAAAGAAAATGCAAAGTACAAGCAGGAAATCAACGACCTCACGGCCAAAGTCAAGGCGGCGATTCAAGCCGGGCGCGACGACCTGGCCGGGCAATACGCAACCCGGTTGCAGATGGAGCGGGGCGCACTGGCCCGCAATGAAGGCCAGCTCACCACTGCCCGCGCGGCGCACGAGAAGGCGCTGAACGTGAAGAAGGTCTTCATGCGTGAGAAGGAGCGAAAGACCCAGGAAGCGATGAACGCCATTCGGGATGCGCGCAGAGCGCAGTGGCAGGCCAAAGTAGCCGACGCGCTGGAGTCCTTCGAGGTGGGCGGGATAGACGCTACTCATGATGAGATGATCCGCAAGGTGGAAGAACAAACCGCGATTCACGAAGCGAGGATGGAGATGGCGCTAGAGTCCGTCGACCATCAAGCGCTGGCCATCGAGGAGCAGGCGGAAAAGATGCAAGCCGAGGAACTGGTGAAGCAGTTTAAGGTCGAGATGGGCCTCGCTACGCCCAGTCAGGTTTCCGACGCGCCGGTTTCAGAAAAAACCATCGGTAAGAAAGTGGAAGTGAAGTAGCCGGGGAAGGATGGCACTGCGACGCCGTTGGGGATTGGCTCTGCTAATCGCCTTATGCGCGGCCGCGGGCGGATACGCCGCGGCGTCACGGCTTGGATACCTCGAACCGCTGCGGGCTCGGCTCCTTCCCTCGATGCGGCCATCGATCCGCCTCTCGCCCGGGGACTTCCCAGCGGGCGTCTCGGCGCCGGTGGGAGACATCGCCTCGATTCCGCTTCGGCCGACCCGCATTGGCTTCATCCCCCGCGGCTCTTCAGCCGCCCTGCTCTTGGCCACCGGTGGAGTGAGGTCCTCTGCGCTCGACGCCAAGGAGCACTTCTTCGAAGGCTTGCTGAAAGCTGGCTATGCGATGGATGCCAAGGCGTTGGTGTTTGGACGAGAGGAGGACTTGCGCCGGGCGTTTACCCACGGTGCTGAGAACGATGGAGTGGACCTGGCTGCGCTTTCGGTCGACCGGCTGGCTCAGTGGGCGGAGTTGCTTCGCGACGCCACTCCTCGCGCGGTCCTGATGCTGGGCCGCAGCCGCGGACAGGACGCGGTGGCCGGGGTGGGAATGGAGAGTCTCACCGACCTGCGATCGAAGAGGTTGGGTGTCTACTTCCAGGGGTCTGCTTACTACTTCGCGTTGTGGGCCCTGTCTCGCGGGGGCATTTCCATTCAAGACGTCAAGTGGGTGTCGCTCGACTCGTCGCTCGAAGCCGGTGCTGCGCTGCGCGAGGGTAGGGCGGACGCGGTCGCGGGCCTCACCGGGGATGTCGAGCTGGCGGCGCGCGATCGCAGCGGAAGGCTTCTGGTAACCACCCGTGACGCCCCTCACCTGATCGCCACCGTGCTCGTGGCTCGCGGCGAGTTTGCAGCCCGGTATCCAGACGCGATCCGGAGAGTGATTCGGGCGATTTTGGACGGAGCGACGAGCGTGGCCAGGGATCCCACCGAGGGCGCACGACTGTTAGGAGAGGTCGCTCCGTACCTGGGAGACCCCGTCGAAGCGATCCAAAGTGAGCCCCCAGCGAACCTGCGGGATAACCTCGCCTTCTTCGGACTTTCGGGCGAAGCCCCGGTGACCTACGATGAGCTGCTTCAAAGCTCGAGCGCGCTGTTGGTCAAGATTGGCAGAGCCAGGCTGGTTGCGGCACCAGAGGACACGCGGGACACAGCGGCGCTAAAGTACATTGCCGAGATGCGAAAGCCGTAGCCAGACTTGCGCCATCGCCCTGTCAAAGTCGCGTCCTTGATGTGCATGACCCTCACCGCTTGTTCGATCTGCGGCAGGGCGCGCACCTCTCGGCTTGATTTGGCTGAGCTGGGGCGTCGGTTGCCGCGAACGGCCAAAGCGCAGCTGGCGATTCCGAGCCTTCGCAGATTGGCGGAGAAGTTGACGCGCCTCGAGGCGCTCAAGGCTGCATCTTTCGCGGCCCAGTTACAGGGCTTCAACGACGCTTCCGAGTACGCGGGGGCGCTCGCAACTCAGATCGGAGTCGATCTCCGTTCCCCCGCGGAGATGGCCAAGATAGGCATCGATCCGGATCAGGGAGCGGGTGCAGCACTCCTCTCAGACGGAAGCGTCCTCGTGGTCCTCGCAGCCCAGGACGCCGCCAAGCTGCGTGATGCGGTCGCCAGCTTCGCCCACAATCATTGGGGTGCGGTCACGGAAGGCTCGGCCTCAGCAGGTGGACAATCCTGGCAGACATTTGCGCGGGCTGGCGCTTCGCGAAACCAGGTCAGTCTTGCGGTCGATCGCGGGATTGCTTCGATCATTCTTGATGCGCAAGTGCCTGAGCTTGCTTTCTTCGGTCCCAGCCCAAAAACAAGCCGGTGGCTGGCGGAGGACGTCTCCTGGGTCGACGCCATAAAGGGCTTGGCCGATGCGGATGCTTACCTTCGGATTTCCGGAGATTGGCAAATCGGCTCGCTGTTGCTTTCCACGGCCACCCTCGCACTGGACTTCAATCGCCAATTGGTCCGGCTTCGCGGGATCGCGCCGTTGGCACAAGAGAATACGCGGGCCCTCGAAAAGCAACAGGCGGACGCGCTCGCCAGTTGGTTACCGGATGACGCCATTTTGATGGCGAAATTTGCCGGCCAGCCGCAAGACCTTGGGTTGCTGCTCGGGCCGGTGTGGACCGCCAAGCTCGAAGACGCGTTCGCCACCGCAGGCATCGATTTTCGGGTAGAGGTTCTCGGAAATTTGCGGCCCGGCGCATTCGCGTCGCTGTCCCTGGCGCCCACCGCGGTCCTCTCGTCCGTACCTGTGCTGGACCTGCGCCGTACCAACCCGTTTCGATTTGTTCATCTGGTTGCCATTGGCGCCGTTAAGGACTCCGCCCGCGCGAACGAAGTTTTGCGCCGCATCCCCGGCGCGGCACCGAAGTTCGGTGTGCAGTTTTCGGAAAAAGAGCTAGCGGCTGGGAAAGTGTTCGTCACCTCTTACGCTCGGGGGGAAGGCCTTGATTTTGGTTTGATCGACGACAAGGTGGTTGTCGCTTCTCCTCTCAAACGTTTGGAGGATACCTTGCACCAGCTCAGCCTCGCGGTCCCTCGACAACCTTCGCCCTTTCGTTCCGAGCTTGCGCCATATCTGCAACGAGGAGCGCTCGATGCGGTGCTGGATGTAAACCGTCTTTCGGAGTCCGTGCGCTCTCTTCCAAGCACCGCATGGGGTGTAGGAGGCTTCGCGATCAAGGCCGCGATGCTTCGCTGGCTGGCGGCTTTGGATGACGTCCGAGCGTTGACTTTCACTGCGGCGATGTCGCGCACGCCGCAAGCGCTCGAGCTCGAGCTCGACCTTCTGCTCACCGGGACATGATTTCAGCGCACCGCCTGTTCAAATCGTATCCAGGAACCGACAAGGCAGAAGTCCGGGTGCTTGAGGGGTTGGATCTGGAGGTCGCCGAAGGCGAATTTGTCGCCGTCGTCGGACCGTCGGGAAGCGGCAAATCGACGCTCCTGCATATCCTTGGCGGGCTAGACGTCCATTACTCCGGGGAAGTGGAGGTGGCGCGAACTAAGTTGCAATACCTTTCGGATCGCCGCCTCGCACGTTTTCGAAATCGGCAGGTCGGATTTGTTTTCCAGTCATTTCACCTCGTGCCCAATCTGAGCGTACTCCAGAACGTGTTACTGCCGGCCTTTTTTGGCGCCGAATCGATCGACAAGTCGGATCATCGCCGTGCCGACGAGTTGCTGGAACGGGTTGGCCTGCTGGCGAAGCGGGACAGAGTTCCCAGCCAGTTGTCGGGCGGAGAGCGTCAGCGAGTCGCGATCGCCCGGGCGCTGTTGCGTCGACCTCGAGTCCTCCTATGCGACGAACCGACTGGAAATCTCGACCTGCAGACTGGCGACGAAATCATTGCGCTCTTTCGGCAGCTGCACCGGGAAGGTCTTACGGTGCTGGCAGTAACCCACGAAGAGCGAATCAGTGGCGCCGCGGAGCGAGTCCTTAACCTTCGCGGGGGCCTCCTCGTCAATTCACATCAATCCCAGGAGCTCGAACGGTGACATTCGGTTCGTTGCTGGCCTTGGTGCGAATCAACTTGAGGCGCGAGGCCCGTTCCGTATTCTTCTTGGCCTTCGGGGTTGCGCTCGGCGTCGGCTCCTTGGTGTTCTTTGTTTCGCTTGGCTTGGGGGTGGGAAAAGTCATTCGAGAGAAGCTCTTCGCCGTTGACCAGTTGTTGGTCGAGGTCGCGCCCAGCGCCATTTCCCTCGGCTCCTTCGGAACGGCGCTGAATCAGGGCGTGATCGATCGGCTTTCAGCGCTGCCGCAGGTGGCGGCAGTCTTCCGGAAAATGAACGTACGGGTGCCGGCGATGAGTCGCTACGACGGAGACTTCTTCGGGTCCCCATTACGGATCAGGCTCGAGATACTGGCGGTTGGAGTCGATCCCGGTCTCTTGCAACGCGACATTCAGCTGGGAGACTTCAACGACCCTCCCGTGGACCAGCCGATTCCCGGAGTGATCTCGACCCGAATGCTGGAAATCTACAACAAGAGCTTTGCGCCCGCTCGCAATCTGCCCCAACTTTCGGGGTCCCTGGTGGTGGGTTTCACGTTTCCGGTCGAGTTCAACAGCTCGATGATCGTACCGTCGGCGCGCGGTTCTCCGATCCGATCACAGGTCCAAGTGGTTGGCCTTTCCGACCGAGCCTTGCTCGCTGGAGTCACCATTCCTCTGGCCACCGCAATCCGCGTCAACCGCGCCGGGCTCGTCGACGCGGAAACTTTCAGCGGCGCCACCCTGGTTGCCAAGAGAGCCGATCAGGTTCCGATCATCGTTGCCGAAGCCAAGAAAATGGGCTTGAAAATCGATGACCGGGAGAGGCAGCTCGCGGAAAGCATCGGCCTTGCAGTGACCCTCACCACCTCGGCGCTGACTCTGCTTTCGATTCTGATTTGCGTGCTGGCGGCCGCGAACATCGCGCAGACGTTGTTTGCATCGGTCCGAGCGCGGGCGAGGGAGATCGGGATCATGCAGTCAGTCGGCGCATCGCAAACCGACATCCGCAACATCATCCTTTCAGAAGCGACGGCAATCGGTTTGGCGGGGGGTGCGTGCGGTACTCTGGGCGCCCTTGGCCTAGAGTTTCTGGCGGATCGACTCTCAGGGTCCTACTTGCCGGTGTTCCCGTTCAAGCCCGAGAGCTTCTTCAGCAGTCCATGGAGTGTTCTCCTTGGCGGCGTTGGCTTGGGCGTCGTTGCCGCCGTGCTGGGCGCCTATGCGCCCAGCCGTCGGGCGGCGGCAACGGATCCGGCGCAGACGCTGTCGGACTGAAAGAACAGGACGATTGCCAGTCGGCGCCTTTACGGCAGCAGCATACGAAGGCGTGTTGGTCCGAACGCCGGCAGGCTATACAACGCGGATGCCTAAGCCAAAAACAACCACTACCGTCGACCCGCTGGGCACGTTGCCGCCCTGGGCAAAGAAGCTCGCGGAGCGGTACTACACCAAGACGGTCAGTACTTTCTTGATCTACGGCGCGGTCAGAGACCTTCAGCCCGCGATCGGTCCCGATGGGAAACCCAGGTACGTCAATCTCAGGTCCTTCTTCGCTGAGGAATTATTTGGAAGCCGCGATCTGGTGCTGTTCTATGACCGATCCTCGGGAATCCGAGGGGCATCGCCACAGGGTCAGCAGGACCTCAACCGCGGCATTGCGGGCTACGATGCACTCTACGGAACCGACTTTGCGAGATCGATGCCCCGGGATCCGGGCCGAGCGCTGCAGCTTCTGGAAAACCACATGCGGATGCGCCTAGCCGAGGGGCGGTCCCTGGCGCTGATCATCGATTTCGCCGAAACCTTAGCGCCCAACAGCGATGTGGCTCAGCTGTCGAGCGAGGACCGATTTGCCCTGACCACATTGGAGAAGTGGTCGCATGATCCGCAATTTCTCGCCGGGAACCTTTCGATTGTGTTGCTCTCGGAAAACCTCGCAGACATCACCGCTCGCCTGTCGCGAAATCCCTACGTGGCGCTTATCGAGATCCCGCTCCCGGGTGAGGAGCAGCGTGCCGACTACATCCGTTACAAGCTCAGCGGGCGGCGAATCGAGTCACTGTCCGATGTCCCGATCGCGGGATTGGCCAAGCTAACCTCGGGCCTATCGCGAATCCACCTCGACCGGGTCCTGACCGAGGCTCTGGAGCAGCAAGTGAGAGTCACCACCGAGCTGATCAAGGATCGAAAGAAGGAAATCCTTCAAGCTGAGTGCCACGGTCTGCTCGAGTTTATCGAGCCGTTCCACACCTTGGACGCCGTAGCCGGACAGGAAAAGGCGAAGAAGCGGCTGCGGGACGCCGCGGCGGCGCTGAAGAAGGGCCAAATCGACGTGATGCCGATGGGGTACTTGGTATCCGGCGCGGTCGGCACTGGGAAGACTTTTCTTGCGAGCTGCTTCGCCGGCGAGATTGGAATTCCGTGCGTCAAGTTTCTGAACTTTAGAAGCCAGTGGCAGGGGGTTACGGAGGCAAACCTGGAGCGAATCTTCAACCTGCTCAAGGCGCTCTGGCCGGTAGCGGTGATGATCGACGAAGCCGACGCATTTCTCGGAAATCGCGAAGCCTCGGGGGATTCCGGTACTTCCAATCGAGTGTTCGCGGCGATTGCCGCCTTCATGGGTAACACCGAGTATCGGGGGAAGATCATCTGGTTTTTGCTCACTTGCCGACCGGACTTGTTGCCGATTGACCTGAAGCGGCAGGGGCGCGCCGAGGAGCACTTGGCGCTGTTTTATCCGCAAACCGATCAGGAGCGCGATGAGTTGTTCAAAGTGATTTCAAGGAAAAACAACGTCCAACTGGAGCTGCCTTCGTTCTCCGCGCTGCTGGGAGACGGCGCGGGTGGGTTGAGCGGCGCCGACATTGAAGCCATCCTGGTGCGCTCCAAGTTCCGAGCGCTCGCGGAGGGGCGCAGCCTGACGCCGCAAGACATCCAGTTCGTGGTCAGGGATTTCGTTCCGCCCTCTTATCCGCTGGAGGTAGAGCTTCAAAACCTAGCTGCGGTCCGCGAGTGCACCAGTCGCGAGCTGCTCCCAGAAAAGTTTCGCTCCATGGACCAAGAGACGATCAGTCGGCGAATCAACGAGCTCAAACTTTTACTGGAGGAAGGTTAAGACGCCGTCGAGCTCCAGATGACCAGCACCGTTCCCACTTGAAGACCGCGAGAGCGTTTCGGCAGGTGGTTCCAGCGTCGAAGGTTATCAACGGAGCACGAAAATCGCTGGCTAATCGCCCAGAGCGTATCGCCGCTTTGTACGCCGTACTCGATTCGCGTTTTTCCGTCGATCACCTCGGTTTTGACTTCAGTGATCGCCGGCCGAGCCGCCTTCGACCGGGTTCCGGCGGGAACCTCCAGCTCGGGCCGAACCGGGACGAATCCGCTTCGACGAGCCCGGGTGACTTGCCGCTCGAAAGCGGTGTCCGCACGACCTCGCATCGTGGCGCTTGCGCTCGGTACCGGGATCACCAGCTCGGAATTGACGCGGAGACTCCGGACGCCGCGCAAGCCGTTCATCCGCAGAATCGCCTCGGGCGCACTGTGGTAGGCCGCTGCGATTCGGGAGAGAGTGTCGCCGCGCCTCACTCGGTAGACGCGAAAGGCAAGCCGCTCGCCCGGTTCAATCTTGGCGAAGTTCTCGGTGAATTTTTCCCGAGATCCCTTGGGCAATCGCAACAAATAAGGTTTGCCGTTCGTGGCCGGCGGAGTGCACCAACGCTTCAGCTCGGGATTGAGCTCTCGGATGAATTCGACGTTGGTTTCCGCGGCCCGTGCGACGACTTCCAAGTCGGTGGCATCCGGAATCGCAACCTCTTCGGTCTCGTACGGGGTGAGGAAGTCAAACTCGTCGTCCGAGAAGCCAAACGCCTTGGGATACTTCGCTACCAGCGCACAGGCGATCAACTTGGGGACGTAGTGCTTGGTTTCCTTGGCCAACCCTCTCCCGTCTGACAGCTCCCAGAAGTCTACAGTTCCTCGCTTGGCGATGATGCGCTCGAGTTTTTTGCTACCCGCGTTGTAACCGGCCCAGGCCAGATACCAGTCGCCCAACGTTTGATAGAGCTCGTGAAGGTAACGAGCCGCAGCTTCCGTCGCCTTGATCGGATCTCTACGTTCATCGACCCAGAAGTCCTGGCGAAGTCCAAATAAGCGCGCGGTGCTAGCAATGAACTGCCACGGCCCCGCCGCCCGGGCCCAAGAATAAGCCTGTGGTGAGAACCCGCTTTCGATCATCGCCAGGTAGACGGTGTCCTTTGGGAGCCCTCGAGCTTCGAGGATCTCTCTCATCGCGGGTATGAAGCGGGTCGAACGAGACATCCACTTGCGGAACCATTTTCGGCCTGGCCCCTGGAAAAATTGAATGTATTGAGCCACCAAGGGCTGCATCTCGATGGGGATGTCGTATTGACCCTTCAGTTGTGCCAAATCCAAGTTGGCAATGTCGGTGACGCGCGGTAGGTCAAACGCCGCTGCCGCAGCAGCCAGCTCAGGCTCAGAAAGTCCCTCGGCGATCTGCTCGCGCAGTGGGTTGGCTGCCCCGAGGCGGCGCACCGACTGAAGCAAGTCTGCGCTCGGCTTGGTTGAAGGATTGAGCGCCACTTCTTCCAGAGCACGCAACTCTTCGAGTTCTTCAGATTGCTGTTTTGCTTCCTCGGAGAGCTCCTCATCCTCGCTTGCCCCTACTTCTCCGGGAGAAGTGGCAGGCCGAGATTCCGAGATTTGAGCGGGCGCTGAACTGAGATGGGTGAGCAGAAGAAGCGTCGTCAGCTGCATCGCCGGTATGGAAATCCTTAGTCCAGCCGAAATAAGTCAGTTTACAGCGGCTTCGAGCCTCTTACACTAAGAAACTTTATCTCGGAAGTAAGCTTATCGGGGTCAGTGTGTCGAAGCCGCGCCATGTCCCGGCCCGAGAATCTGTGGCAGGTACAGCGCGAAATCGAAGTGGGGCGAGTTTTCCGGGTTGTGGCAGGAAGTGCACTCTGCTTTTGAGGGCTTGGCGAGGACGTTGTCTTGCGCAGGCCGGTGCACATGGAGGGACCCGGGTCCGTGGCAACTCTCGCAGCCAACGTTTTTTCGACCCTCCATTTGGTCTATTCGGCAAACTCCTCCGGGTCGGTCTCGACCCGTGACATGGCAGTCGATGCAATCCAGGTCGTACTGCCTGCCGCGTTCCTCCAAGCTCCAATACGCGCGTGCGTGCCTCGATCCATCCCAGGTCGGAAACGCAGCGGCATGGCATTTTCTGCATGTTTCAGTGCCCACAAACGCGGCCTCGCCTTTCCTGGGCGGTGGACAACCTTGGCCGTGTGCCTGCGCCCAGGCGAGATTGAGCATGCCGATGTCCCGCTCGTAGCTGTCGACGATGAGTTCACTCTCCCGGTCTCGCGGCAAAGTTGACTCCAATGGAATGAATCGGACGGCGAACGCATTCTGTCCGGTTGCAACCCGCGGCGGAGAGGAAGAAATCTGCTCACGTCGGTTGATCAAATCGGCCAGCTTAGCCTCCTTGAGAGATCGCAGCCGGTCGCTGATCCCCGGAAGGTTAATCTCCCGCTTGAGCAGCTGAATTCGAAGATCCAGCGTTTGGATTTCCTTCTCGAGCTCATCCTCGGTTCGTAGCAACTCGAAGCTCGAGCCTTGGCGAAGGCGAAAGAGATCAACGCGCGCCAGGGATCTTCCTTTACTTTGAATCCGAGCAATCGGCACACGACCGCGCACCAGCCGATTTTCCTCCGCGGCAAACTCTCCGTCGGAGTGAGCAGCGACGAGCAGATCAACGTCCAGCGCTGGTTCGGAGGCGACTTTTTGCGCTTCTTCGAGGCTTTGATGAAGAATTGCGAGAAGGAATTCCGCCTTGCTCCTCGCGCCGCGCGCCGCGCTGATCAGCTCGCTGCCGTTGCGGGCGATTAGCAATCCCAGTTGAAGTGGCCCCGCTTGAAAGAGCTGGAGGCCTGGTTTGAGGTCCGGGAGCCCAAGGCTCTCTCGGAACGAGACCCCTCGTGATTCGTCCAATTCTCCGACCGCACGGGCTTGCACTCCCATTTGTGTGAAGACTTCGGCGATGGCTTGGGCTTTTCGCTGCTGCTGCGGGATTTCCGACTGCCTCAGTTGCACTGATCCAAACAGGGCGTCGCCGGCGTCAAAATAGAAAATCGGCCACCGCGAGCGCCGCGCCTCAATGACTTGAAACGCAGCCCGATCGATGCCGCCAAGCATTGCCTGGGCGCAACCGCACGGTCCCAGGTAGCCGCGAAGCTCAGCTGAGATAAAGACGGTGGCGCTCGGTTTAGGAGCAGTCGTCGAAGTCGTGCCTGGGCTGCTCACTTCCGGAGGATGCGCGGGCTTTCGCACGGCAGGCGCGCAGCTCAGCTCGAAAGCTGTGTACACCATCAAACTTAGCACGTGAGGATGGATCCGGCGCCGACTCACCGCGCTCGATTATCAAACGCAAAACCCCTCCGCTATCCGTTGACCGCCAACCCGCCGGGAGATAAGACGCGCGCCTCCAATCCATTCGAAACTGGGTTTTGCCGAGGAGGGGAAGAATGGATCCGCTGAAACTTCCGCTCGAGCAGCTGCTTTACCTCCGGCTGGGCCAGTTCTTCGACCAGCTGCATGGGCGAAGTGTGCCCGATCTCTATCGGGTGCTGTTGGATCAGGTGGACCGGGCCGTGCTGCGGCAGGCGCTGGAGCGTGCAGATGGGCAGTTGGGCGTGGCCGCAGACTTTCTCGACGTGGATCGAAACACGCTTTCGCGCAAGGCGAAGCGCCTAAAGATCGGCTTGCAACGGGCCAGCAAGTTCAAATAGGACCGGATGGTGCGTGGATTTTGCCTTGCCGCGATCTTCACGCTGGCCAGCTCAGTTGGACGTGCAGACGTAGCGCTTAACCCAGGCCTCGGAGAACCTCCCGAATCTGTGGATCGGGAAACACCGGCAGCTGCGGTGCAAGGGTTTCTGCGCGCTGCCCACGCGGGACACTACCTGCTCGCGGCGCACTATCTGTGGCTGAACCCCTTGCCCAACGAGGTTCAGGCCACGGAAGCGGCCCGGCGGGCGCGAAGGCTACGCTACGTCATCGACCGCGATTGATCTCATTTCTCCGACTGCATCCGGAGTGGCTCCCCGGCACGCGCGCTGAGAACCGCAATCAGCCGCAAACTTCGGTAAGCTAACCTGGAAAGTTGCGCCAGGACGGACCGACGTTGAATATAGGCATCCCGCCGACGCGCTAGGCTTAAGGCGCAATACTGAAACGACACGTAAGGAGATGATGATTCGCAATAAATTCGGGTTTCCTGTCCTCACCGCTCTTGGATTGGCAACTCTTGCGAGCAGTGGATTCGCCCAAGATCGTGGGCGCACGGATGGACCCGAGGGCTCCGAGTACGGGAAGGGCGGCTATCAACCGGCGGGAGGACTGAGCGGCCACCTTTCGCTGCAGGTGGATGGAGGAGGAGCTGTGGAAGAAGAAAGCAACCCCACCGGTTATTCCAGCAACGGTACGCCGCTGTATTTGGGCGGCACGCTGAGTTATTGGTATACGGATTGGTTCCTAGTCGATCTCTCCGGCGGCTACGCTTTTACTTCAAAAAAGACCAACGCGTTGGTCGGGCCTCGATTCCGGCTGCCCCTCTACCCGTTGGGTTTTAGCCTCGGCTTGAAGTCAGGCGCGCTCTTTATTCCGACGCTTGGCACGCGATTCGCGATTTCGCCGACGGTTGCCGGGGATCTGCTGATTGCGGATCATTTGCTTCTCGCTCTGAACTACACGCCGGACATTGCGATCGGCAGTGGCGGCGTCACCCATCGCTTCTACCTGAGCCTGGGTTACCGGTTCTAGCCATGATTTTGACTGTGATTGCCCCCGGGGTCCCTACGGCGAGCATCGCTGATGCGCTGAGCCGACAAAACGCGCAGCCTTCTCAGCTCACGGATGAAGAGAGGTTAAAGGCGTACACCTTCGACTGTCCGCCCTCTTCTCTGCAGAGCGTGGGATGGATGACCGCCGCCTACGAGTGAGAGGCGATGTTAAGCTATCGGTGGCACTTCGTTGGCAGCCGCTTTGGAAATGAATGAAACTAGGAACATGAGAGAACTTTCGACCTTTCGCCTGCTGTTTGCGTTGTCGGCAGTCACGGCCGTCGGGTTGGGTTGCGGTGGACCGCGTGCCTTCACGCGGGGCCAGTATGAGGATCCCAATACGATTGAGATGCTTTCGGATCAGTTCAATGAGAACGACCTGCAGCTGATTGCTAAGAAGATGGTTGAGTCGCTCTCGCAGTCCAGCGCCTTCGCTCAAATTCAGGGCAGGCCGGTGCTGGTGTTGGGAAAGATGAAGAACAGCACCTCGGAGCACATCGACATGAGGTCCTTAGCGGACAAGATGGAGGTGCAACTCGCCAAGACCGGCAGGTTCCAATTCCTCGATAAGGACGCGCGGGAGGAGATTGCCGAGGAATACGAGTACCAGCGCTCCGGCTATGTAAACCCGAGCCAAGCCAAAGGCCCCGGGCAGCAGGCGTCCGCCGATTACCTGATGACCGGCGAAATCTCCTCCATCGTTCAGGAAGTCGGTGCCGACAAACTGGTGTACTACAAGATGACCTCCAAGCTTCACAATTTGCGCACCGGGATCATCGAGTGGACGGATGAAAAAGAGCTGCGCAAGAAGTTCGAGAAGAAGGGTATTAGCTGGTAGCCGCGATCACGCTCGGCACCAAGGAATCGGTTCAACCGGTCTCCGATTCGCTTGAAGAGAATGAAACGCAGCGTCTCGTCAGGGCCAGCTCTTCTAGGGTGTGTGGGGATCCTGGTTCTCTCCTCTTGTGCAGGGGACTATGTCGCGAGAACCAGCGGCGCTCGGCGGGCGTACCAGTCTTATGACTACAATCGAGCGCTTTCCGAGATTGAATACGAGGTGAAAGGGCCCGAGGTCGACCGGCTTCTCGCGCTGCTGGACGAGGGAATGATCCTTCACGCCGCCGGGCGCTACCAGGAAAGCATCGGCGTACTGGCCGAGGCGGATCGGCTTTCGCAGCAGCTGGACGTGGTCTCCATCAGCGAGGAGGCAAAAACGCTGATCTCCAACGAACGTGAGCGAGCGTACCGCGGTGAAGACTTCGAAAAACTGATGATCAGCGTTCTGCAAGCTCTCAACTACGCCGAGTTGGGCAAAGACGAAGATGCGCTCGTCGAAGTACGCCGGGTCAACGAGCGCCTACGCAAGAT
>Ga0126369_10001267_pt1 | contig 17348 bp, 21 predicted proteins | sample PanSoiMetaPlot_1_FD_109646 | JGI IMG/M metagenome (GOLD analysis project Ga0126369, IMG submission 109646) | Tropical forest soil microbial communities from Panama - MetaG Plot_1 | ecosystem: Environmental > Terrestrial > Soil > Tropical forest > Bulk soil | place: Panama | collected 2016-02-17 | reverse complement strand
CCACGATCCCGAAGACCGTACGCACTCCATCGATTTCACGATCACGTTCGTGCGCTCCTCGACCGGCAAGAAGGTGACTGATCCCCACGGCGCTGAACCTCCTCCGCAGCCGGGAGTCAAGAAGGCTCACCGTGGCAACCCGGCGCGAGTGTTCATCGTCCAGGAGGGCTACCGGACATTTCAGGCAATTGCAGCATTCAAGTACCACAACTCGGGCCAATGGCTGAAATTAGCTAACCAGAACCAGACGCTCGTTCGCAGGGCACATATCCCGTTGCACAAAGTGCCGACACACCGCTGGCCGCTAGGAACGAAAATTCACTGGTAATGGCAAAGTCGAAGACAACCGATCAGCAGATCGACCTGAATCCGGGGATTGCAAATGTCCGCGCAATCGTCACGACGCGCTGGGGCGGACATGCCTATCGGCCGCGAGTGATCGACACAATCGAGAGCTACACAGTCGATTCCGCGATGGACACCGATGCGGATACGTGGTCGGTTGAAATTACTGACCCGTGGGGAACGTACGTCGATACGTTGGATCGCGACAGCGAGGTACGGGTGCAGTTGTTCGGCGTCGGCCAGAACCCGGATTACATCATGACCGGACTTGCCGATGAAGTGGAATTTAGCGATGAAGGGATTCTCACTCTGACCGGCCGTGACCTGTCCTCGATTGCGATGGACTCGACTGTGCCGCCGAAACAATTCCGGCATGTCCGTCCCTGGTCTATCGTCGCACAGCAGGCGAGCGAGCTTGGCTTCAATCGCACCCGGCTGGCGAAGGGGAACATGGTCAAGAAGGTCGTGCATACGGACGGCTCCGAGTCGTACTGGGAATTCTGGTACCGGCTCTACCGAACCGAGAAGATGTGGATTTGGACGGAGCCGAACGGAATGCTGCGGGCCGACTTCCTCAACTACGGCGGCACACCGAATTACTGGCTCGGCGTACCGAAGGCGTCCGACACTCCGAGGATCAAAGAGGCGCACATTCCAGTCGAGCAGATCACCGTTCGCAAGTCCACTCAAACGCGCGTTGCCGAAGTGTGGGTATTCGCGCACAGAGGTTCGAACGGATTTCATGAAATTGCAATCGACCCGACGCTGAAGGGCTGGCAGAAACGGCCGAGGAGAATCCTTCTCGATGCGACTGCGAGAACGAGCAAGCGAGCGATGAAAGTCGGCTGGGATGAAATTTTTGAGGGCAAGGTCGGTGAAATCGAATACACGGTGACGATCCCCGATCCCGGTTTCCTGATCCGGCAGAACACGATTGCCAGACTGCGAATACCCGAACTGAATTTGTTCGGTGAGTTTTTCGTCGTTGGCGTTCAGTCCCAGGTCGGGATGAACGGAGCGATGCAACAAGTCCGCTTGCGTGATCGCAAGATGGCACTGACAAACAGAATTCCAGCGGAGCCGAAGGCAACGGGTGTCAACGCTCCTCACTCTGCGCTGACGGAATCACAGCTTGGAACTGAAATCTCGTCGCAGCTTCCGCACGACTGGGGCAACTACTTCGTCAATGCGGCAAATCAATTCCACGGCCCGTGGGATTACAACCTCTTCCTTGCTGTGCTGCTCGCAATTTGCGACCAGGAAACGAATTTCATGAACATCCGTGAGCGTGGCGGGCCTGGTGCAGACGGGATCGAGTGGTACGACCCACCGGACACGCAGCCGCAGATGCCGACAGGGCGGGCGGTATCGACTGAAATCACACAGGGAACGGGGAATCCATTCACTCCACCCCGGCAGGATCAGAGCAAGACAAGCTCGCTGCTGCACTGGAAAATTCAATTTTGCAACGAGGTAGGCGACGGACTCTGGCCGAAGAGCGAGGATGCAGCCGTCGGGCCGATGCAATTGCAGACCCGTGACCTGAAGCACCAGGCGGACGATTACACACCGGGTGGAACGCAGAGCACGGGTGCTGCTACGACAATCACGGCGGCGAAGATCGACTCGTTTCTGAAACAGAAGGGTTCACCGCTGTCGGGATATGGCAATTCATTCGTCAGCGAGGGACAGAAGAATAACGTCGATCCCCGGTTGATCTGCGCAATTGCTGGTGCGGAAACGTCGTTCGCAACAACCGGCTTTCCGGATGCCTCGACGGGACACAATGCCTGGGGTCTTGGCCCACACAATCAGTATCCCGATTGGCCATCTGGAATTGCAGCGTGTGCAGGCCCGACCTACCTTGGTGGCCCGCTCTACCTCGGTGGTGGAAACAACACAGTCCAGGGAATTCAGCAGCACTGGGCACCGGGAGGCGCAGCGAACGATCCGACCGGCCTAAATAATAATTGGTCGAGGAATGTCACCACGTATCTGACGCAGCTTGGCGGCAATCCAAACGATGTATCGTTCCACGGCAGCCCGGACGGTCAGAAGGCCGCACAGCCGAAAACGAATGCAGCCGGTCACGACGAGTACACGGGTCATCGCTGGTTGCCCGAAGCAAACATTTGGGTCGCTGCGAGCTACCTGCGCAACTGCTTGACGCAATTGCAGCAGGACTCCGGTAACGACGACGACATGTGGATGGGCGTGATGGCGTACCATCGCTCTGTCGGTGGAGCACACAAATTCTGGATCGACAACCATTCACTGGACTCGTACACGAAAGCGGTCAAGGCAAAGGTGATGACTGATCCGGGCTACCTGGGCGAAGTGAAGACGGCGAGGCAGCAGTCGGTAACCGACGCGCAGCAGGCAGGGCCGGTACAGGGCAATATCTTCTCGACGCCACCGTCGCAGTACCCGGATAATTTGTTTGATCAAAAGTCGCAGCCCGCAGACGGCAAGGTCAACTCCGAGGCCGCAATCGAATCGCTGACGCACATCAAGCGTGGCATCGACCACTGGGGCAATTTGGTCGATCTGAAAGATGTGGACTGGCGGCTGCTGACCGGGATCAACAACCTCGGTGCGTACCTCGGAAAGACAATTCTGATCACGTCCGGCTACCGCACGTATGCGCAGCAGAAAGACATTTGGGATCGCTACGGTCACAACCCGTTGCTTGCAGCAGACCCAGCGAAGGGATCGAACCACATGCGCGGGCAGGCTTGTGACTGCACCGTCGATGGTGTTGAAATGGGTCATGCGGTTCCTGCATCGACTATCGAGAAATTTGGAATCTGGTGCTCGATGTGGGAGGAGTACCATTCCGATCCCGTCCATGTCACCCGGATCGGAGTGCATGGATGATTTCAGAGCCGGAATGGGCCTCGATTGCCTCGATGATCGAGAAAATTTCATCCCAGGTGTCGGGCAAGCGGCAGGACTATTTCACGACCGGGCCTGTAATCAAGGTCGATCTGCCGAACAGGTGCGTCTATCTCGCGGAGTTTGGCGACCAAGCAATTCCAATCGTCGCGTATGACTATGCCCACGACTATTACGTCACTGATCAAAGCGGCAACACAGTCAAGAAGACGGCAATATCGAAGGTGAAGATGCCGAGGGTCGGAGATACCGTCGTCGTCGCCCGTGAGTACGGTACACGCGGTCTGCCGCGAGCACTCGGCATCTTGCAAGGGAAGAATTGGATTCTGTCGGAGGATGAGCAGTGAGCTACGACGTTGCAATTTCAGACCTTGGCGATTTGATCCTGACGGCGAGCCGTGACCTGGCCGGGATTTCAGGATCGACGCTGTTGGAGCAGCGGATGAAACTGCGGTTGCGCTTGCACCGAGGCGAATGGAAATACGACTACGCCGGGACGCTCGGCTCGCTCCTCTACACGCTCTCCGGAATTCCTGCGGAGCATGCGGCAACGTACGTCGATGCATACGTCCGTGAGGCGTTGCTCACTATGCAGGAAATTTCAGTGGCAGACGTGCAGACACAGATAACGGCCGAAGACATTACGCTCATCGTTGTCTACCAGATGGTCTACACGGAGGCAGATGACTCCACCACTTCCGACCCCGACCTACAAGAATTAACTTTGACCCTACCCATAGTTGCAGCAAACGAGTAAAGGAAAGTCATGCCGATCACACCCACGACGTTTTTCAAAGCGCAGGATCAGATCGTTCTCGACATGATGACGCAACTCGTCGCTGCAATTCCAGACGCACACACCGACGACGACGGCATCCTGTCGATCATCTTCAATGTCGAAGGCGGGCAGTTGGAAACGCTCTATCTCGCCAACCAATTGCTCCTTCAGGACATGTTCATCACGACGGCTTCGAACGAGGCATTGCAGCGTCACGGCGAGGAGTACGGCGTCCCGATCAAGGACGGCACATACGGAAGCGGCTCGCTCATGTTCACGGGTGACGGCAATACGTACATTCCGGTCGGAACCGAAGTCGGCTACGACCCAGGGAACGGACTCGACGTAATTTATTTCAACACGACGAGCGACGGCACGATCCCGAATCCAGGTACTCCAACTGCCCCGGTAGCGGCCGACGGAGGCGCTGGGACGCTCGCTGCGGGCCTCTACGAGTACGCGATTACATTTCAGACACCGACCGGAGAAACGCTCGTAGGAGCGGCTAGTAACGCGCTTGCACTTGCTGCCAGCCATGCGGTCAATCTCACTGCAATTCCACTGGGTGGGCCTGGAACGACTGCGCGCAATGTCTACCAGCGGATCAACGGTGGTGCCTGGGCGAAGGTGACGACTACTACTGTCGTCAACGCGCTCAACAACAACACGGCCACGACCGTCACAATTGGTTCCGGCGCACAGACGCTCGGCGGTGTCGATCCAACGTTCGATTCCGCACATTCGGTCTACGTCAACGGCATTGCCCAGGAGCCAGGTGTCGATGGAAATGCTGCGGTCGGAACAATTACAGTCTTGACCAATGCTCCCGGTTCGCTCACGTCGGTTACGAATCCAATTGCGTTCACAGGCGGCACCGAACCGGAGGATACGAACACATACCGTGCGCGGCTTCTGCAATGGGTGCAGAACCCACAGACGGGATCGCCTGCCGACCTGAAGGCATGGGCAGAAGCGGTAGCCGGTGTCGAGTCGGCAACCGTCTTCACGAACACCCCCGCTGCGGGATCGGTGACCGTCAGAATTTCAGGGCCGGGAGGATCGATTCCCAGTTCGCAAGTTATTTCAGACGTGCAGACTGCACTCGCCGCGCAAGACCTGGCGAACATCACGATCATCGTCGCTGCCTTCACAGCCGTTCCTACGAACATTACGGTGGACGTGACGACTTCCGGTACTTACCAGCTTGCCGACGTGACAGCAGCCGTTCAGACGGCGATCACGAATTACATTAATACTCTAGCCGTCGGCGGTACGCTCTACATTTCCGGGATCATCGATTCTGTTTTCGGCCTCGCTGGAATTCAGGACGTGGTAGTAACGACGCCGACGACCAATCAGACGACGGCCGCTGACTCCAAGCGGACGCCTGGGACGATTTCGGTGACATGAGCGTAACGGATTTCCAGCCGACACTTCCAGTCGAGGTTCAGCCGACCGAGGCGGAATTCGATTTCATGGAGAACAGCCCGCCGGGGTTGTTCCCGCAGAACCAGGATTCCAACTTTGGCTTCATCATCCGCAAGATGTGGTGTGACCGTGTGACCGAGATTTCAGGCGAGCAGGAAACGATGTACAACGAGAAATTTCCGGCCACATCGACGCAGTTCCTCGATATGCATGAACAGCAGTACGGCTTGCCGATGGCTCCGACGACGCTGACGATTGCGCAGCGCAGGCAAGCGGTGCTGAACCGGATTCGTGTCGGCCCGTTCACCAGGACTCGCAGGACGCAAATTGTCGAGAGCTACATCACGGCGACGTTCGGTGACCCGATCCAGCTTGTCCCTGTCGGTGTCGCGATGGCATCCGCAGGAGTGCCGCTCTACGGTGAAGGCGGCGACGTTTCGACGCTCTACAAGATCGTCGAGGACATTCCGAACTTCAATTACACGATCCGGTTCAAGGACACGGTGACTCCGGACGAGGTTGGACTGCGGCGAGAGCTTGACCGGATTACACCGGCCGGTATTTCATACACAATCGTCTACGTGGCTACGCCATAGGAGGTGAAATTTGTCTAGATTCAAGACATTCGACTCGACTGGCCTGGCCACTGCCGGACGGCTCTACGCTGGCGACCTGAATGCGATCCAGGATTTGTACGCCGATCTGATGAATTTGACGCAGAATCACGGCGTCGGCTCACTGGCGGTTGGAGAGTCCGGTTTGCAGCTTCTCCGCTACGGGGCTGGGGAAGCCCGCCTCAGCGGTGCAATGCGCTCAGACGGCATTCTGAGGGCTTTGGGAGGGCTTTACGCAGGGGCGTTCACAACGGCACAGCGGAATGCCATCGCAGCCGGTTCTCGTCCCTACGGCCTGATCATCCTCAATACCGACACGAATCAGTTCGAATGGAATTCTGGTTCTGATACGACTCCGAATTGGGTGCCACTCGGTGGGGCGATTTCACAGTTCTCGGGTCAGACCGGCTCGTACACACTCGTCCTTGCGGACGCAGGAAAAATTGTCGAAGTCAACTCGGCCTCGGCCAACACGGTCACCGTCCCTGCCGATGCCACAGTTGCATTTCAGGTCGGGGTCAACGTCACAATCGTACAGATGGGAGCAGGACAGACGACAATTGGAGCAGCAGGAGGAGTCACCTTGCGCTCGTACAACAACAGCCTGAGACTGGCCGGTCAGAATGCGATGGCATCAATTGTCAAGCGCACTACGAACGACTGGTGGGCCGTGGGGAATCTAGTGCCATGATCCCTCCCGGCGTCCTCGCAGCGTGTGATCGGGTCAAGCCCGCTGTCTCGATTTCAAATCCGGGGCAAGGAACCACTCAGAGCGGAACAATTACAGTCTCCGCGAATGCGTCCGACAACGATCAGGTCAAACAAGTTCAGTTCTACCTCGACGGCTCGCCGCTGGGAGGAGCAGATACGGTGGCTCCTTTTTCAGTCTCGCTCAATACGGCTGGGCTTTCTTCGGGCGGTCATTCGGTCTATGCAATTGCAACAGACAGGGTGGGCAATACGCAACAGTCCGCAACCGTAAGCTGGACTGCGGCCGATCAGCATGCACCTGGCGGCAGCATCACGTCGCCGGGGTATCAGGCAACGGTGACTGGCACAATTACTCTGGCTGCGAGTACGAGCGATGATGTTGGAGTAACCAGCATCCAATATCAGATTGATGGAAGCAATGTCGGCGGCGCGGTCGGTGCTGGCGGTACACAGAATTACGACACACACTACCTTGGCGTCGGCTGGCATACCGTCTACGCCATAATCAGGGATGCGGCTGGGAATCAGACTACGGTGAGTAGTCCGTTCTACGTCAACAACCAGCCGCCGGGAAGCAGCTACCTCAGCCTCGGCCCGTTCGAATACTACGGCTGGGAATATTGTGACTACTATCCAAATTTCAACCCGAACGGGAAAGCATTTCATCCGGGCAACGGTTACATGCCGGGTAATCCAAATCCGACGTATTACAACATGCAAGGGCAATTGTGGTGTGCTCACCTTAATGACACCCAAGACCCAGGTACGACCTGTTTCCTCGGCCTCTGGATCAACAGCAATCCAGGCGGTAGCCCTGATGCGAACTACACAATTGGCTCTCCTGGTGCACCCGCAGCTTCGGGTTGGTTCGGAATGAGCGGCGGCGAGTATGTGCGCTGTGAACGCTGGACAAACCAGCCCGATGTGACTCCAACGGATGAGGTTCGGGTCAATTACAGATTTGTTCCGAAATATTCGTCGTGATGAAATATGCAGTGGGCAATCGAGCGTATGAAATCTGCGATCAGGGACATGGAGGCGCAGTTGCGCGCAACCGAACATGCTCTCGATGCAGCCGATGCAGCGCTGGAAGAGGAGATGGAGAAGAACAGAGAATTGCGGCAGCGAATAGCTGACGCGATCACGATCCTGGAAGGGGGGCAAATTGACAGAGTGGTACGAGGTTCCGTACAAGGGAGGCCCGATGGTGGCGGTGAAGGGGTTCCCCCGACCCCTCTATCCACCAGACGCAGCAGAGCAGGGAAAGAAACCGTCAATTGACGGGCCGGACGTAGAGGCATACAAGCGCACTGTCAGCCGTGCGCAGCGATGGAAGTGGCAGGCGTTCGACCAGTCATACAGTAATGGCTTCAGCCACGGCAAAGGCCCGAACGTAATTGACTCCGGAGTCGCAGGAATCCAGCGACAGCAGAAGATCGATCCGACCGGCTGGATCGGTACTGGCACTTTCAACACATTGCGCTCGATCCGTGTTCCGGAAGGCTTCGCACATGCCGGTGAGATGGCGATGGATGCCCGCGCGGTGGAATTGATCAATGCGGCTTGGGACATGTTCGGAGGCAAAGAGCCGACTGCACCCACCACCCCGGTTACAACGTCGGCGCAAGAGCGACTCAGGATGGCGAAGACCCAGGTAGGAATTTCAGAGTCGCCGCCTCGCTCCAATATGCAGAAGTATGGAGCCTGGTACGGAGTCAACGGGGTGCCGTGGTGTGCAATTTTCTGTACGTGGTGCGACCAGACGGGAAAGAATCCAAGCGGCACGTTCAAGAAGGGCACAACGTATGCGTATGTACCGTACGTCGTAAACGATGCTCGGCTGGGAAAAAACGGGTTATCAATTACAGGCGATCCGAAGCCGGGTGATTTGGTTTGCTTCGACTGGGACAGAAATGGGGAATTTGACCATATCGGCCTGTTCGACAGTTGGGCAACTGGCCGTCAGTTTTGGAGCGTCGAAGGCAACACGTCCGACACAGATAATTCCAATGGCGGCTCCGTGATGCGCCGTCAACGTGACGCAGGAGGAGCAGCACGGGTCGTCTTCTGCCGAGTGAAAGAATGAAACTGGGCAAGCTCGATTATGTCTCCGACCCGCGCACACTGATGCTGTCGGAATTTGTCAAGCCGGATATTTCACTGCCATCCGCGTACGACACCGATCAGTACAGGCGCAACTTCCCGAACGAAAGCTGGGGAAGCAACGAGTACAAGGACTGTGTGCTGGCAGCACGGGCAAATGCGCAATTACGCTTGGAGCGGATCGAGCAGCGGCGGACGCTTCCGATCACGGACGAGATAGTGATCGACTTCTACAAGAAGCTGACCGGCTGCAAGATGCCGGGAGACAAGAAGGACACCGGCCTGTCGATCCTGCCGGTACTGAAGCAGTGGAAAAAGGCGGGCTGGGAAATCGGTGAGCGGAATTACAAGATTTGGGCATTCGGAGAGTTGGAGCCGCAAGACCACCGGCAACTGATGTTCGGCTGCTACCTGCTGACAGGCGTTCACTTCGGCTTCGCTCTGCCGAAGGCAATCGAGAACGTGCTGGACTGGAATTACAGTGGTCAGACGACGCCGGAATGGAAAGCCGGGTCACTGGGAGGACACTGCGCATTCGGCCATGCGTACAGCACTCGCGGTTTTACCGTCATGACCGGAGGACGCATCTGCCAAGTCAACTGGGAATTCATTGATAAGTTCTGCGACGAGGCGTGGTCGGTGATCAGCTACCACGACTCCTGGCGGATCAAGCAGACTTTTGACGTAGCCAAGCTGGAAGAGGCATTGCATAATATTTCACAGTCTGCTACCCAGTAGGCTTCGCACATCTAGGAAAGGAGGGCAACAAGGTCGATAACTGGCTCCGTGCGGGACGACGTGCAATTCGTCGGGAGCAAGAGAGGGCATCCCCGCATGTCCAGTAAGCGGATAAGGAGAGAAAATTGATGCGTAAGCTGTTTTTCATCCTGCTCCTCTCGGCTGTCCTGGGAGGGGCAGTCGGAACAGCCCAAGCAAGAATGTGGAGGGGTGATTCGGCCTCGGCTTCGTGGTATGGGCCGGGACTCTACGGAAACGGATTGGCATGTGGTGGAATTCTCACAACATCAACGTGGGGGGTGGCACACAAAAGTTTGCCGTGTGGCACTCGCGTCCACATCTGCTACCAGCGCTGCGTAGTAGCAAGAGTGATCGACAGAGGGCCATACGTGGCGGGCCGAGAATTCGACTTAACAGGGCCAGTCCGATACGCCATCGGAATGCCGAGTACGGGGGTGGTTCGATGGTGGGTAGGCTGAGGTAATTTCAAGCTCCTCCCCCTGGCGAGGGCCGCATAGCTGGGGGGAGGAAACCGAGCGGGGAGTCGGGGTGGCCCGCCCTTCCCCGATTTCCCCGCTCCGCGCTTCTGAGCGCCCCTCTGAGGCCCAGTGAGCGCCGGGGTGGGAGTCTACAACCCCCTGAAAAAACCGAGGCGTAGAGCGGCTTACAGCGCCTTGGCTTGACATTTCAGGCCAGTCGGCCCTATCCTGGCGCTCACGGTTAGGGCGTATTGAGACTTGCCATTCGGCTTCCTCAATTCCTCTTTCTGTCGGATAGCTTGAGGCCGGGTCAATTCCATTGGATGCGACCCGGCCTCCGGCGAACTACGTCCGATAGGGCCGTATCCGACCGTCAGGGTTAGAGCGAGGAAGTGACAATTGAGTAGCAAGACCGCCAAGTTAACCGTTCGTACGGAGCGTTTCTCATCCGACAAGCGCTTCGTCCTCGCCTACGTTATGACTGAGAATCCGTCCGCCAAGTCGAAGCGGGAGGACTACCACTGGGTCGAGGTAGAGACAGGCAGGGAGTCGATGAAGTTTCAGACGGAACGGGCTGCGAGCTTTTGGCTTGAGGGCTACGAGCTTGCGCTGGAAGTGGCGAATGAAGACTAGCCACAAATTTCGGAAGGTGGATCATGCGGAAACGGAGATACAAGCATCTCAGTCGAACGGAAGTACGGAAGGTCGCTTGCCCCGAATGTGGAGCAGGCCCAAACGAGAGATGCTGGCGATTGAAGAAAGGTGGCGGACGCTACCGAGGGGAAACGAATCACTTGGAGCGCGTTCGTGTTGCGAGTGAGAACCCTCAACAGCGCAGTCAACGGATCAAATCGGAGATTCGTGAAATTTTGCGAAAGGGTAAGTAACACCTTCGGTGTTACGACTTGGGTAATACTAGGCACCCTATTCTATGGGGAGAGCAGAACTGGGTTTGCAGGGGGTTGCATTTTGTGTTGGTAGAGGCTGTATTGCTTATTGGGGAGTTGAGGAGCCTAGCGCGCTCGCGAGAAGGGAGGAATTTTGACTGAGGCGAGCGATGAGATTCGTGCTTTTTTCGATAAACTCTCGGATTACACGAAAACGCTGGTTCAAGAAGGTGGGGAATTTGAAACGCTGGGAATAAAGATCGAACGTGACTTCCGAGGATTCCGTGCCGACGTGTTCTCGGTTCGCGTTCTGAGCGGCGAAGGAAGGGGCGTCATGAAGGAAGCATTCTTCAAGTTCTAACCGTGTCTGTCGAACTGTTTGTAATTTCAGCGCTGGTTGACGAAGGCTCTCCGAAGCGGGCATTTCAAGCGGGGATCAACCCGGAGGACTTCGAATACTACGAGGAAGAATGGAATTGGATCGTCAACAGAGCGGAGAACCACAAGCCGATCAACGCAAGGCTGTTCAAGAAGCAGTTTCCGGAATTCGAATACATCCTGCCGAGAGAGAACGTCGGTGACCTGATCGATGAGTTGAAGCAGGAGCGGGCATTTGTCGCCGTGTCCGCTGCAATCGATGAGATGCTTGGCGGCGAATCACCGCTCGACCAGGACAACGCCATCGAGAAGGCTGTCATGCTCCGTGAAATTCTTGGCGATGTTGTGAAATCGCAGGGAGTCCATTCCGACTTCTTCGTCAAGGCCGGATGGCAGGAGCACTACGAACACATGAAGCGCCTGCAAGTCCTGCGAGAGAACGGCGAAGACCCTGGAATTCCAACAGGGATCAAGCACTTCGATGTTCACTGGGGTGGATTACAGGGCGAGGCTAGCTACCTGATTCTCGGCCGTCCCGGAGATGCGAAGAGCTTCACGATGGGCAAATTTGTGACGGAAGGTGCGTTCAATGGCTACCGGATGGGAATGTTCTCTCCGGAGATGACGCAGCACCAACACAATTGCCGTTTCCACACTCTGCTTTCCGCGAAGCCTGAAATCCAAGATGCGGTCGGGCTGCGGAATGCGTTCCGGAATCGAGCGCTTAAGGACGGCTACGGCTTCAACCTCAAGTCGTACAAGAAATTCATGGAATGGCTGGACGAGGAGATGAAGGGTGAAATCTGCCTCTTCACGCAGAAGTACCGCCGTGAGAAGATGAGCATCGGCTACATCAGGGCGCGGATCGAGGAACTGGGACTGGACGCGATCATCGTTGATCCGATCTACAAGCTGAAGGCGGTCAAGCGTAGGAATTCCAGGTGGGAGGAACTGAACGAGCTTACCGATGCGCTCACCGACCTTGCTCATGAATTCAACATTCCGGTCGTGATGAGCAACCAGGCGTCACGGGCACTCGTCGGCAAGCGTGGCGAGGCTCCGGACAAGGATTCCAGCTTCGGTGCCGACGCTCCCGTCCAGGAAGCCGATACGGTTGTCGGCGTCAAGCACTTCAGCGAGGATCGGATCATGAAGTACAACTGCTCCAAGAACCGGCATGGCGAGGAATTCCGATTTCAGGCGAAGTTCATCCCCAACCTCGGCGTGCTGGAAGACATAACCCAGGTGAATAGCGACTACTTCAACGGCTATGATCCCGAGAAGGTCGCTGAGTTGCATGCTGTAATTACAGAAACGCGGAAGGAGGAGTGATGGGTGCAGGACGCATCGTGGATTTCAGCAAGGGGAACCAGATTCCCGAAGTCAAGCGGCTGAGCCACACGAATAGTGAGGCACGGCGTGTTCAGGTCATGGACAAGTCGCAGGGTGGTGAGCCGATGCCCGTTGAAATTCGGCATCACGAAACGATCACCGTCGAAGGCGAGGGGAATATCCGGTTGAAGAAGGACGGCACCCCCGACCTTCGCTTCCGCCATGCTCCCTCGTCGGCCGAGTGGGAGAAGATCAAGCGAGGCAACTGGGAGGAGAAGTAATTGATTCGCTTCATCTGCGGCTGCACAATGAAGGCTGTGGCTCCTCTGACCGAGGAAGTCTTCAGTACGCACGACTCCGTTGTAATTGACAGCGACGGCTTCATGATCTGCCTGATCCACCGTGAGCGGCGGGTGGGCTGGCGTTCGCTGCCGACATTCGGAGGAAGGCCCGAATACAAATTCTCTTCTTGGACGCCGCTTGAAATCGAGCGTTACCTGTATTGGGACGAGAAGCCGGTGCGTACCATCTCGCAACTGATCGGCTTTACTCGGATGGAGGATCGTCGTGACAATCGCGACCCTGCTCTTCTCGGTGCTGAAATCCTGGCTAAAAAGAACGGAGAGCCAATTCCACCACCGACACCACCGCCGCCACCTGAAGAACTAACGATGGTCAAATGGCCCACGCGAGGGAATTCATAGAGAGCGCCCTGATTCCGTGGTGGGGCTGGCTGATCATCGGCATCTGGATCGGAGCAATGGTGATTCTTGGAATCTCCCTCGCCGTTATTTCCGGCAAGGCCGAGCAGTTGCGGGGCTACAAATGAACTACAGAGGCAGGCAAATCGACCCGCTGGCATTCTGGTCGCAGTACGTGGAATTTCACGCCAAGGTTGATCCGACTGACGAGTTTACTCCGTTAGTGCAGTGTCCGAATCCCGACCATGACACGCTGAAATCTCATTTCCAGATCAATTTGCAGCAGCCGATGGTTCATTGCTTCGCACGTTGCGGTATCAGTGGTTCGTATGAACATGCGGTAGCTTTGCTAGAAGGTCTGTACGAGAAATTCAAGGTAGAGGAGCCAAAGGATGAGCGAGAGCGCAATCGGCGCAAGCGTCGTGCGTATCGCGAAGCCCGAAGGATCATTCTCAGAGGATCGGCGGTCGGCTCAAAATTACACCGAACGGCCAGTGTCAGAAAATCCAGTGCAGCTAAGGTTGTTTCAGCCGATGCTTTGCACTACGAGCTTTTCCTACCGCCGCTGGCGCTGGAATACCTTACGGAACGGGGTATTTCAAGCAAATCAATCGCGGAATGGCAACTCGGCTGGCTCTCGGAGGAGCGTCGTATTGTAATTCCCGGTCAGGATGAGAACGGGCGGCTGAGATTCCTGATCAAAAGGGCAGTCTCAGAGCGCCAAATCCCGAAATACTTGTATTCAGAAGGATTCCCCAAGACTTCCCTGCTATTCGGGGCTGGACATTTAGACCTGGGCATGATATCGTCCTCTGGGCTGATCCTGGTCGAAGGGAGTCTGGATGTGATAAGGCTCCACCAGCACGGATTACGGAATGTGGGAGCGATTTTGGGTACAGGAATTTCAGAACAACAGGCACGGATCGTGGCGAGGCTTAGCCCGCCGCGCATCTACCTGTTCTTCGACAAGGACACCGCTGGAATTCGGAACATCGAGATGGCTGTCCCGATGCTCCGCAAGTACCCGCTTTTCGTTGTGCGCTACCCGTCCGGCAAAAGTGATCCGGCAGTTCTGACAGAGAAGGAAGCCCACCGACAAATTTCAAGGGCGGTTCCCGCAATGCAGTTCGTGCGGGACAACGGCTTGAATGTCACGACGAAGAGGAGTTGATTTGGCTACCACCCGTAGGCGCAAGCCTGCTTTCACAATTCGTACGGTACGCACGAAGCAAGACCGCAAGCGGCCGTCTGTCTTCATGCGGCTGAAAGTCGATGAGGCGTTCAAGATGTACGCGCTCTTCGAACCTGATCCGGAATTGGACGACAATCCCGGCTTCTTCGAATACTACGACCACTACGACAAGCAGGGCAATGCATATGTTCCCTGCACCGGGGAGTCGTGTCCGTTCTGCGCGGCGAACGACAATCCCTCCACTCGCGCACTGACCGCTTGGCTCGATCCGAGTGCTGGTGACAAGGCCGAACAGATCAAGGTCTTCACCATGAATTTCAGCACGACCCAGGACATGTCCGACGAGGCCGAGGACGAGGGCGGCGTCTTGGGGAAGATGGTCAGGGTCAAGCGGCTGTCCGACCGGGGCGACTACCGCGTCAAGATCACGACCGACAAGCCGCTGACGCAGAAGGCGACGAAGGATGCCATGTCGGCGTTGGAGGAAAAATTCCCCAACGGCCTGCAAGGTCTTGTCGAGCGGCAGCTTGAAGTCCAGATGGAGCGGCTGAAGGCGCTGGAAGCGATGGAGGACGACGACGATGAGGACGAGGAGCGCGAGGAGCGCTCAACCGCCCGCCGGGGTCGTGCCACGAATTCCAAGACCCGCAGCCGTGCCGACGAGGACGAGGAAGAGAACGACGGCGACGAGGAGGAGGAAGAGGGGGAGAGCAGCGACGAGGAGACTAGCTCCGTCGAGGAGCAGGAATTGGAACTGCTGTCTGTCTCCAAGCGCAACAACTCCGTCACCGTCGAAATCGACGGCGAGGAGGCCGTCCTTGCCGGTGACGAGGATGAAATCGACGTGTCCGATTTCAGGAAGGGCGACGTTGCCGTTGTCTCGGCCGAGTGGGACGAGGAGGACGAGGTTTGGGTGCTCACGTCCATCGAGGCCACCGAGGGCGAGCAGGAGTCCGAGGAGGGCGACGAGGAGGACGAGGAGGCCGACGAAGACGGCGAGGGGGAGGAAGGCGAGGAGGAAGAGGAGGAGGCCAATTCCATCGAGGGCGGCGAGTACGAAGTCGTCCGTGTGGAGGCCGACGACGAAATTCTCCATCTTCAGAACGACGACGGCAAGGTGAAGATGTGGGTCGGTGAGGGCGTGAACCCGGATTACGACGCGATCAAGAAGGGCGTCACGGTCACGCTCGACGCACAGACGGACGACGAGGGTGATTGGATCGTCACTGCCGTCAAGGTCAAGCCCGCCCGCCGCACGACGACTCGCAAGACGACGACTGCTCGCAAGACGACGAGCACGGCCCGCAAGACGACGAGCCGGTCGAGCCGGAAGAAGTAATTTCAAGGCTTGTCTCCGGAGGGATAAAGTGGGCAGGAAAATCCCCCGTTACTGCACTGCGGCATCCCTCCGGGGGCAAGAACATTTCAACCCGAATGTGAAGGAGAATTACATGGCACTTCCGAAGTTGACGCAAGTGGAGTTGGTCGATGAGCTTGTCGATTCGACCGGCTGGACGAAGGGCGACGTTCGCCACTTCCTCGATGCGCTGGCAACCGTGGTCGAGGCGAACGTGCAGGAGGGCTACCGCGTCCAGGTAGCAGGAATTCTAGTGGAGCCGAAGCTTCGCAAGGCGCAGAGGAAGCGCATGGGCCGGAATCCGCAGACGGGCGAGGCAGTTCCGATTGCCGCCAAGCCCGCCAAGGTGGTGCTGAAGGCAAGGCCCGTGTCGCCGCTGTCGAAAACAAGCCTGCCGTCGCCTCGCAAGCTCGCGTCGATGGTCTAGCGATGGGCGTCCACGATTACAAAGAATATCCTGTAATTCGTGGGCTGCTGGATATTCCGGAGGATGAGCCGATCTTTATCCTCCGGGCGCAGGACGTTCTCTACCCGGCCATGCTGGCAGCGTACGAACAGCTTTACTACGCGGCTGTCCGGACTCGCCATGCGGTCGAGGGGAAGGGCGATCCCGGTACCCAGCCGTCCGACGAAGAAACGAATTTCGCGGATCATATCGAAGCCTGCTACGACAATGGGCGGCGCTGGCAGCGACGGAACCGCGACAAAGTAAAAATTCCAGACTGATGCACTTCCAGACGGAGGGCGTGGTTCCGCTTTGGGACTGCACAAAGAACGGGAGGGCCGCAGTGAAAGTTGCGAAAATCGTCAAGGTGGTAATTACACAAGGCAATGACGGCAACTACTACGCTGCGGCATTCTCGTCCAACGGCGAGGAGATTTTCAGATCGAGCGAGGGCTACCGCAATTACACCGACCTTCGCTCGGTCTGTGAGACTTCTTGGCCGGACGTTCAATACGAAGGAGTGGAGTAATTGGCCGCAACTGATTCCACGGCAGCATGGAACGCAGCGCTCGACAACTTGAGGACGGCAGTGCAGCAGTGCGTCGAGGCGGGGAAGGACGTAGTTGCCGACGTGAAATCCGAAATCCTCCAAGCCGTCGAGGACAAGATCGATGAAGTCCAGGCGGCGGAAGGGGATGAGGAGACAGACGAAGCAGAGTGATGAATTCCCCCGACCTGCACTGTCACTCCACGTTCTCGTCCGCTATGACGAGTGGGGATGCGTTGAGCTTCACTGAAGTCGAGGGAGCGTGGCTCGCTGGAATTCTGGAAGGTGAGGCATGGTTTGGCGAGCGCAAGCCACATGATCGGCATAAAAATTGGAGGCCGATGATCGCCGTGAAAATGTGCGACCGTGATGTGGTGGAGCGCGTAGCTAAATTGTTTGGCGGTACTGCCGTCACACT
>Ga0126369_10001266_pt1 | contig 17350 bp, 16 predicted proteins | sample PanSoiMetaPlot_1_FD_109646 | JGI IMG/M metagenome (GOLD analysis project Ga0126369, IMG submission 109646) | Tropical forest soil microbial communities from Panama - MetaG Plot_1 | ecosystem: Environmental > Terrestrial > Soil > Tropical forest > Bulk soil | place: Panama | collected 2016-02-17 | reverse complement strand
GCTTGATCGGCGGCGAGGGCCGCGCGCAGCGCCTGCCGGGCCCGATGACAGCGGGACTTGACGGTCCCTTCCGCCACTCCCAGCAGGACCGCCGCCTCCGCGCAGGTCAGGCCGTCTAGCACGGTCGCCTCGATAGCGCCCCGCAGCTCCGGCGGCAATCTGGCCAGGGCCTGGCCCAGGCGCCCATGCTCGATCCCGACCAGCACTTGCTCCTCTGCCGAGACGACGGCCTCAGGCTCCGCACGCCACAGCAGTGGCCGGGGGCCGTTCTCCCGGCGAATCAAGTCGATCAGGCGGCGGATGCCGATACCCCAGATGAACCCGGCCACGTCCGCGCCGCCGCGGTAAGAGCCCGCCTTGCGCCATACCGCGAGAAACGTGTCCTGGATCGCGTGGTCGACCAGATCCGGCATCGCGCATCGCCGGGTCAACCGAACGGTCAGCCAGCCAGCATGCCGGTCATACAGAGCAGCCAGAGCCTCCTCATCACCGCGCGCCACGGCACGCAGCAATGCCGCGTCATCGCGCTCCTCGGCCTCAAGCCTCATGCTCGAAGCCGTTCATGTGCGCCCATGCACTCCCTGTCGCACCAGCAGATCAGTTCGGTTCCCATCCTCTGTCACCAACTCACCCCGTCAGGCTGACCGACAGGACACCGAGCCGGGCCTAGCCGGGCGTTGTCTCGGCCCGCTCGACGCGGCTGATCAGCATCTTGAGCTGCCCGATCTCGTCTTCGAGGGCGGCCCGGCCCGTCTTGGTGAGCGTGACCCAGGTACGGGCGCGCTTTCCGGCATATCCCTTCTCGATCGCGATCAGCCCGGCCGTTTCCAGCACGCCGAGGTGCTGTGACAGGTTGCCGGCGGTCAGCCCGAGCGTGTCGCGCAGGTAGCTGAACTCCACGTGACGGGCCTCGTGAGCGATGGAGAGGATGCCGAGCCGCACTCGCTGATGGACCACATCGTCGAGCCCGTTAGCGGGATGGCTGGTCATGCCGGGCGCTGCCATGGTCGCTTGAGCCAGCATGCACCTGCCGGGTGAGGCCGCGCGTGCCCGACAGCAGCTCGCGCGGGTCGTTGTCAGGAAAGGCAGCTCCACTCGTCATGAGGAATAAGTTAGCAACACAAATTCATCTGCGCTAGAGATTGACACCATCGCGAGGCCGGACTCATGCCGACTACGTCTAGTTATCGAACATCTGGACATCGCACCAGTAATGTGTCGTGAGGACGTCGAGACGAGGTTCAGGTGTTCAAGAGCGCTGAGGAGCGAGAGGCCGAGCGGCAGCAGCGCGAGGACGCTCTCGCCGAGGAGGCCAGGGCGGCCGATGAGAAGCGGAAGCGCGCCGCGTTCTTGGCTAGTCCCGTCGGACAGGCGACCGTCGCGAAGGAGGAAGGCCATCCGTTCTTCGAGATCCAACTCGAAGTCGGTGGTCATTCCGGAAGTGCGGGCTGGGGCAGCGCCGAGGGGCAGCGTACGGCGTCGAGTTCGGCGTCCGCTCTCGCCGAGATCGAGAAGGTCGGCTGGCGGCTAGAGCACGCCAGCTACTACTTCATGGTCACCGGTGAGAGCAGCACGAAGCACGTTCTGGTGAGCGGAGACGAGACCGCTGTCCGCGGTATCACGATCGGGGTGTACCTCTTCCGCAACACCGAGCCCGCCAAGGCTGCTGTCCAGGACAGCCCCGAATACTAACTAGCGTGCTTGTCGCAGCCGCATGGCAGCGGCGCCTTCTGGCTCAGTCCATCCAGGAAGACGGCCAGAACGGCCTCAAAGATGTCGTCGTCGCGAACGCTGGCTAGCTCATCCCTGAGCGACCAGATGTTCGGGTAATCGTCGCGGTCGACGGCGCGGTAGGTGCGCGACCACGCCGAGCGGTCAGCCTGTTGCAGGTTGGCTTCCAGAGCCAGGAAGGCTGCTTCTGCGCCTGCCCACGCCAGCGTGAATTCGGCGATGGCCCGATAGACGACCGCGGCTTCCGCGCCCTCGAAGCCGGCTTGCCGGACGGCGCCGATCAGCAGCTCGACGACCCGGATCTCCGCAGGTCCCTGGGTCATCCGGGAGAACGACAAGACGGCGGCAGCCGGATGGGCGACGTAGGTCGCCCGGACCCGCCGCACTGTCTGCTCGACGGAGTCGAGCCAGCAAGCCTGAGGCCCCAGGCCCATCACCGCTTCCGCGATCAGCCGGTCGGCGATGGCCAGGACCAGCTCGTCCTTGCTGGCAAAGTGCCGGTAGACGGCAGTCGGGTCCGCACCGAGCGCGCGACCGAGCTTGGGCATGCTGAAACCGTCCGGGCCCGCCGTGTCAAGCAGCCACAGGCTTTTGGTGATGATCATGTCCGGCGTCAGGCTGCCTCGCGGGAGGCGCCGCCCGCTGGTCGTCGTCATCGCCGACCTCGCACCTGTCGATTCCTCCTCGGTAAGCCCTTGCAGTCGAGACGGTACTCGCTACGAGGCCTCGTGCCAAGGCTTTGTCGAAGCTATTGACTATGTCGCCGGCAAGTGATGTAATCCTGGGCATTCAAACCCGCTGGATGAGGAGGTCCGGTGCAGGCTGGGCAGGAGCTGGCGTTCTATAACGGAGCCGTCTTTGACGGCGCCGCGTTCGCTCCAGCCGGGACGGTGGTCAGAATCGGCAACGGAACGATCACCTATGTCGGCCCGAAGGACGGTGCCGGTCCGCTCGGCCACGCCGAGCCAGTCGACCTGCGAGGCGGGACACTGTTCCCCGGGTTCATCGATGCCCACGTGCACCCGGTGTTCGCCGGCGACCAGCTTTGCCGCTGCGACCTGACAAGCGTGCGTACCGCGACCGAGTACATCGCGATCATCGCCGCGTACGCGGCGGACCACCCTGAGGCGGAGTGGATCACTGGCGGCGGCTGGTCAATGGAGGCGTTCCCCGGCGGCGTGCCAACCAAAGACCTGCTCGACGCTGTCGTCCGCGACCGTCCCGTGTACCTGCCCAACCGGGACGGCCACGGGGCCTGGGTCAATGGCAAGGCGCTCGAGCTGGCCGGGATCACGGCGGCCACGCCCGACCCGGCCGACGGCAGGATCGAGCGCGACGCAGCGGGCGAGCCAGTCGGGATGCTGCAGGAAGGCGCGGCAGACCTGGTATCCCGGCTGCTTCCCGCGACGACCGCTGACGACTGGTATTCCGGGCTGCTGGCAGGCCAGGACTACCTCATCTCGCTTGGCATCACCGGATGGCAGGACGCGATCGTCGGCAGGTCACCTGGCATGCCCGACCCCGTGGACGCCTATCTTCGTGGTGCCAGCGAAGGAACGCTCGTCGCCCATGTGGTCGGCGCCCTGTGGTGGGACCGCGACCGGGGCATGGATCAGTTGCCGGAATTGCTCGAGCGGCGGCGCGAGGGCCAGGCCGGCCGGTTCCGGGCAACCACCGTGAAGATCATGCTGGACGGCGTCGCGGAAAACCACACGGCGGCGATGCTCGAGCCATACCTCGACGGCCACGGCTGCTCAACGGAGCGCTCGGGCCTTGACTTCATCGACCCCGAGGAGCTGCCGCGGTTCGTGACGGCGCTTGACCGCGAGGGATTCCAGGTTCACTTCCACGCGCTGGGTGACCGGGCGGTGCGCAATGCCCTCGATGCGATCGAGGCGGCCAGGTCCGCGAACGGCCAGAGCGGGCTACTCCACCATCTGGCGCATCTGCAGGTGGTGCATCCTGACGACATTCCCAGGTTCGCCCGGCTGTCGGCTACGGCCAACATCCAGCCGCTGTGGGCTATGCACGAGCCACAGATGGACGAGCTGACGATCCCCTTCCTCGGCGAGCGCCGCTCATCGTGGCAGTACCCATTCGGCTCGCTGCTTGCCGCGGGAGCCGCACTGTGCGCGGGCAGTGACTGGTCGGTGTCCAGTCCCGATCCGCTGCTCGGCGCGCACGTCGCGGTAAACCGGTCCGGGCCGACCGAAGCCGGCGCCAGCGCCGCCGATCCATTCCTGCCAGAGCAGGCCCTGAGCCCGGAAGCGATCTTCGCCGCCTACACATCCGGGAGCGCCAAGGTGAATGGGCTGGCTGACGTCACCGGATCGATCCGGCCCGGGCTTGATGCTGACTTCGCCATTGTCGACGCCGATCTGGCAAGAGGGCCCGACGGCGGGATCGGTCAGGCGGCGGTGGTGCAGACCTGGGTCCGCGGCGAGATGCGGTACCAGACCAAATAGCGCGGGAATCGAGGAGGACAGATGGGCAGCAGAGCAGGTCGCAGCGCGGCATTGTCGGTCACATCAGCGACGATTGCGGCGGCCTTGTTGCTTGCCGCCTGCGGCCGGACCGCGGGCAGCAGCGGCACGGCCACCCAGTCGCCCACCAAGGGCCTGGTCGCAACCACTGCTCCCGGCACCAAGCCGGTTGCCTCGGTGACCTGGGCGCTCTACCGCGATGTCAACTCCCTTGACCCGATCTACGCCTTTGACTACCCGGAGAACACCGCCGTCTCGCTGATGTGCGAGTCGCTGCTGAAGCAGTCACCGAGCGGCGCCATTGAGCCGGGCCTGGCGACCTTGTCGACGCCATCTCCGACCAAGCTGGTCTTCACCATCAACCCGGGCGCCAAGTTCTGGGATGGTCACCCGGTGACCACGGCCGACGTCCTGTACAGCCTGGACCGGAACACCAACGCTTCGCTCGGCGGTTTCTACGGGCTGGTGTTCAACCGGGTCGCCTCGATCGCCGCCACCGGCAGCAGCCAGGTGACGATCACGCTGAAGCAGCCCGACTACTGGCTGCAGGGAGAGCTGGCATCGATACCCGGCGTGGTCATCGAGAAGGCATTCGCGGTCAAGCAAGGCAAGAAGTACGGCACGCCGACCGGCAGCATCATGTGCACAGGCGCGTACAAGCTGAAGTCCTTCGTTCCGGGCGTGGGAGTCACGGCCGTACCGAACGCCAGCTACTGGAACCCCGCGGTCAAGCCCCTCGTGCAGCAGATCGTGCTCAAGGGCGTGGCATCCGACACCACCCTCACCTCCGGATTGACGACTGGCGCGATCCAGGGCACCTACCTCTCCGGCGGCTTGTCCACGCTGCCGCAGCTTCAGTCCGGCGGTGCGGTCACCATCACCCGCGGGCCCGGCTGGTTCACTGACGCGTTCATCGTGTCCAACACCAAGGGCGTGCTTGCAGACGTGCGGGTCCGCCGGGCGCTCTCCCTGGCCTTGGACCGCCGGGCGATCATCAGCAATGTCTACAAGGGCGCGGCGCTGATGCCGCGCTGGCTGTCCAACCCCGGCTCCTTCGGCTATGGCAAGGCGGTCTTCGACAGGGCGTACCTTGCCTCACCGCTGATGTCGAAGAACATTGCCGAGGCGCGCAAGCTGGTGCAAGAGGCTGGGGCGACCGGCAAGACGTTCACGATCGGCACCTCGGCCCAGATCCAGAACATTGCCGCTGTGACCGGCGCGTACCAGGCCGCCGCCGACGCCATCGGCCTGAAGACCGTGCTGAAGTCGGTGTCGGCGCAGAACTACATCAACTTCTTCATCGACCCGAAGGCCAGGGCCGGCATCGACGGTTTCCTGACCGTAAACTACGGCGACTACGCCGACCCCGCCTCGATGCTCGCGACGCTCGTCCTGCCCGGCGGGTCGCAGAACTACGACAACTTCAACGACCCCCAGATCATCGCGTGGCTTGAGCAGGCACGCTCGACCGCGGACCCGAATGCCCGCGCGGCCCTGGTCGCGAAGGCCGAGAAGCGTGTCGCGACGCTCCTTCCGTGGATCCCGGACGCGCAGCCCGTCAGCGTCCTGATCATGTCCAAGGGCCTGACCGGGGCGACCGCGTCGTTCGCCTACATGTTCGCACCGTGGGCCAACAGCCTGGGCGGACGCTGACGCGGTGCGCCTGGCGTTTATCGGCCGCAGGCTGGCGATGCTCGTCGCCAGCCTGGCGGTCGCCAGCTTCGTGATCTTCGGAGCCCTCTATCTCGCGCCCGGCAACCCGATCGCGGCGCTGTCCGGCGGCCGCTCGCTGCCGCCAAGCAGCCTGCGGATACTCGAAGCGCGCTATCACCTGAACCAGCCGTTCCTGGTCCAGTACTGGTACTGGCTGGACAACGCCCTGCACGGAAACCTCGGCATATCCATCACGCTGCGGGAAAACGTGACGACGCTGATCGCGTCCCGCGCCTGGACCACCGCTGGCCTGGTCCTGTACGCATCGGTGATCATCCTCGCCCTCGGGATCGGAATGGGTATCGCCGGCGGTCTTCGCCCGGGCCTGCTGGACACATCCGTCCTCGTGACCAGCGCGATCTCGGCCGCCATTCCCGCGTTCGTGGCCGCGATCGCGCTGGTCGCACTGTTCGCGGTCAAGCTGCGCTGGTTCCCGGCGCTGGGCAACGGCACGGATCTGCTGAGCAACGTGCGACATCTCACGCTGCCCGCATTTGCGCTCGGCCTCTCCTCCCTGGCCATCGTGGCCAGGGTCACCAGGTCAGCCATCCGCGAGGAGGCAGGCCGGGAGCACGTGCAGACCGCCATTAGTCGCGGTATCCCGCGTCGCCAGCTTGTGCGACGGCATATCTTGCGGAACGCGGCGATCCCGATTACCACCATCTCCGGTATCACGATCGCGTCGCTCATCGCCGTGGACGCCGTGGTGGAGACGGCATTCAGCCTCAACGGCCTCGGTGCCTACCTAGTCACGTCGGCCCAGGACAAGGACCTGGCAGTGGTCCAGGGCATCTCACTGGTCCTGGTCACCGCGTTCGTCGTGATCAACGTCGCGGTGGACCTGGCGTACGCGGTCCTAGACCCGCGCGTCGCGCTCGGAAGCAGGGCCACATGAGCGCCGCAGTTCCGCTGCCTGCCGTCCGTCCGCCGCGCGCGCGCCGCGCTGGCGCGATCGGGATGCTGGTGAGCACCGGGCCACCCGGGATCGCCTCAGCCATGGTTATCGCCATTGCCACCGTGGTCGCCCTGGTCGGCCCGCTGCTGGCCCCTTTCAACCCGGTCTTGCCGAACCTGGCGCTCGCCTTTGTCGGCCCGACAGGCGGGCACCTCCTCGGGTACGACTTCGAGGGGCGGGATGTCCTATCCCGTCTGCTCGCAGGCGCTCAGTCCTCCATGCTGGGACCGCTTGCTGTTGTGGTCGGCGCCATGCTGGTCGGAGTGCTGTTCGCGGTCATCTCCGCTTGGCGGCGCGGAGCCGTTGACGCTGTTATCTCCTCGGGCCTGGACATCTTGTTCGCGTTTCCCGGCATCCTGCTTGCCGTGCTGGCCGCCGCGGTTTTCGGAGCCGGTCTGTGGGCCGCGGCGATCTCACTGGCGATCGCCTATATGCCCTATGTCGCGCGGGTCCTGCGCGGCGCCGCGCTGAAAGAGCGCAGCCAGCCGTACGTCGCCGCGCTCGAGGTGCAGGGCGCATCGGCGACCTCGATCTGCTTGCGGCACATTGTCCCCAACATCATGCCGCTCATCGTGGCGCAGGCGACGATCCTGTTCGGTTACGCGATGGTGGACCTCGCGGCTGTCTCGTTCCTTGGCCTCGGGGTCCAGCCGCCCGCAGCCAACTGGGGCGTGATGATCTCCGAGAACCAGGGTGGCATCCCGCAGGGCTACCCGCTCCCTGCGCTGGCAGCCGGAGCCTGCATCGTCGCGGTCGTGATCGCGTTCAATGTGCTCGGCGAGCGGCTCTTCGAGCAGGCGCAGGCCCGGCGATGAGCAGTGGATCCGCAGGCGGCTCAGTCTCCGCGGTCACGGCGCTATCCGCCGACCGGGCGGGCTCCGGCGCGCCGCTGCTCGATGTCGATGCCCTGACCGTCCACCTCCAGGTCGAAGGGGTGGAACGGGCCGTCCTCAGCGACGTGAGCCTCACCGTCAGCCCGGGCGAGGCGCTGGGCCTGGTGGGCGAGTCCGGGTCAGGCAAGTCCATGACCGCGCGGGCGATCGACCGGTTGCTGCCGCGCGGCGCGCGGGTCAGCGGTCAGATCCGCTTCGATGGCGCAGACGTCCAGGCGCTGTCCTCGGCTGGCCTTCGCGACTACAGGAACAAGGTCGCGATGATCTTCCAGGACCCGCGTGCGCATGTGAACCCGGTCCGTCGGATCGGAGACTTCATGACCGAGGCGCTGCGCACCAATCTCGGAGTCGCGCCGGGCGAGGCCACGCAACGGGCAGCCGACATGCTGGCCCAGGTCGGGATCGAGGACGGCCGGCGCCGATTGCGGCAGTACCCGCACGAGCTGTCCGGCGGCATGCTGCAGCGGGTGATGATCGCCGCAGCATTGCTGACCGAGCCGCGGCTGCTGCTCGCCGATGAGCCGACCACCGCACTGGATGTCACAACCCAGGCCGAGGTGATGGCGATCCTCGACGACCTGCGTCGCGACCTTGGCTTGGCCATGATCTTCATCACGCACGACCTGGAGCTGGCCGCCGCCATCTGCGACCGGACCGCGGTCATGTACGCGGGGCAGATCGTCGAAGTGCGCGAATCAGCGCTGATGCACGATGATCCGCTGCATCCGTACTCGGCCGCGCTGGCGGCAGCGCGGCCGGATATCGCACAGACCGCGCACCGGCTGGCTGCAATTCCGGGCAGGCCGTTGTCGGCATTCGAAGCGCCGGAGGATGAGTGTGCCTTCGCACCGCGCTGCCCCCATGCCGCTGACGTCTGCAGGGCGGCGCGACCCGAGCTGATCAGCCTGGCTGGCGGTCTCTCGCGGTGTGCCCGGGCGGTGGAATTGCGCGGCGCGCTGAGAACTCAGCCGGCCGGGGCTGGGTGACGCCGATGACTAATGCAGCCGTTCCGGTGCTCGGGGTTTCCGGGCTGCGCAAGGAGTTTGGTGACCTCGTCGCCGTCAACGACGTCAGTTTCGTCGTCCCGCAGGCCGGGTCGCTGGCAATCGTCGGCGAGTCCGGGTCGGGCAAGACCACCATCGCGCGGATGATCGTTGGGCTCGAGCGGCCGACCGCGGGCGAGATCAATGCGTGCGGACGCGACCGGTCGCGCCCGGCTCGCTCTGCATCGGAGCGCCGCAAGCGCGGCAGCGAAGTCCAGATCGTCTTCCAGGACCCCTACACCAGCCTGGATCCGCGGCAGACAACGCACGGGACCATCGACGAGGTCTTGCGGCTGCACCATGGTTGGGAACCCGCCCGGCGCGCGGAGCGGATCGCCGAGCTGACCGGTCTCGTCGGGTTGGACGAGCGCCAGGCCCGCGCGCTGCCCCGCAACCTGTCCGGCGGGCAGCGCCAGCGGGTAGCGATCGCCCGAGCGCTGGCTGCCGAGCCGAGGGTGCTGATCCTCGACGAGTCGGTCGCTGCCCTGGACGTGTCGATCCAGGCGCAGGTGCTGAACCTGCTCGCCGACATCCGCGACTCCACAGGCGTTTCCTTTGTGCTCATCAGTCACGACCTGGCCGTGGTGCGCCAGCTCACCGACGACGTGATCGTGCTGCACCGGGGCGTCGTCGTGGAGCGCGGCAGGACAGCGAGCGTGCTCGACGAGCCGCAGCACGACTACACGAGACGGCTGCGCGCGAGCGTTCCCCGGCCCGGCTGGAAGCCGCGCCGCGGGGTCCTGCTTGCCGCGGACAAGGAATCCTGACTCCCCATGAATGACTTGCATTACCTGTCGGCCAACGACGCGCTGGCGATGTTCCGCTCCAAGGATCTCTCGCCGGTCGAGCTCGTCAGCGCGGTGATCGCGCGGGCGGAGGCCGTCGAGCCAACGATCAATGCCTTCGCGCAGACCTTCTACGAGGAGGCGCTGCAAGCCGCCAAGGCTGCCGAGGCCCGATATGCAGGCAGCGGCGCGCAGGCACGGCCGCTCGACGGAATCCCCGTCGCGGTTAAGGAAGAGGCGCCGATGGCCGGCCACAAGAACACCCTCGGCTCCCTGGCACTGCGTGACGTGGTCGCCGACGCGACGGCGCCATTTGTGCAGCGGATCATTGACGCGGGCGGAATCGTACACGCCCGCTCAACCACGCCTGAGTTCTCCTGCGCTCCCGTCACCTGGTCCAAGCTGTGGGGGGTTACCCGGAACCCGTGGAACACGCAGTTCTCGCCGGGCGGATCCAGCGGCGGCTCCGGAGCGGCACTCGCGGCCGGCACGGCCACCCTCGCGACAGGGTCGGATATCGGTGGCTCCATTAGGATCCCGGCCGCCTTCTGCGGCGTCGTGGGGTTCAAGCCGCCATACGGGAGAGTCCCGGAGGTGCCGCCGTTTAACCTCGATCACTATTGCCACGAGGGGCCGATGGCCCGCACTGTCGCGGACTGCGCACTGCTTGAGAACGTCATCGCCGGGCCGCACAAGAGCGACGTTGTCTCGATCCGCCCCAAGCTGGAGATTCCGCCAGCCCTTGACTCCGTCGCGGGAGTGCGGATCGCGCTGTCGCCGGACCTTGGCTGCTACCAGGTCGATGCGGACGTCCGGGCGAACACCATGGCTGCCGCCGAACGGCTGCGCGACGCGGGCGCGAGCGTGACCGAGGTGTCGTTGCCGTGGGACCTGGAGTCCATCGGGCGCGCCGTCAATATTCACTTCGGCATGATCTTCGGCGCTTCCATGAAGGATCTTGACGAGCAGTTCGGCGACCAGCTGACCTCGTATGCCCGGCGGATGGTCGCCGACTCGGCGGAGGTGCCGAAGAGCGCATTCCTGCCAGGCCTGGCGCTGGAGGCGCGCATCTACGAGCCGCTCGGTGAGTTGCTTGACGAGTACGATGCGCTGATCTGCCCGACCATGGCGATCCCGGCGCTGGGCGCGGAATATGACACCGGCGATCCGCTGCAGGTCAATGGTCAGCCGGTGCGGGAGTGGTACGACGTCATGATGACGGTCCCCTTCAACATCGCCAGCCGCTGTCCCGTGCTGAGCGTGCCGTCCGGGTTGTCCCCGAGCACGGGCGTGCCTACCGGGCTGGCCATCGTCGCCAAGACCTACGACGACGTGACCGCATTCCGGGTCGCCGCCGCGCACGAGGAGCGGCTGCCGTGGCTCACCTCATCAGGGCCACGTCCAGCCCTGTGACGGCCTTGCTGGTCGCAGCGGTGACCGCGAGCTGGCTACACGTGGTGCAGGGTCCACGCCTGCTGCTGTCATTGGTGCCGCCTCACCCGGGTGGTCTCGTCCCGGACCCACAAGCCGTGTAGGCCTCGCAGGTGAGCAATGAAGTGGTCGTGCTCGTGGGCGGGATAAGTCGAACGCACCGTTTCGATAAGGAGCCCGTCGAAGGCAGGTCCGGCTGCCCAGTCCAGTACGACCTCGTCAAGGTGTGGCAAGCTACGCGCGCAGAAGTCGTCGTAGCGTTCCGTCTCGAAGTATGCGTCGGCGAGCTGCCGGTAGCCTGCCAGCTTGTCCGCGTACGACGCGCCCGCCCGGTCAGCGATCGCGAAGAAGGCGCCGGTGTCAGTGTCAAGCCTTGGCTGCCGGCCCGTCACCAATGTGAAGACGCACCATTTAACCAGCGCCTTGATTGCCCAGGGAAAGTAATAGTGCAGGCTGGTCAGCGCCAGATCCGGGCAAGCGTTGGCGTAATCGATGGGGTAGACCTCGCCGTCTTTGACCAGGGTTTCGCAGGAGTTGAGCTCCCACCGGAAGAAAGCGTTGACCAGCCGTCCAATCGTCACAACCTCGGCCCCGACCTGCGGCGACAAGAATTCGTGGTCGACCGCGTAACGCAGGTGCATGGGCTGCTCCGGCTGGAACCGCATCACCATCGTCTCGGCGCCGACAGACAGGGATCGGGCGAAGACGTCGTAATCGATGGCCTGCTGCAGGTGCATGAGCATCTCACCGCTGGCGTCGTATGCGGCGTGCAGTTCGGCCTGGTCGCGGACGCGGGACACGCCACGCCAGGCACCGCCGTCGTAGGGTTTCATGAACAGCGGGTAGCCGATCCGCCGCGCGATGGCGTCGAGGTCGAAGGGCCGGTTGTACCGGGCAGCCGTGTAGGCGTAACGAGCGTTGTCGACCGGGTTCTTGTATGGCACGAGCACGGTTTCTGGCACCTTGAGCCCCAGCCGCATCATCGCGCAGTATGCAGCGTGCTTCTCCATCGACTGGAACGTGAAAGGGCTGTTCAGCAGGTACACGCCGTCCATCAGCGCGACCTTCTTCAGCCATTCCCGCGGGTGGTAGTACCAATACGCGAGCCGGTCGATGGCCAGGTCGTAGCGGGGCCTGGCACGCAGGCTGAACGGTTCGATGGCGATGCGCTCACAGTCGAAGGTGTGCCGGGTGCCGCCCGCGCCCGCGACGGGGCCGAGCCGGCGCAGGATCTCCTCGAACGCGCTCGGCCAGTCCTCCTCGGTTCCGAGAAGCAGCCCTATCAGGTGCCTGGTGCCGGTCAATAGGCTCCCCGGTTGTCAGCAAAATCGCGGCATGTGGTGGGCCAGCTGGGCGCGCCAGGAAGGCCAGTCGTGGGGCACGTCGTGGCCCCAGAGGTCAAGTTCGCACTTGATGCCCTTGCTGGCCAGCTCAGCGGCGAACTGCCTGGTGCTTTGCAGCGCCCCAGTGGTGTCCTCCCACTGGCCCTGACCGCAGACGAGCAGCACGCTGACCCGCCCGCGCAGCCAGTCGAGGTGATCGCCGTGCAGGTGCCCGACGTAGTCGACAGGGTTGTTGAAATACGCTTCTGTGCCCCGCTCACCCCAGCCGTTCCAGGAGGCGGGGTCGTAGTTGCCGGAGAAGCACAGTGCCAGCGGGAACTTCTCGGCCCGCTTGAGCGCGAAATTCGCTGCGTGGAAGGCGCCCATACTGCACCCGCAGGTCACCACCTCCACGGTGCCGCCGCAGTCCTGGTAGATCCACGGCATGACATCGTTCAGAATCCACTCTTCGTAGCGATGATGCTGGCGTGCCCGCTCCTCAAGCGGGATCTGCACGTTGGACCATGACTGCGCGTCGAAACTGTCGACAGAGTAGATCTTCAGCCGGCCAGCGTCGATCAGGTCGGCGACGGCGCCAACCATGCCGTTGTCCTCGAAGTCCCATGCCCTGCCCTGCTCGGACGGGAACACCAACATCGCGCGCCCCCAGTGACCGTAGCGGATAACCGTGCCCGCGCCACCGATGGAATCTGACCACAGCTCAGCAACCTCCCGGTTCACGTGATCACCTGGTGCAGGAGGCTGGTCCGGTGCCGGGCGACGGGGTCCCGCCAGGCGTCACATTCGCCGATCACTCGCACATCGTGCCTGCTCCAGGCGGCGGTGGCAATGGTGCAGGCGCACTCGGCTGTGCTGGCGCCGAGGCCCCGTCACATGCCAGTCTGTGCACAAGAGAGGTGCAAGGTCTCCTGCCTCGGGGAGCGGGTGCCCCATGGGTCGTGACATCCAAGCCATCAAGATCAGCGGCGATGACCGGCGCAAGTACCGGGAGAAGCTGCAGCGCTCGCTAGACGCGTTCGCCCTAATGCTGCGTGAATCCCGGTTCGAGTCCGATCCGTCGCGGGTTGGCCTTGAGATCGAGCTGAACCTGGTCGACGAACATGGGGCGCCGTCCATGCGCAATGCTGATGTGCTCGAGGCGATCGCCGATCCGGCCTGGGCGACCGAGCTCGGGCAGTTCAACCTCGAGATCAACGTGCTACCCCGAATGCTTGACGGTGACGCTCTGCTGGACCTCGAGGCCGACGTCCGGGCCAGCCTAAATTCCGCCGACGCCAAGGCCCGCGGCACCGGCAGCCGCCTGGTCATGATCGGCATCCTCCCGACGCTGGCGGAACACGAGCTGCACGAAGGCACCCTGTCGGCCAACGCCCGCTACCGGGTGCTCAACGAGCAGATCTTCGCAGCGCGCGGGGAGAACATGCGCATCGAGATCGACGGTGCCGAGCAGCTCGTCACCCATGCCGACAGCATTACGCCCGAGGCTGCCTGCACGAGCGTGCAGCTTCATGTTCAGGTCTCACCGCAAGACTTCGCGAGCTACTGGAACGCCGCTCAGGCGATCGCAGGCGTGCAGGTCGCGCTGGCCGCCAACTCTCCCTTCCTGTTCGGCAGGCAGCTGTGGCACGAGACCCGAATCACTCTGTTCGAACAGGCCACGGACACGCGGCCGACCGAGCTCAAGCACCAAGGCGTGCGGCCCCGCGTCTGGTTCGGAGAGCGTTGGATCACGTCGGTGTTCGACCTGTTCGAGGAGAACGTCCGGTATTTCCCGGCTCTGCTGCCGATCTGCGAGGACGAAGAGCCGCTGGCCGAGCTTGACCGCGGCGCCAGCCCGCAACTAGCCGAGATGAGCCTGCACAACGGCACGATTTACCGGTGGAACCGGCCCGTCTACGCGGTTGTCGACGGCAAGCCCCATCTGCGGGTGGAGAACCGGGTCCTGCCGGCCGGCCCATCGGTCGCGGACGTCATCGCCAACTCCGCCTTCTATTACGGCCTGGTGCGCACGCTGGCCGAAGCGGAGCGGCCGATATGGACGCAGATGTCATTCGACGCCGCGGCCGAAAACCTCCGTGAAGCGGCGCGCTACGGCCTTGATGCGCACCTGTACTGGCCTGGCCTCGGTGAAGTGCCAGCATCCGAACTGATCGTGCGCCGCCTGCTGACGCTCGCCCGGGAGGGGCTCACCAGCTGGGGCGTCAACGCCGACCATGCCGAGCGGCTGCTCAGCATCATCCAGCAGCGGTGCCTGACGGGCCAGACCGGAGCCGCCTGGCAGATAGGCACGGCAGCGGTGCTCGCGCAGCGTCACGGAGCCGACCGCTCGGAGGCATTGCGGCTGATGACTCAGCGCTACATCGAGTTCATGCACACTAACGAGCCGGTGCACACCTGGCCTGAGGGCTGATCGACGGCCACAGAGCGCCCGGGCATTGCGCTAGCGGGAGGTCATCCGCGGGGAGCGTATTCGATCGAGTCGAACGGCCAGTCGCGTTCAAGCCATTCGCTGACGGCGTCGTAAAGGACGCGATCAAGTTGGGCGCGATCGGCGCGCACCCAGGACTGGACATGAGCGCCCGGTGGGCCCTCGGTGCCGCCGCCTTGTCCACTGGCTCGCTGCGGGTAGATGTACACACAGCCGATAACCTCGTCAGGACCCGCGCCAAGAACCGTGTAGGTGAACCCGCGGCGCTCACCGAAATCCGTCGCGTGCCGTTCGAGGTCACGCAGATTGTCCTCAAGCGACATCGGGTGCGGCCAGCTGCGTCCGATGAATCCCGGCGTCGCGCGAATGTGATCGATACTTCCAGTCCAGGCCGCGTAATCTGACTCGTTATGCTGCGGCCCGAGCGGGGCCAGCCGGAATCCCTCAGCTACAAGCCCGCCGGGTACAGCGAAATCCGCTGGAACGAACAGTTCACCGCCCATCAGGCGATGCTAACCCGGATGCTGCGGCGGCCACTGCTTCGGGACCGCAAGTCGCGTCGATCTGCGTGCGGAAAGTGTTGGCATTTGCATGCGGAGGTGTGCTGGAGTGGCCCGGTGGATGCCGTGGACCTGGCCCTGCACTTCGGTCTGGGCAGGGCCGTCAGGCTGTCCGACGGGCCACTGGCGCGCGGCAAACAGGGACTTGTCTGGCGGCTAGACACGGCGGACGGCAGCTGGGCGGTGAAGGTGCCGTTCGACCTGTCCAATGAGGATGAGGTGGCCGTGCCTACGGCATTCCAGGAGGCCGCGTATGCCGCCGGCGTGCCAACTCCACTGGTACGGCGCACAACCGAGGGGCGCGTGTTCGCGACCATCGCAGGCAAGCAGGTCAGGGTGTACGAGTGGGTCGATCTGCTTGGCCCCGATATCACGCTCGACCCCGGACGGGTAGGCGCCATCGTCGCCGCCATTCACCGCGTTCCGATACCGGACCTCGGCCCGCTGGACCCGTGGTATCACGAGCCGATTGGCGCCGACCGCTGGGACGAGCTGGTCGACCTGCTTGTCCAGGCCGGCGCCCCGTTCGCCGGCCAGCTCGCCGACTTGCGTGATGAGCTGGTCGCGCTCGAGTCGTGGATCGAACCTCCGCAGCTGATTCAGACTTGTCATCGCGACCTATGGGCCGACAACGTGCTGCCCACCGCAGACGGCGGAGTGTGCGTCATCGACTGGGAGAACAGCGGCCCGGCTGATCCGAGCCAGGAACTTGGTTGCGTCCTGTTCGAGTTCGCCCGCGCCGACCCGGGCCGGGCCCGCGCGCTGACCAGCGCCTACCAGCAAGCCGGCGGACCGGCGATCGTGAATCGGCGCGGACACTTCTCGATGCTTGTCGCTCAGCTTGGACACATCACCGAGATCGCCGCCACCGACTGGCTGGCGCCCAATCCCCGCTCGCCAACGCGTGCTGACTCCGCCGCGTGGATCGGCGAGGTCTTCACCGAACCACACACGCGCGACCTGCTCGACTCGATATTGGATGCGGTGCGGGGGCCAGGGCGCTAAACCGAAGACGCCGCGACTATTTGCGGACGCGGAACCGGAGGATGGTGACGGCGCCTGCCTGTGTGTTGCTGAGCGGTTCGAGGTCGATCCTGGCGAGGCCTGGGGCAGAGAAGCGGATGCCGTCGCCGAGGAGCACCGGCAAGAGGTACACGAGGATCTCATCGACGAGCCCTCGCTGCAGGCACTGGCCGGCCACGTCGGCACCGAGGACCTGGAGGTCCTTGCCGCCAGCGGCGGCCAGCGCCGTGGCGACCGCTTCGCCGATGTCACCGCTGAGGTAGGTGACATCTGGGTCCGGCGGGTCCGGCGGCTGGTGGGTGAGGACGAAGATGGGTCCGGAGAAGGGGTAGCCTTCGCCACTGGCTTCTGTCCCGCGATCGTTGTTCGCTTCCCTCCTTTCGCCCACCTCAACGGTTCGCCGACCGATGAGCATGGCGCCGGTGGCCGCTGCGGCCTCCTTCTGCCAGGGCGCGTCATTCGAGATGAAGTCGAAGACCCAGTCCTGCGCGTCACCGGGACCTGCGATGAAGCCGTCCAGTGACATCGCTCTGCCGACGACGACCTTGCCGGTTCCGGTGCTCGTATCGCTCATCGTGTTCCTCCGAAGACCGTTGGGCGTTCCGGTGATCCGTTCCCGCGCCCGCAAGGCCGCGACTCTAGCCATACATTCCCGCCGCTCAGGTGCGCACCAAATCAGCGAAATCACCGGTCGCCGGCGACGGCGGTGACCGCACTGCCCGTTGCCTCAGGCCGTGCTGGCGGCGCTGAGGCCGGTGACGCAGACTGGCTGGATGGACGTGGCCGGGCGAGCGGAGCGGCGGTTCGAAGCAGTGCGCGAGGCATTCGGCCAGGTGGTGGCCGGGCACGCCGGGACGGGTGCGGCGGTCGCCGCGTGGTGGGACGGGTCATGGGTGGTGGACCTGTGGGGCGGCTCGGCGGATGCAGCTCGTACCCGGCTCTGGCGGGCGGACAGCCTGGTG
>Ga0126369_10001265_pt1 | contig 17351 bp, 16 predicted proteins | sample PanSoiMetaPlot_1_FD_109646 | JGI IMG/M metagenome (GOLD analysis project Ga0126369, IMG submission 109646) | Tropical forest soil microbial communities from Panama - MetaG Plot_1 | ecosystem: Environmental > Terrestrial > Soil > Tropical forest > Bulk soil | place: Panama | collected 2016-02-17 | reverse complement strand
GAGGGCAGCGTCATTCGGCTGCCTCACTCAACAAGCGGCGAACGTGGTCTCGCACTTCGGCCTGAGCCGTGCGCAGCTTCCTCTCGTAGTTTCGGACCGCGTCGGCAGGGACGTGCTGTAGGATGGCTTGCCGGCATAGCTCACGCCCGGCTTCGGCGCGCACCACGAGAGCGTTCGCTTCTACTTTCCGGACGCCGAATTGCCGGATGTAATTCCGCACGTATTCGCGATTGTGATCGGGATGCCGGGGATCGTCCAAGCGCCGGCCGCTCGATGTCTCCAGGTTCTCAATCCAGGATAGGCGGTTTCCCTCGATGAAATCGTGGTTCAGTCCAAATCGCGTGATGACTAGATTTGACGGGTCGAACCCGGTTGCCGGCGTCAGATCGGCGAGGTTGCTGCGCATGAATCCGGAGATCGCCAAGCCACCGGGGTCATGATCGCCGCAAAGCAGGAGGACGCATTGCTTGCCCTTCGATTCCCACTCAGCGAACCTCTCTATCATGTCGGCCCGGCTGTTGATGTCCGACCAACCCTTTGCATTGGTCAACGGCACCTGGAAATGGCGGCACACCGGCTCGAACAGGTTCTTCAGGTCGACTTTCTCGACGAACATCTCGACATAGACGTCGAGGTCGTCCCAGATCATGAACGGTGCGTAACCCAGATGCGCCCATCTGATCCGCTCAATGATGTCTTGGGCAAAGCATGCAGGCGTCTCCTTGCTGCAGTAAGGTACATGCAGCGTCGACCGCGTCTCATCGTCGGCACAGATGTCGAGCGGCAGCTTGCCGCTCTTACGACAGGCGTTAACCAAATCCTGCGCTTTGTCGAATTCGCCTTTGAGCAAGCCAATTCGGTCTTCCAGGATGTAGCACCAGCCTCGCGACGATACCTTGAAATCGAGGGTTTTCTGGATACCTCGGATCAGCTCGCAGAATTCATCGACCCTCGATTGATAGAGGGTTTCGTCGGCGGCACTGATGCGTCCTCGCGCCCGGCGGGGTAACAACGACATGGCGGTCATACCCACGCCTCCCGCCCCTCACCCAGCGCGTACCGCAGCTGGCGCAGTGCCACGTCACGGCGCCCGGCCTCGGCGTCGTCAATGACGTCACCGCTCCGGAGCCCCCACACCTGACGGATCAAAGCGTCGTAGTGGGCGCCGTCTGGCCCGTAGGGGCCGCGCCAGTGCGCCAGCCTCCCGGGCCCGGCGCCTGGCGCTCTGCGGCGCTTCTGCCGGCGCTGGAGGTGGTCGGGCAGGTAGACGACGGTGTCGGCGGCGCGCACGGTGGTGCCATCGAGCGGACGGCGGTGAGTGTGGGAGACGGCCATCACGCCCTCCCACCTTCCCGAGCCGGTTCAACGGCCTCGACCAGATGCTGAAGGGTCTGGCTCATCGCGGCGCTCCACCGATTCCGGCAGCGCCAACAATGACGTTCGCGATTGTAATGGGGATTCCGAATCGCCGGGCGATCTTGCAGGCGGCCTGGTGGCCCCAGACGTCACAGTCGGTGCCGCCGACGAAGGCGATCCAAACGGGAGGGGTGACGGGCGATTCTTGATGTGATAGGGCGTGCATATTGGCTCCTCTGCTTTGGTCGGCACAGGTGACAAAAAGGCCTCGGACGGTAGCGGCCGTCCGGGGCCTTGCTTTTTCCGGGCTGGGGTGGGGTGGCTACGACAGTCCTTTGCGGGCGCGCGAAATCACCTCGCGGGCGGGCGGCACAGCGGGCACTCGGGGAGCGTCACGACGAGCAGCGTGGATGGGGCTTACATCCGTGTAGCGCTCATGCTGCGTGGAACGTATAAGCGAAATCCCTTGAAAATCGGCATGGGGTTATTGGATGTAGCGTCCGCTACCAATAATATCACCACGCGACTGCGGTAAAAGGTCGGTACCGGTCAGGACCGCAAGGCGGCCTGTAATGTCGATGACGGGCGGGGCTTTTTCGGTCGGCGTGACGGTCACACAGGACACGAGCTCGCGGAGCGCGGCGGCGACACCTTCGTCGCTGGCGACCGTTCGCCGCGGCAGCGACGTTGCAAGCAGTCCGTTGCGGTCGCCACGCCAAGCGCATCAGAAAACCGATGACGTGCAATTGAAAGCGCGCCCGCCATAAAAGCGCGGCCCCCAACCATATCAATTGGTGCGCGTCAACGAGCCGGCGCCGCGGCCGCTATCGGGTGGATACGGTGATCGTGTCGCAGGGGCCGGCAGCTGAACTTCTCGCCCACGCGCTCGGTAAGGAACCACTGCCGCGGAACGACATCGAGAGTCTCAGTGACATCCTCCCCGATCTTCGAGAAACTTACCGCAGCGCGGTCGAACCCTCATTGCGTTACTTGCTTCGAGCTCCATGGTCTCGTTGAACACGGCCCGCTGCGCCTTGGCGGCAGCCAGCACGGCTCGCCCAGCGAACAAAGTCGCCTCAGTGGCGCGCTCGGAGAGCGTCGCATCCATAAATTTTGCGAAGAAATCAAGCCGCTTACAAGCCGAGCAACAGACCGTGTTGGACGCATTGCTGGACGTTTCGGCCCTGCGAGGAATCTGCGAAGTACCGCTGGATGAAGGGCTCCCGCCGATTGATCGAAACGTCGCGGCGCATCTTGAACATCCCGTTGTGCACGGTTTAGGAGAAGCGTTGCCCTTCGAAGGGAAGGGTCGTGTTCGAATCGCGCCGGGCGCGTTAATTTAATCAACGACTTACGCAAAATCGGCGCGAAGCGTGCAAAGGCCAGACTCACCAGCTCACCAAGAAAAAACAGGCGTTGGCGTGTGATCGGCGGTCAAATTGGCTGGATTGACGCGGAAAGTTAGGAAGAGAAATCGGGGGTTCAAAACGGAGGTCCGCTACATCGCGTTACCCACTATGGATGACGCCGTATTCACAGTACTTGATTGCCGTAAGAAATCGCGGCCCGTCGCAGTTTCTGAGATTGACCCGACGCTGGGATGCACCGCAATTACATAGCCACTGGTAATCGTGCTGCACATTGTCAGATGTTGCCCGCTGAAGCTTCTCAATCAACCCGAGTACATTTGTTCGAGGCAGTATTTTGTATGTTTTCGCCAAGTCGGGTACTTTGTTGTCAAATTTCGCACCCCACATCATATGCCAGATCAGCATCCACAAATTGTGCCAGTGCTTCACCGCTGGCCCCCTTTGAGCAGTTTCTAATTTTACGGATCTCCAAAGCTCTCCCAGCTTCCGAGCGTCGGTCCAAAACGCGGCCGTCTCTAAAAGCGACCTTGGACAAGCTGCGGCCAGGCGTAGCTGACGATGCCTTCTGTGCTGCTGATACGGAGGAACAAGAGGCCGATTGCGATCATTCGGCGATCATGTTGCGATTCGCCACGGCCCACGATAGCCATGGCGCTTCCATAACTCGGCGTTCCGCGGATTGTTGATCAGCATCGTGATTCTTGCGCGCATTTCGAGCGCCAGCTGGTCCAGCCGAAGCAGCGCGTCCGCATCTTTCACGTAGTTACTCCAGGCCCGCGATTGAAGCGAGTTGTATCGCTTGATTCCGCGCGCGCTATTGAGTTGCCACGCCACCCTTTTTAGATTTTCGGGATACGCGAACAAGAACACTTGCTGATCTCGCGTTAGGTTCTCTTTGAATCCCGGTGTATGCCAAATTTCGATGCGCGGATGGAGATGGTCTACCTCGGTCTCGCGGCCTTGAACGGCAAAAAAGAACTCCGTGTCGATCTCGCCGGTTGCCACCGCGACATACTCGCGCTGCCTGCGCGACGCGCCGGTCAAGCCTTGGAAGTAACCACGCTCACTGACGTCGAGGAGTGCCTCCAGGTCAAGCTTTTTGTTTAGCTTTTCAATGTTGAGCTCACGGACTGCGAGTTGATTCTGCTGTTCCTTCAGAACCTCGCGTCGCGCCAATAACGCCTGGTACTCATCGGTTTGCGTGCGTCCCAGCAGCTTCTCACCTTCGATCTTGTCGTAGATGGTCCGCAGCTCCCGCTGTATGCCGTCCTTCTCCAGTTGCTGGCTCTTGGATTCCGCAGCGAGGGATTCGATTTGCGCTTCCAGGTTCTTGCGAAGATCGCGAGACAGCGGTACCCCGGGCACCATTAGTGCCTCAGGGTCGGGCTTTGGCACTGGCACAAGCAGGGGGGTCAACGTTTCCGCCGCACTCTCACGCCCATCGATTTTGCCGCTCGGCTCGCGCGTATTGCCGCGAGAACCCAGAGTTTCCGGGACGTCCTCGCGTGTCTTCCTGAAATGGGCGTTGCGCGGATCGCCGCTTGGCGATCCGCCGCCGGCACCCAGCCGGCTCGACTTCGGCTTGCCCGAAACCGGTGATCGGGGTGCAGTGCTGAATTCTGGAATCGTCAGGTGAGGCCGGATGAGTTCGCGGAACTCCTTCGTCGCCTTAAAGAACGAGATCGCCGATAGCACCGCCGCGGCGCCCGACATGACCGTCTCCCGATATCCAGCATTAACCGCGAACTCATCGCCAGCCGCACGAAACTGCGATGCGGTTCCCGCCAGCTCGCGCTCGCGCTCCCGCATGTACGCCAACGCCGTACTGGCACTAGATAGCGTCAGATCCGCCGCGCCGAGGACGAGGAGCCCGACGGGCCCGGTGAATAGTAGTCCCAGACACGCAACCGCCATACTCGCGAAGCCGACGATGTCCTCCCATTTGCCTGTCGCCAAAACCTTCGCGATCGCGATCATGTATTCCTTGAAACCGACGGTATTCGCTAGACCCAAGCGATGTGCGCCGCCAACGACAAAGAACGGATAACGCCAGATGTTGTCGGGGGTGGCGTTTATCTCCCGCCGAAAATCGCGCAGTGCATCAACCGATCGCCACACATGCTCGGCCGCCAGCTCAGTTCCTTGCTTGGCTGATTTGCTATAGGCGGCGACAATTGCAACACCTTCGGGATGCGCGAATAGCGTTGAGAGGTCGCTGTTTTGGCGCCGCCGAACAGCTCGCGCGACGGCCATGCGTTTCGATCGCCTCCACTCCGATTCGTCTATTCTTCCGGAGAGCATGCCGTCCCACTCCCCAATCGTCGGCTCGAGCCGGACATCTTTGGCGACGAGTCTCGCGTGCGCCTCTAACCGCTCGGGTAAGTTCCGATCCTGCTCAAGCTTGGTCACGAGCGTGGTGAGCGCGTTTTCCTCGGCGTTGAGCGCGTCTTTCGCGTAGTTGACCGCGGACTCGTGAATCGCCGGCTTTACGGCGTCGTAGTCGCTCTTGTAAGGAAGGTATCGGTTTGTCTCCTTCGAGAGCCCGATATTCTGGGTGCCGGTTTCATCGACCAGATAGACGAATCCGAGAGCCTGGTAAAACGGACCGTGCAGCTGTCCCGCTTGAGCCTTCAGCGGAATCGCCCAATTGTCGAACGGTAGCGCACCAATTCCGGCGAGATAGCTGTAGACCGCTCCAAGCCGTTCGGCGCGCTTGGACATCGCCAGCATAGTGCCAGCGGCCCTTTGACCGGATGCTGCAGCCACAGCCATCTCAGTCTCTGGGGAGCACGGTCTTGACGTCGCCTTCGATCACGATCTTTTTCTCGACGTCCGGATCCCCACGGATGCCCTCCAGTGCCCTTGCGGCGAGACGCACATTCTCGAGCTCAGCGTGACGCACTTCACCTTGCACCTTCTTCACGTCGAGTGCCCGATGCAGGAGCTTGAAGTCCTCGAGTAGCGGATGCGTGCCGACCAGCGCCTCGATGTAGAGCGCCTTCGTCGGGACTATCACGCGATCGTCTTCCGGTCGCCCAGAGTTGAGCCGATCGATCATCCACTGTTTGATCTCGTCTTTGTACTGGTTGTAGGTGTTTCGGTTCGAGTTGTACAAGCACTTGGCCAGCTCTTGGAGTTGATCGATCGTGTAGTTGGCGAAATCGTCCGGATCACGGATTGTGAACTCGTCGGATAGCTCAAGGTAGTCCTGCATCATGTGCAGCGTGAGGCAGTTGTTCTCCTTGAGCCGGTAGATTGCATAATTGCCTTTGTATCCCAGCACGTTGTCCAGGTCTGCGATCTCCACCAACGGCTGGCACTCGATGTCGACATTCGTCAGCGGGATCTTGATATTGCCGACGTCTTGCTGAAGCAGCTTGCCGAGCGGGCCAGGTGGCGCACTGATCGGCAAATCCACATTGGTGCTGCCGGCCACGGGCACGGGGACCGGCACCTGGATTTCAAATATGCGGAAGTATCGTTGGTCGGGAGGCTCGTGACTCCATATCGCCTGCATGTAGTAGAGGATGTTCTCCTTTACATGCAAACGGAGACGATCGATCTCGGCCACCTTGTCATAATGCTCGCGGGTCGCCGCCGCCAACTTGTCAACCGCAGCCTGCAGCGCCGTGACGGCAAGTCCCAGCTGGTCCTGCAAGCGCGCCTTCTCACGCTCCGCACGATCCAGCGTCTCCTGAGCATAGGCGGCGAGCGCATCGGCGCCTTCGCTCGTTCCCGTGGCGGTGCTTCCGGCCATGTGAAACGGATCGAAGACACTCTTGACGGTGTTCAGGAACCCTGCGGTGAACGCAAGGCCGCCCTTCCAATCCATCTTGGTCGACAAGTCGCTCTGAGCCCGCTGTACGATGGAAATCTGTGCCGCCACCTGCGCCTTCACCGTCTCGACTACCTGGCGCTGATACTGAACATTGTTGTCCAGCGTCTGCAGATTCAGCTCGTCGCCGACGAAGCTCTTGGTGAGGTATTCGAGGGCCGGGCGGAACGAGTCGTCGAGCAGCACGCGCCGCAGTATCCAGTCGTTTTTGATGAGCCAGGCGTCGTCGATTTCGTGTGGTGCAGGAACGTAGTTCGCAACCAGCACCACGGGTTGCACCTGGTGAATCTTCTCCGAGATTTGATAGGTTCGCTGCAGCTCATAGAACAGATAGGTGACCGTGAGCTCGTCGTTCGGATTCTGAATCTCGTTGAACGACGTGGTTTCCGACTCCATACTGGTGCTTGTCTCTATCTCCGTCTTGTTTTCCTGCCGATACTCGTTAGCGCTCTTGATGACGGCTTCGTGGAAATCCTTCTTCGTATCCTCCGATATCTTGGCACTGTTTCCGCCACCTTCGGCGGTGGCGTGAATCTTGTCTGCATCCACGCCGAATGTTCCGTCCGCGGTGACCTTGAAATTGGTGTGGTTCTCGGCTCTGTCGACGATGTCCCGGTCTGCTCTTCCCGTCGTGCCGATCTCGTCGCGCACGCTGTTCAGGTTGTTCGCCACTTGCTTCCTGACACGGGAAGTCTTCGATACCTGTTTCGTCGTGTACCGACGAATCTCGCGCGGCGCCAGAGGAATGGTGGATACCAGGTCGCCGACCTGGTACTGCTCCGGCTGCCATGTCTGGCGATAGGTCACCATGATGCCGAAGTTACAGGAGTTCGGCTGAAAGACCGTAAAAGCATAGGGGCTGCTCAGGAGATCCCGCATTTCCTCGAGCAACTTCTTCAGCCGTTCGACGGCCGGTAGCGTCGCCTGAAGTTTCGTATCTTGCACATTGAGCAGATCCATCTGCCGCTTCAGCGGTAACAAATCGGTGTCGACCACCGTGGGCGCGACGTCGGCCGGAATGTAGAAGGAGAAATTCTGGATGAGACTGTGGCGCGCTAGCTGGTATCCGGTCAGAAAATCGCTTGGAAGCCGGTCGGGCAGATTACCTGAGTTGACGACCTGCCCCAGCATGCTCGCGTCGTTCATCAGCGTCGTGATGTCATCGATGCTGGTGATCGTTTTGTCGGCTTCGATGGGCTGTTTCGTCCCAGGATCGATCGGGTTGCCGACGAATTGCAGGAGGTCTACGTAGGCTTGGTACAACTCCTTGCCTGTCTTCCCGAGTCTTTCGTCGGTGAGCTCGGACCACACGTGCTCGAACGCGATCTGCAGGCTATTAAAATCGTGATACGACGTGACGTCTGAAGCGCCCGACCGCAGCTCGAAGTTCTGAATATTCTGTTTCGCCTGTTTGTCGTCGCTCGCTACAGGCTGCCTCAGGATCGGGGGTTCCTCTGGAGAGGGGACGGTCGCCAATAGATCCTGAACGTGCTTGGCCACGAAGGCCTTGGTGTCTGCCTGATCTGCCGCCTTGCCGTCATCTGCTCCGGCTGCCCCACCTTCGGGTTCAACCAGCGATGCGGCGCTTGCCTTGCCTTCTATCTGGTCGAAACGCCGGTCGATCTCACTCTTTGCCTTGCAGGCGGTGAGGGCCGGATCGACGCGAGCCATCGGGGCCACCGGTAGCCTATCGGCCAGAAGTTGTAGCAAGGTCGCGGCAGGGACTGACGGCGCAAGGGCTTTACCTTCAGCGTTCTTGAGAACATCTGGCGTACCGTTTGTCGGTCGAATCCGCATGCCTGTGGGTTTAGCGAGCTGGCGCCTGCGCTCGACACCATCCTTTGCAATACGGGTCATCGCCGTCGCAAGGTCCTCTCCAGGCTGCAGACACCGGCGGGGGTCCCGCTCCCGTGCAGAGAATCGCGATGGCCTGAATTGCTTGAACGCCTTCTTCGCCACGAGCGCACTTCCGATCCGATCCTGCGTTCGAGACGACAGATTTGCGGAAAGGACGCCTTGGACTTTGATGTGCTCCTTGAATGCCGCGTCGATGACAGAACTGGCCGATGCGGTCGCAGCCACGTTCGCAGAGGTCGCTACGGCAGGTCTGTCTGCGATTAGGCCGGCTTCGGATTTGGGGGCCGTCTTTGCAATTGGGAATCCGGACTTCGATGTTTTAAGTCCTGGTTGCGTACTGCGTTGTGACACATTTTCAGTGCTCCCGTCTCGCCGATCCCGATTGTCCTTTAAGGTCGAGCTTGGCGCAGTCGCCACAGTATCTTTCGTGTCTTTCATGAAGCACCCCAAAGTTCTCGTAAAGCTTGTGGCGGTTTCGGCGTTGCTCGACCCACAGGAACCTTGTCCTTGACATGCAAGCTCGTAGGTTAGCCGGGGTGGGATTGGGCGTCGGTTCTCGAGGACCTAAGCGTAAGTCATTAACTTTATGAACTTTAGTTTATGCTTTGGGTTGACTAGCCTCCCAATCGCGTAATGCGGTTGACCAGCTGTAAGCGACAATTATCAAAGGCGTGGGGTCCTTGGCCTCTTGGTGGTCAAGCAGGACACCACTGATTGTCCTGGCCCCCGCGACCGCCGCGCGCTGCAATGCCAGGAACTGGCGCTGAGCTATACCTTTTCCGTTCTGCAACACGTACGCGACTTCCTCAATCAGATAGGCTCCGTCGCCATTTAGATAGGCAACTTTGTCATCATCAATGGGATCGGGCACGGGCCAAGAGTCTGCAGGAGCCGCAGGAAGACCAAACGCTTTTGCGACACCCTCATCGCTCAAAATTCTGGTGGAATTCTCGAAAATCGGTTGTGTGTCTTGGTATGCATTTGCGACTACGCTTCCGCCAAGCGTTGTTAGGTAGGCGCGGAACTGACGTGCAGCTTCTACGAATGCCTGCCTAAGCATCGGTTCGCCCGTGTCAAAGACTCGTTCCGAGTAAGCAATCGCTGCCGCTCGAACCGCCTTTGCTGCTTCACAAAAAGGCCCGGTTGGCTCAGTACCAGTATCGGCGTCCGAAGGGCCAATGAGAGGTACAGTCATAGCCGTGCGCTGATCATTGTTGGGCCACTTGGGGTCAGCGCCGATTTTACTTTTCATATCCGCGAGAAGGCGAGCAACATCAGGCGATACATCCCGGTATTGCCGGTAACGAGTTCTATAGTCGTTTGCAATTGCCAACGCGGCTTCGACCACACAATCGAGAGTCCATCGAGCGTAGATGCCGGGAATGGTCGTGCTAGGGTCGAGAAGGCGGGCAACGTCAACTTCTTCTAATTCAGCAGAAGCAGATTTTACTGGTGCAGCCATTGCTTATCCTTTCAAATTAGTTGTGAGCGCACTCTGTGCTCCGTGACACGGCCGAGTGTCCTTTTGGATGGGTATTTCTCCGATTATATTCGAACAAACGCATTCCAAATGTGAGATGGATCACACTTCATTGCTACTGTGTATCGACATTGTATGGCTGTGTGTACCGAAAACGTGGGTGCGGGACGCAATGATGATGCGATCCCCCGAGAATTGCATGCGATATGATGCGTCCAATGTTCTGAATGAGACGCGATACCGAGCGTTCTTATTCAGGGAGCGGTGCGTCCTCGCCGCATTGTAATATACTGCGTAACATTTCAGCGGGCGACGCAGGCGCGCTTCGCCAAGAGCGATGATATGGTCGGTGGACTCGCGCCGGATGGATCCGATTAGTCTCGCGGCGACGCCGTTTTGCCAGAGCGACATGGCCGCGATCGGCCTATCACGGATAGGAGCTTCCCCGTGAGGGTCCGCTCCTGCCGCGCGCCGTGGAAAGGCTGCGCTTTACAGCGCGAGTAAGCCCCACCCGGCGAAAGCTCCAGATATCACGGTTTAGCTGAAAGTGGCGCGCTCGGAGAGCGTCGCACTCGTGAATTTTGCAAGGGAATTCAAATGACTTGCAAATCTGGCAACGGGCCATGTTGGACGAAGCGTTGGACGCTTTGTAGGACGCCTTATCGAACGAGACTCGACGCCATGACCGACAGATTGTTCGATGCCGGGAGTTCGACAATGTTGCGGCATTTCCCGCCAAAACTTCATGGTGTGCCGTTCAGCTGAAGCTTCCGCCTCGGCGGCTAGGTTGCCCCAATTAATGGCGAGAACTTGTTCAGTAACATTCCTTGGGTGAGGCAACGGGGTCAACGTTGGACGACGATTCAAAGACTTCATTCAATAATGTTGCTTGCGAGGATAGGATATTAATCTTCGACCTTCAGGCCGAATTCCGAAGGTCGATTTTCAGATAAAAGTTTGATTTTATTTAGAAAGTCTGATGTGAACCTACGACTTTCAGGTTATGAGGCTCCCCTTATAGGAAAAATAATCCAGTGATGTCAAAGATTAAGGCCTCGCGTTGTGCCATTTTTGTGCCGCGGAGCACTTGGGGAAGAATAAAAACAGTCGGGATGCTATCGTAGCCGTCAGCCGCCATCTGCTTCCCGCTCGGCGCCCTCTATCGTTGGAAAGGCCTTGGACGAGCTGAAAGCTTGCGATGGGACGCTAGCGTCTCGTGGGCTTGGCATTCGCCCGCCGCTCCAAATCGGCGCAGCGCTTGATGAGATCAGCGAAGGGTTCGGCGTCATCCAAAAGAATCCCGTCGTCGGCCATCTTTTTGTAGTCGGCTTCAAGCGCCTCCAGGGCCTCGGCATCGGGAACCAGTTGAAGGGCACCCGAAACGGCCGCGGTGTAGTCTATGAGATTGCCGTTACGGTCCTTTTCGCGGAAGAATTTGCCCTTGAATTCGGCGATCTGTTTCGCGAGCGCGGGGTCGTCAAAAGCGTTCTGCGCGCAGCCGGCATCATCCAGCCGCACAAGGTCATGCCAATGGCGGGAAAGGCGATCGCCTACTGAACCCTGCTTGCAAAAGACATGAACCGCCGTAGCCTTTTCCCAAAACGTCCGCGTGGGGAGCATCACCCTCGGCTTTGCGGAGGGAAATTCCAGGTTCGGCAGGTGCTCAGCTGCATCACAGGTGATTTCCCTCTCTTCGCATGGTTCACCGGTGGATCGTGCGCCGAACTCGATTTTGACACGGGGCGGGACATAACCCGTGCCTGTCGAAAGCGGGTCATAGTCGATAAGGAGATCCGTAGCCTCAACCCGCACCTTCACGGTTACTCTGGTCGCCGCGGCGTGGTTCTGGATAGCCGGTAGGGCCTTGTTCCGAATCCACACAGGGAGCTTCTCGTCGATCGCGTCTCGCCATTTCCTCGCCTGGCTGTTTGTTTTGGGAAGCGCGCCATCTCCGGCCAGCTCCGGGATCAATGCGCGCACGTCATACGTGACGTGTAGAAGTAGGCGGTGAGCGCCGCGCTGCCCATTAGGCAGCCGATTTCCCACCGCCTCTTCCCGAACTGGACATGCGTCTTTCGTTACGCATCCAGCTCTCCAGAAGATAAGGCGAAGTTAGGTTTTCCCATCCAGGCAAGGCGGTACCGGCGGACGGGAATCCACGCGAGCACCGTTTGCTCAGTGGTTCCATCCTGCCAGACCTTGCGCGTGCGCCGATATTTACTCGGCCTGCGTGAGGCCAGTATCTCTCGCGCCATCGCCTTTGGGCGTTTGTACCGTAGCCAGCGCCATATGCGGTCTCCGACATACCAGTCGATGCTGGTAAATACGTCAAACGCATAGGCACAATATCGGTAGTAATTTGCCCATCCCCGTAGGATGGCATTAATCTCTTGGAGCTTTTCACCAAGACTGACAAGCGTAGTATTACGCTTTGTTAGTTGCTTGATACGGTAGCGAATATCTGCAACGGCTGCTTTTGGAACTCTGATGCTCGTGCCGTAGCCGTAGCTTTTGTTCCAGTATGCACCGAGATTGAATCCAAGAAACTCGATCCCCTCGGCTAACCGCGTGATCTTCGTCTTTTCCGCCGACAGTTCCAGACCCGTCGTTTCGCGCAGGTACTTGGCTAGAGCGGATTTCTCCGCTAGAGCTTCTTCCTTTGTGCCCGATACCAACAGGATGAAATCGTCAGCATAGCGCACGGGCAAGAACACGCACCGACCAATACTTCTGTCAGCTGCCCGCGTACGTGCCGCAGCCACGACCCCGTCGCATTTGCGATGAGGGTAGAGTTTCGCGCGGTGGTATGCCCATCTCTCGTAGCGTTCCTCAATTACGCCGAGCGCAATGTTGGACAGCAGGGGAGAGATGATTCCGCCTTGGGGTGTTCCGGCCTCTGTGCGGAGGAATTGATCTTCCGCCAATACGCCAGATTTCAGGAACTGTGCGACCAACCGCGTCACCTGACGGTCACCTACGCGCGAGCGCAAGCGGTTCATCAATTGATGATGCGATATATTGTCGAAACAGCCTTTTATGTCACCCTCGATAACCCATGGATACGGCAACCGGCTCCGCCGTTTATCCTTGTCGCGCTTCTGCGGTAAGGAGGCCCGGCGGAGATACTCCAAAGCAGCATGGCTGTTTCGCCCGGGCCTGAACCCGTATGACACATGCCAGAACTGTGCTTCGAAGATAGGCTCCAATAGTAGTTTAATCGCGCCTTGTACGACACGATCTTTGACCGTAGGTATGCCCAAAGGTCGGAATTGCCCCGGTTTTCCAGCCTTGGGGATAAGCACGCGTTTCGAAGGGCTTGGCTGATATGCGCCGTAGCGCAACTCAGCCTGTATTCCTTCCAAAAAGCGTTGTTCTCCCAGTTTGGCTCGGATACGCCCCACAGTCATCCCGTCGACTCCGGCTGTGCGTGCACCTCTGTTCGAGGCCGCACGTCGCCAGGCGCAGCGAAGCGTGCGGATGTTGGTCAACCAACCCCACATATCTCGCCAGCTATCGTCAGGATTTTCCTGACTCCACTGATAAAGTTTGCGCTGAACGCTGAGTATCCAAGCCTCGTCGGCCTGCTGATCCATGTCCATGGACCATTCCTCCGCCATGCAAGTTTACCGTCTTCCTGCCTCCCTTCGCCCTGTGCATGGCTTTCCCATACGCTGACTACTACGGAAGCTCCGTCCTCAGTCTTGCCCGTCACCGGTCGTCGCGGTTAGCCCAATTCCGTGTTGGGCGGACAAGCCGAGTTCCCGTGTTCCAATCTTTGACCTTATGCCGTTAGGTGGTGAGCTATGCCCCTTGCGGATCGGGTGATGGGCTAGGGAGAGCCGTTCCCATCTCGAACGCGCTTTGCGCATTCACCAGCTCAGAACATAGAGCCAAGCCGGTTCAGTCCACGTTGTCTTGCCCCCCGCGCCATCACACGATTTGGGGGCGGTCTCGGATGTAGAGGTTTCCGTCGCTCACTTCGTTGTCTCACCGTAGGCACTGTGGTAGCCCGACCTGCGTTCGATGGACGCATCCGGTACATTTAAGGTCACTCTGCTTATGGCATCCCACCGGCGACACCCGGTCGAACTTTGTGATCCCCTTCCACCCATTGCTCTCTATGGCGAGGCGACATTTCAGTCGCCGGTCAAAAATCAGCAGGTTCAAGAATTGTATCTATTTCATGATATTCCTCCTGTAACCGTCACGGCGCACCGACGTCCTCGGAGAACCGGCCGATGACATCATAGGCTTTGGATAAAGACGTGCCGCCCTTGAAGACCAGATGCCGGCCAAAATCCGATGACAACAGCCCATCAATTGCCCACACGACGAAAATGTCTTTTTCGAGCAAGTGAATCGGTCGTCCAGACTCCGTCGCGGCGACGCCCAATACTTCAAGGCGGTCCTCCGGCGATAGCATCAAGAATTGTTCGGTCATGCGTTAATCAGCGTTTGGCTAATGGACTTCGACATCCAACTGGGAAGGATGGATCGAAGGGCAATGAGTTCATCCATCGTTGACGGCGGAAGCTTTTGCTTGAGTACGGTCAAAGCCTCCGCGGCGCGGCGCTCTCCGATCCACTCAAGCGCACGCACAGCCTCGCCGGCGGCACGCTGAGAAGGAAGCAGCATCCATGGAGGGGCATGCTTCATTTCAACGGTTTGCGCACCAAGCTTGAGCTTCCGGCTTTTGCCGGAAGTGAGGTAAACGAGTTTTGTTGGCACTTGCGTCGTAAGTCCGAGCGAATTCGCGGCGGCGGCGCCATGCGGGACGACCGTTTCCGCGCGTGTTGCCGCGAACTGCCCAATCACCTTCTCGGCGGATGGTGCGCGCGTTCCAAAGCGCGTTTTGACGGGACTGACGTAAACGCCCCGATAAAGCGGCAGCAACTCTTGGCGCTCCTTGAGGCGCTTGAGCGCCTGATCAACCGCCGCGCGGCTTCCCAGATGCAGGAATTGCTTGGCGCTGATCAAAGCGCCTTCTGGGAGCGTCTGGACCTCGCTCAAGATTTTTTCAGCAACGGTCTGCATGGTGGTCCTCATCTGTCAGAAATATAGCATAATTTCTGACAGACCGCAAGGACAAACAAATATTATCACGATATTTCAAATAGTTGGGTTAGCCAAACATCTCGTCGCCAATGGCATCCATGGCCTTCTTATGGTCATCCGACTTAAACAGATGGCCGTACCGGTCCATCGTCACCTGGAGGCTGCTATGGCCGGCGAAGGTCTGCACGGTCTTGGGGCTCAGGTCGGCCTCGATCCAGCACGACACAGCGAAATGCCGCAATGCATGCCAGTTGAAGCGCGCGGGCGCTTCCGGGTGCTGGGTGGGATCATCCCTGTGTTTTTCCGCCAGAAGATCAAACAGGGGCAGAAACTTCCGTTTGACCATGTTGTCGTGGCCTGTGTACCGGCCACGTCTGTTGGGGAACACGAGATCCTCCGGTTTCTTGCGCTTCGTCCGCAGCTTCCATTCTTTGAGCATCAGCACAAGCGGCTGGGCGAGGGGAATTGTTCGCATCCCCGCGGCAGTCTTCGTCACATCCTCCTCGCCATAGGCGTCAACGCGCGTCTCGACCTTCACTTCACCATTCGCCAGGTCGAGATGATGCCAGCGCAGTGCATGGAGCTCACCCGCGCGAACACCGGTTGAACTGGCAAATGCAAGCTTCACACGAAAATCCGGGTCAGCGACCCCGAGCAGGGCGCGCATAGCCTCCTTGGTCGGCGGCACGATCTTGCGTGCGCCCTCGTCGCGCCGTCCGATGACTTTGACGCCACGCGCAACGTTGATGGCCACCATGTCGCGAGCGATGGCATAACCGAGGAGCTGCTGGAGGGTGCTCAGGATTTTCCGTGTGGTGACCACGGTGACACCGGCGTCCCGGAGGCTGTCGCGAAAATCAGCGACGCTGCGCGTGGTCAGCTGCGATAACTTTATGCTGGCGATACCACCTTCGAAGGCCGTCAGTCGTGATGGCCGCGTTCTGCCATCGTGGCGTGCCGGATCGCGGCAGATGTAGTTGCCGATATGGCCGTCCATAGTGTCGTAGTTTTTTTGCGTCATGCGTTCCCCACGCTGACGCCTTGCCTCGCAATGCTCAAGAAAGCGATCCGCGGCGTCCTTCACGGTGAATTTCGCGGCATCACCACGAAAGGTACCTCCGCGCATCTGGCTCTCGGTCGCGAACCTGAAGGCGTCGGCTTCCTTGCGGCTCTCGAACTGGCGGCGTTCGCGATGGCCGTTCGCATCCATGATGTCCACGATCCAGCGTACTGTTTCCGTGGCGTCTGCGTTCTTCCAGGTGCGCTTGCGGATCGACATGAGAGCGTCCTCCAAAAGGACAGGGTAGCACCGCCGCTTCACGTCTTTATGGCGAAAGGTACGGAGAAGCGGACTGTTACCAATGGTTCCCATCCATTTCCTATTGGATTTTATCCGAAAGGAAGCTATAGCTCAATCGGATTTTGTCTGATTGGAAAACGTCGCGCAAATGGCAAGCCCTGCCGACCTCGTACGGACTATAAGCGCGGCCACGGGCGTGGCACTTCCGACGATCGTGGACATTGATCGTCGGCTCGTGAAGGGAGAACTGCGCACGAAGGCAGGTCGTGGGTTGAACGCGGCGCAAATGACTTCCACCGACGCGGCGAGGCTCCTTACAGCGGTGCTGGGCAGCGCTCAGGCGAACAGTGCCGTTGAGGCAGTAGAACGTTACATTCAAACACGCGTCGATAAGACGCGGTCCAGCTCCACCCTGTTTGGACTGCCAAATCTTAATGACCTCGCAGCACTGCCGGCACGGCACAATTTCGTTGATGCTCTGGCAGCTGTCATCGCATCGGCCTCCGCGGGTTCACTCGCGAAGCTCATGATCGAGAATGACGGCTGGGCACCGCACATCGAGCTATCCGCTTTCACACGGGCCGTTCGCGGGAGGATTCGCATCGCGAACCTGCCGAACCGCCTCACCGCAAGCGTCGAATACATCCCGGCCCCGTCCAGCACCAAGCAGAGCCGCGCCAGAGCACGGAGCCTGAGTCACGTCGCGGATACCGGTGACACCACCGGCGACCTTGAACAGTCGCGGCGCATTACGGAGCGTACGATCCTGCCTGTTGCAGCACTGTTAGCACCGCGGAGCCGAAATGACTGCGCATGATCGGAATTCGGCTCAGACCTGCCCTGGGGTTCCTGGACGCTCTTAGAACTCTCTGCGTTGATTCTAAAGGAGAAATTCGAGCAACATTCGAGTCCTTGAGAAATACATGGCCTGTCCAAGCAGAGACTCCCTAACGGGCTCTGGTTCTGAATAACGAATTCGGCGCCGGATCTTTCGGTGGAGCGCCCGAAGAGCGTCTAACGCAAAAATTCGCAAGCATTTCAAGTGGCTTACAGCGCGAGCAATCAATCTTGTTGGACGAAATGTTGGACGCTTTGTTG
>Ga0126369_10001264_pt1 | contig 17357 bp, 14 predicted proteins | sample PanSoiMetaPlot_1_FD_109646 | JGI IMG/M metagenome (GOLD analysis project Ga0126369, IMG submission 109646) | Tropical forest soil microbial communities from Panama - MetaG Plot_1 | ecosystem: Environmental > Terrestrial > Soil > Tropical forest > Bulk soil | place: Panama | collected 2016-02-17 | reverse complement strand
TTTTGCGCGAGTGCGCGGACGCCGTCCGTCACCGGTCCGGCGCTATCGATCCTCACCAGCTTGAATCCGGTCTCGAAGGTGAATCCATAGGCGATGGTGCCCTTGGTGACGACATCGGGTACAAACGTCCCCTTCGCCAGAATCGCCTTCTCCGCCTCGGCCTGTTGCGGCGTCGCCGGGCCGGCATCAAGGTCGTAAAGCTTGCCAAGGGTGTCGAGCACCTCACGCGAGAGTGTCGAGTGTTGCGCCAACGCCGCATCCACGATTACGCCTTTGAACTTCAGTGTATCGCCACCCGTCATGATGGTGCCCTGTCCTATCGGAACGCCGAGCTTGTAGGCGGTTTCGATGGTAATGGGCGCGCCGATCACCTTGGCCTTGGTCTTCTGTGCGATCGGCGCCGCGTCCGACATGTGATCGAAATGGGCATGGCCGATGAAGATCGCGTCGGTCTGCCTGACCTCGCTCGGCACGACGCCGGTTGGCCGATTGCGCGGGCCGCGCTCGAAATAGGCGTCCAGCAAAAACACCTGGCCGCGGTAAACGAGTTCGTAGTTCGATGTCGCAAGCCAGCGCAGCATGATCTTGCCGGGGTCGTGCAACATGGGTCCGCCCATGGCGGTCGGCATCGAGCTACGGCAAGCATCGGCATCGGCGGCGGCGGCTCGCGCCTGACTGCAGGCGACAACCCCCATTGCGGCCACCAACCGCAAGAGTCCCCAATATCGGTGCGTCCACTGAAGCGACGATGTCGTCAACAATCTGACCACCCCGGAATTCGCTCTGCTGACTGACAATATTGGTGTCAACCGATGAGACGCGGCGTTTTCTTGGCGGATTCCAAGCGCTCGAAATCTGCGTCTACGCTGACATCGGACATCGACGTCGCGAAACAACGGATCGACCGTCGCATCACTCCGCATATGCCAGTCAGCCTTAATATCAATGATATCAGTGCTCCGACAGGATCGCAAAGTCGGTTTTTGTGGTGACAGGGCAGGTGAAAGACCGCCCACGCTGCTGGCGAAGGCGGTCCTTTACGATTGGCGGCATCGACCTCAAACCTGGCCGCCGCTAGCGGCGCTTGCTTGGCATTGCCTTAAGGGCTGCTTCACCGTTTGCAGTTTGCGTGAAGAAAGCCGCGGTGCTGCCCTCCAGATTGAGTGCGAGCTTGTCCAACTGGTCCCGGGTGACGCGGGCTTCCGGCGAGCCGGTCTCGCGACGATCCGCTGATGCGTTTTGCGCAAGACGTATCCGGCTGACCGTTTTTGACATCAGCTTGTTCGCCTGCATTTTCCGTTGCGATGTCGTCTTCCCCGTATAACCTTGATACAGATCGACGAGATCTTCTGCCAATTCGTAACATACCGCTTCGCTGAGCGTCCGCGGATCCCACCATGCGTTGGGGGCGCTGCAGTTCTTCATGACCAACGCGATTGGACGGGGCAGAACATAGCGGCTCGACACATACTCGGCAAACGTCTCCAGAAGCCCGATGGAACGGAACGAACGCGCGTAGCTGTCCAGCTTTCCGTGACCTGCCTCGTAAGCAACCTCGATGGTCGAAGCCGGCTCCTCAGCGGAGCGCAGATGCGGCTTGAGCACCGATTGCCAGGCATTCTTCGCGGTGTCGTAGTCGTCGCGACAGCTCCGCTGGCGGCTTTCCGGCAGTTTAACCCACTCCGCAAGCCCTTTGAATTGCGTCGCCTCGGAACCGACCATCAGACACACAATCTGGAAAGCGCGCTGCTGGTCGAGGCTGTGTGCATCGTAGAAATCGGGTACATCCCCGTGCTCGCGGTCGCGGCGATCCATCAGGAACATAGCGCGCGCCGCCTGGACCAGCACGTTGATCGAGAACTCCGACCCCTCATCGAGAAGAGCCAGGGTGGCGAACGAGTCCGCGGCGTCCTCTGCGCGCCCGAGAATCGGCAGTTGCAGCTGCCCGGCAAGGGCATGGCCCATTTCGTGAAATCCGACGAAGAGCATGTTGCCAACGACGAACTCGACCATGTCTTGCTGCGACGGCTCGGAGATTTTCGTCATCCGGGCCTCGAACTTCTCGTGACCAGAAGGAACGCTCTGGTGCCTGGTCGCGGCCATCGCGCTTGAAGCAGTGCCGATGGCGAGGGCGAGAGCAATTGCGGTCTTCGTAAACATGGCGAGCTGTCCTGTTGTGTGCTCGCATCATGCCGGCGGAGGGCGTCCTGGATAAATCAGCTCGATGTATGGTGGGTATGATCGCTAAAGAACACCGGCGGAGGTGAAAGTGCCCGTCTGGCGCTGACTTCTGCCACGTTTCATGGCCGCGAACAGGGGTATGCTTTGGTCTTGGGTATGAAGTACAGGCGTGCGCCTTGAAGCAGAAATCGCCCGCGGAAGGCCGCATTGACCTGTGGGGTTTACTGGCAGGCAGGTTCGCCGGTCACGACGGGCCGCCCAGGTCGACGGGCGCGGTCGACCGGGCGTTCGGCGGCGGGCATTTCCATTTACATCGGGCGGCGACAGGCTCTCCCTGGACCAGGTGGGGATCAAGAATGCGGCGGCGCGAGTTCATCGTTGGACTGAGCGGGGCTGACATCGCATCACGCTGCTCGGCCGCGCCGACGAGATGGTCGAGTGACACGGCACGATCTCATTACGGAGCCTACAGGCTCAGCCGCGATCAGCCGTTTGTCGTCCGGCGGCGCGGGTATGGCGCGAGCGGCGCGACATTGCGGCCTGTTGTGCTGAGACTGCGGGCGCACACGCCATTTCATTCGATCACCTCGTCAGCGCGGGCGAGGAGCGTTGGTGGAATTTCAAGGCCGAGCGTCTTTGCGGTCCTGAGATTAATCGACAGCTCGAACTTGGCCGGCGCTCGAACCGGAAGATCGGCGGGATTTGCACCTTTGAGGATATCGTCGATGTAACCCGCTGCACATTGCATGTTGTCGCGCGGGTCGACCGCATAGGCCATCAAGCCGCCGTTCGGCGTAAAGGAAGGTGTGGAATAAAGGGCTGGCAGGCGGTGTCGCGCTGCGAGGGCGATGATCGTATCACGGCGTCCCGCTGTGAAGCTGTCCGGAATCGCGATGAAGCCTCCGCCCGGCTCCGACGCAAACATCGTCATTGCGGCTTCCATATCGGCATCGCCGCGCACCGGCAGGTCGGCAATCTGCACAGCGAGCCTAGCGGCGGCCGATTGCACGGAGTGCAGAAACGATCCGGCAAATGGCGCCGTCTGCGGGTTGTAGATGATGGCGATGCGGGTGATGCGCGGATCGACCTCCTTGAGCAGTTGCAGCCACTTGCCACCGATCGAAGCCTCGAAATTGGTAAAGCCGGTGATGTTTCCGCCCGGTCGCCCAAGAGTTTGCACGAATCCGGACTCAATCGGTTCGGCGACGTTCACGAACACGATTGGAATGGTGTCAGTTTCGCGCTTAAGCGCCGCGGTGGTCGGCGTCGATCGCGCCAACAGCACATCCGGCCTGAGGGCGACCAGTTCCTTCGCGAGCACCTGGGCACGCTCGACATCGCCCCCCGGCCAACGATATTCAATATGGATATTCCGTCCTTCGATCCAGCCAAGGTCTGCCAACCCCCGCCGGAACGCCGCGATATCCGCAACGCCGACGGGATCGTCCGGCAGGAGCGACATGAGCACGCCGACGCGGCGCATCTGCTCACTTGGCTGCGCCAATGCCAGAAATGGCGATGCGGCCGCGGCACCCAGAGCTGCTATGATCTCGCGACGGTTCATTCGATCACCTCGTCGCGCCGGCGCCCCGCGCAAAACGCCGAATCACGGCCAGCGGCCAAGCCGTTACCGCGCGCGGCTAAGAAATCCCGTCGTCCCATCCTGGTCTCCCGCAGCCGATATATAACAGCCTATTCTGGCCTCAGTTAAATGGAAACAGTCCAGGGTCTTCTGATGGCGGCTCAAAAAGCCCCCGCGATTTCAGGTCAGACAATATTGGACTTAGTTTCGATCAAGATACTTTTCTCCTAGTCGGCGATTGTCGCGCGGATCACCATCGGTTTGCCGTTGCGCACAATTGTGAGATCGGCGAAGTCCCCAGCCCAAAGAAGCCCCATCCGACTATGCAGATCCGACTTATCCCGCACGGATCTCCTGGCAAATTCTGACACAAAGTCTCCGACCTTCAGGCCGGCACTCTCCGCCGACGATCCTTTTTCGACCTTTACGATCACGGGCGCGGTCACAGGAGCCGAGAGTTTCAGGCCGCGAATCAGCGCCGGTGACGGATCGTCAAAAGTAATCCCGAGCCGACCCCGGCGAACTTCGCCGTATTTCAAGAGCTGGTCCGCAACAAAGCGGACCATGTTGATCGGGATGGCAAATCCCATGCCCGGGTTGCTGTTGGTCTCGCCAATGAAGGCAGTGTTGATGCCGATGAGCTCGCCTTGGAGATTGACGAGCGCTCCCCCCGAGTTTCCCGGATAAATGGCTGCATCGGTTTGGATGAAATCTTCGTATTTCTCAATTCCGACGTTCGTCCGGTGAAGTCCGCTGATGATCCCCGACGTCACCGTCTGGCCGATCCGATGCGGGTTGCCGATAGCAAGAACGAAGTCGCCCACCTCCACCCCATCCGAATCGCCGATCAGCATCGCGGTTAAATTTTGTGCCTGCGCCTTGATGACAGCGACATCCGTATCGGGATCGGATCCGACGCGCGTTGCCGGCGCCTCGCGGCCGTCGGCAAAGGTCACGATGATGTTATCCGCACCGTCTATGACGTGACTGTTGGTAAAGATCAGTGCTGCCTGCGCATCGAAGATTACACCGGAGCCGGTCGCCCTTATCTGACGCTCGGCCGGAAGGTCGCGTGTGTTGGCGGATCGTCGTAGGCGCTGACCCTTGTCGGGCAGGGTAATGGTAACCGTCACCACAGCGGTTCTTATCGGCTTGAGAAGTGGCGCGAGTGAGGGCGCGCCGCTCATCTGCGCCAGCCGAACGCTCGCATCGGCCGCCATGCTGCCGCCCGCAATTGCGAGGCCTAATGCTGCCGCGCCGAGCAGTCTGTTCATAACGCTTATCGTCATGGTCGCTGTCTCACGTGTGCGCTTGCATCATGCTGGCGCCACTGAGTGAAATAAATCAGCCCGACGTATGGCCGATGAGATCGCAGAAAACCGCCGCATGGAGATAAAGCTCCTGTTTATCATTGACTTTGTCTGTTTGGCGCAGCAGCTAGCAGGGGGATGCGTAAGTCCTGGGAATGAAGTATTGTTCTCGTCGGCACAGACGGGGATCGGTGACGTGAAAATACTTATAATCGATGATCACGTGTTGATTCGGGAGGCGTTGCGCGGCGTTCTCAAGGAACTCAAAGGCGGAGCGGGCGTCTTGGAGGCCTCAAGTTGCGGGCAAGCGATGCAGATTATAGCGGAGCATCCTGACCTGGATCTCATCTTGCTTGACCTGAACCTTCCGGATCGCGACGGCTTCTCCGTGCTTACCGAGCTGAGCGAGCGCTACCCGGCGATTTCGGTAGTGGTCCTGTCGGCCCAGCAGGACCGTGGGAGTGTCGTCAGAGCCCTTGACCTTGGTGCGCTCGGCTTCATCCCGAAATCGGGCCAGCGCGAGGTGATGGTAAGCGCGCTTCAACTTGTGTTCGCCGGGGGCATTTATATTCCACCGGAAATCCTTGCCCGCGACCAATCATCCGTGCAGCAACCAAGTGAGAAGCAGCCCGCCGCCAATCGGCCCAAAGTCTCACCCGCCGATCTCGGCCTGACCGAACGGCAATTGGACGTGCTCTCCCTGATGATGCAGGGGAAAAGCAACAAAGCGATTTGCCGCATCCTCAATTTGGCGGAGCCAACGGTAAAAAATCACGTCACCGCAATTCTAAAGGCATTGAAAGTGTCCAACCGCACGGAAGCAGTCATTGCAGTTGGTGAACTGGGCTGGAAATTGCCGCCGATCCCCAAATCATAGGCCGCGCCGTGAAAGGGGCCTGTCTGGCAAGCTAGACTCTAAATCAGCTGGCCTCCGTCAGCTGATTCTCTTTCAGCGCCCGATTGAGCATGGCACGGAGCGTCATTGGATTCACTGGTTTGTGAAGCAGATGAAAACTGTTGGCTTGCGCTTCATGCCGTGGCTCCGGGCTGGTATCGCCGCTGAGGAGGAAAGCCGGGATGGGCGTGGGAAATGCGTTGCGCAGCCGGATAATTGCTTCAATCCCGGTCCTGCCGTCCGACAGGCGAAAATCCGAAATAATCAGGTCAGGCTGCGGCTGGTCGGCAAGTGCGTCAAGGGCGCCGCTGCCCGAGTCACTGCTTACGACACGACAACCCCAGCTCCGCAGCAGTCCGCAAGTGCTGTCCAGTACCAGCGGGTCGTCATCAATGACGACTATGAGCTTCCCGTTGGCGCGATCAAGCGAATCGCGAATTGAGGTCTGTGAATCGGCAATTTGGCCACTTCCATTCGGACTCAAGGCTGCGGCATCGATTTTGGCAAGGTCGAAGAGTTCGTTGAACCGCTCGTTCAGGGCGGATACCGCGGCACCGATTTGCTCGACGATTGGCTTTTGTTCGACCTCACACGCAAGGCTGCGTAGCTGCGCGGCGAATAATCCCAGAGCATGCAGCGGCTGTCGTAGATCGTGGCTGGCCGCCAGAAAGCGCGATCGGGCATGGTTGGCGAGCGCGAGTTGACGGGTGAGTTCCTCGACCTGACGCTCAAGCGTTTCAATTGCCCGGGATTTCATTCGCTCACACCATACGTCCCGCCGACCGGCAATCGGGGGCGCCCTCAAGCCAAGCGCTTTTGCAAACCTCAAGGTTCGTGGCCCATTCGACTTCGTCGCACCAGGCCGCGAGCCTGGCCGAGCCTTCAGATGGTTCCGCGGACTTGATCAACATGCTGACGTCCATCCTGGCTCACACGCAACACGCCGAAGCGACAATGATCTGTTTGATTTTGGACCCGGAAGGTCGCAAATAAAATCAGCCTGAGGTCTTGGGACCTCCATCCCACGCGGCCGCGTTTGTTGGAAAAAGTCTTTAAATTTCATGTAGTTCTCCTGCATGCTCTTGCGCGGCTGAGACAGTACTTTAGTACTGAGATTGCTTGAACGGCATGGTAAATGGGAGCCTGAGTACGTCTCACCATGATGAGTTTGTCGCCCAATCGGGAAGCCTGTTACGGTTCATGCCGGATGCAAGGCTTTTGGCAACGCTGTCGTATATTGCGAGCGCATCTACCACGTTTCCTTCGTAGCAGACCATCCGCGCATTCATCATCGCGAGCAACGCATCGCTCAGTCTTTCTGGCGAAATTGCATCGGTGTTTTCGCGTTCTTCGATCAACATGAGAATTTGCAGATCGCGCGCCGCACATCCGCGTGTGAACGAGCCTGCGGCTGTGCCGATGATCATGGTGCCCAGACAAAGGGCGGCCAGAGCGGCATGGACTGAGCAGTTGAGCAGATGCTTTGTCATAGCGGATATCCCATCAGTTCTCGTAATTTGAAATGAAATCTTGGTTTCCTCAGCGACCGATATTGCCCTGTTGGACCGCGTCATCGGGATGACTGGAGAATTCGGAAGCGGCCGCCTTGGGGGTGGCCGCTTACGCCATGCTCATGAATAGTTAGTTGGGGCGGTCTGCGTCCCGCCGTAGTTCGAAACGCACACGGGCGTCCGGATCGGAGCCGACATACGTGCCGCGCGCGTCATACACGTCGTGGCGGGGATCGACGCCCTGTTGCTTCGTCGCGGCCAGCGCACCAGAAGCGGCGGCAAGGATGAAGGCCAGTGCGAACACGGTCTTGGTGAACATGGTTGTGTCTCCTGCTTGCGTTTGTCTGCTCACACCGTCCTGGTGTGCGCCCGCATCATGCTGGTGCGAGGTAGGCGGGTAAATCAGCCCGACGTATCGCCTATGAGATCGCAGAAAACCGCCACGCGGTGTAAAAGTGCCTGTTTACCAATGACTTTCTTCATTGGCGCAACCGCAAGCAGGGGGATGCTTCAGTCCTGGGAGTGAAGTATTGCTGGGCGCGCCAGCGCGAAGCTCGCTTGTCGAACGGATTTGGTGCTCGGCGATTTCGGCGGCTTCTTCAAGGCTTCCCTTTTCCGATCATTCTTGAGAGATCCTTCCGCGCCACCATGACCATGTCCCTCGCAAGAAGAACGGCCGCGGATCGTTGGAACAGTTAGCAAATTTCTAAAAGATCACATAATATCCAATCGCGTTCGCAGCTGTTATTGCAGCCGACGAACGAATTGTGGTGCAGATTGTGCGAGAGCAAACCCCATCATGACGGCGAATTTCCCTGTGGCGGGAGTCGATGGCGCTCGGGATAGCTGTTCGCCACCCAATCGGCCGCCGGCGATGTGATCGCATGAAACGACGGGAGTTCATTGCAGGGCTGGGCGGCGCGGCGGCAGCGTGGCCGATTACGGCCCGTGCACAACAGGCGGTGATGCCGATAGTCGGCTTCCTGAACGGCGCATCGATGCCGGGCTACTCGAAAATGGTCGCTGCCTTTCGGCGAGGTCTGGCCGAGGCAGGTTATGTCGAGGGACGCAATGTTGTCGTAAACTACCGCTGGGCCGAAGGAAATTATGAGCGATTGCCGGGACTGGCGGCGGAGCTGGTTCGCCAACAAGTAGACGTGATCGTTGCCAATGGGCCTGCGGCAGTTGTGGCCAAAAAGGCGACGGCGACAATTCCCATAGTGTTCTCGACGACTTTCGATCCCGTTCGTCTCGGACTGGTGGCGAGCCTTAATCGACCAAACGGCAATCTCACCGGAGTGACCAATCTCGGAGTGGAGGTAGGACCGAAACGATTAGGACTGCTGCACGAATCGGTTCCTGGCGTGTCCACCGTGGCCTTGCTCGTCAATCCCGCGAGCCCCGCGGCTGAGACGCAATCACAAGAGGTGAGGGCGGCGGCACACTCCTTGGGCCTGTTTCTGCATGTCCTGAGCGCGAACAATGAACACGAGTTCGATGCCATTTTTGCAAGCCTGATCCGAGCAGGAGCCGGCGCGCTGATGATCAGCGCTGATCCGTTTTTCACCAGCCAAAGCGAACGGCTTGCCGCATTGGCCCTCAGGCACGCTCTTCCCGCCATCTATCAATATCGCGAGTTTGCAGCGGCGGGTGGTCTGATGAGCTATGGTGGCCCTTCGCCGACGGATAATTATCGCTTAGTCGGCCTCTACACCGGCCGCATTCTCAAGGGCGAGAAGCCCGGCGACCTGCCGGTCGAGCAAACTACAAAAGTCGCGTTCATCATCAACCTGAAGACAGCCAAGGCTCTCGGCCTTGAAATTCCGCCGACATTGCTTGCGCTTGCCGACGAGGTAATCGAATGACCGATCGTCCGGCGATGCCCGAGCGTTTCGCGCAGCCGCGCGGCTGGCGCCAGATCAACGGGCCGCTCTTTCGCAAGTACGTGGCGTTGTTTCTCGCCGTCGTCTGCGTCGTACTCCTGGTCAATGGCCTGTTCGAGGCCGGCTTCGCGTATCAAGAGCACAAGGTGTCGCTCATTCGCATCCAGCGCGAGCAGGCGGAAGCCGCGGCCGCCAAGATCGGGCAATTCATCAAGGAGATTGAAAGCCAGGTCGGCTGGACGACGCAACTGCCTTGGTCGGCTAGCACCACCGATCAGCGGAAGTTCGACGGGTTGCGCCTGCTGCGCCAGGTGCCTGCTATCACGGAGTTGTCGCAGCTTGATGCATCCGGCAGAGAGAAGCTGCGCGTATCGCGGCTCGCGATGGACGTGGACGACAGCCAGCTTGATTTCTCCCAAGAGCCGAAATTCGTCGAGGCCATGGCCAAGAAGGTCTATTACGGTCCGGTCTATTTCCGCCGCGAGTCCGAGCCGTACATGACGCTGTCGCTCGCCGGCACCCGTCGCGACGCCGGCGTGAGTGTCGCTGAGGTCAACCTCAAGCTGATATGGGACGTGGTTTCGCACATCAAGGTCGGCGAGCACGGGCAGGCTTACGTGGTCGACGCCGAGGGGCGCCTGATCGCGCACCCTGATATCAGCCTCGTGCTGCGTAAAACCGACATGACGCGACTTGCCCAGGTCAAGGCGGCGCGCGCCGCGGGCGCAGGCACGCCCACCGAGCCGGTGCAGGACGTGCGAGGACGCGAGGTGCTTACGGCCTATGCCCCGGTTGCTCCGCTGGGCTGGCTGGTGTTTGCCGAGTTGCCTGTCAATGAAGCCTATGCGCCTTTCTATGAGGCGCTGGCGCGTTCTGGCGCGCTCTTGCTGGCCGGCCTAGCGCTCGCTTTCCTGGCGGGCCTGTTCCTGGCACGCCGCATGGTGATCCCGATCCAGGCTATTCGCGCCGGCGCCGCTCGCATCGGCAGCGGTGATCTCACCCAACGCATCTCGATAAGGACAGGTGACGAGCTTGAAGCGCTCGCCGACCAGTTCAACCGCATGGCCGAACAGTTGCAGGACTCCTATGCGTACCTTGAGCGTAAGGTCGAGGAACGTACCCATCAGCTCGAACTTGCCAACCTCGCTAAGTCCCGCTTTCTCGCGGCGGCGAGCCACGATCTGCGGCAGCCGCTGCACGCGCTCGGGCTATTCGTGGCGCAACTGCGCGGCCACACGAAGTCTGCGGAGGGTGGCCGGCTGGTCGATCGGATAGATGCGGCCGTTACGGCGATGAATGAGCTGTTCAATGCGCTGCTCGACATTTCGAAGCTCGATGCCGGTGTGCTTTCGACCAACGTCATCGAATTTCCGATTGCCAAGGTGCTCAGGCGGATCGAGACTACCTTCGCGGAGGCGGCGCGCGAAAAGGGGCTGTCCTTTCAGTTGGTGCTGAGCGGCGCCTGGGTGCGCAGCGATCCCATTCTCCTGGAGCGAATCGTCCTCAATCTTGTGTCCAATGCGGTTCGCTACACCACCTCCGGTGGTATCGTCGTGGGTTGCCGGAAGCGCGGCGACACAGTGCATATCGAAGTCTGGGACAGCGGGCCGGGGATTCCGGAAGACCAGCGGCGCAATGTCTTCGGCGAATTCTACCGCCTTGCCGGAGGCAATATCCATGGTGGCCTTGGCCTCGGCCTCGCCATCGTGGACCGCCTGTGCAAACTGCTAGGCCATCCGATCCAATTGGACTCCACCGTGGGTAAGGGTTCACGATTTTCCGTCACAGTGCCGATGGCAGCCGCCGGGGCGCAAATAGCGGAGCCGCAGCCGGCGCCGGTCGCAATCGATGCAACCAAGGGCAAACTCGTGATTGTGATCGATGACGATGCGCTGGTGCTCGACAGCATGAGTGGCCTTTTGCGCAATTGGGGCTGCCGCGTCGTGGCCGCCGCGACGCCGGACGAGGCGTTGGCCGGCCTTGGCCCGCGGGAGCGGCCTGATCTCATGATCTGCGATTACCGACTTGCAAACGGGCAATCCGGTATCGCCGCGATTGCTGATCTTCGCAAAGCTTACGGGGCGCGGGTCCCAGCGTTTCTCATCAGCGGCGATACCGCTCCCGAGCGCTTGCGCGAAGCGCGCGAGAGCGGCCACCACCTATTGCACAAACCGCTGCGCGCGATGGCCCTGCGTGCCATGGTCAATCGGTTGCTCAAGAGCTCCAGTGTGGCGGGAGCAGCGTAGCCGTGGTGGCGCTCAAACCGTGGGTCGGGTCGGAAGACTGAAAACGGGACGAGCCGAATCACCGTCGACCCACACCCCAGGCGCACCACCCGCCAACTTTGTTCCGTCCAGATTCCGTCTAAGCAGGGGCTACTGAATACTCGGGTCATGACTTGCTCCTATTGCTTCTACTCGCGTTGTTGAAATCCACTTGTCGCGCTGAGTTTGTTGGAGCAGGTGAGCAGCGTAAATCAGCCTTATGCACGACCGAATCCCGGGCGTGATAACTGGGCTATCGATAAAAGCGCTGTGTTGTCAGTGGCTTGCAACTGGCGGAGAACGAAGAGGTGGGGGGTGCTTGAGTCTCAGGACTGAAGTATTATGCGGCAACATTTGATATGCCGCGGCTGAACTGCCGCCTCCTTTCTTCAAGTAATTTCAGCGCGGCGCCAAGGTTGTTGTTCGGCGTGGACAAACCAAAATCGAAGAACCCAATCATCGGCGTCCCCGCCTGCCGTGCACGCGCGCAGAGTGGCCACGCCGCGGCGCCGAGTACTGAAGTAAATTTGCGTCACGTCGTCATAGGCAAATCCCACTGGCGTAGCGGCGAGAGCTGTTTTGCCGTGAAATTACAGCGGATTTCGATCGTTTCGAATCACATCCCGCTGTCGTCGCCGGGCTTGTCCCGGCGACCCCGAGCGTTAAGGCACGGAGCGAGCACAATCGAGGTGGCCGGGACAAGCCCGGCCACCTCGCGGGGGGAATCGCGGGCAGTTCAATATGACCGGGAACCGCTGTAATACATTTCCTATTCGGCAAGTGCGGCCTGCCACGCGCTGGCGCCCTCACCATCTCCGTTGCCCCTGCCGGCGTCGTTGCCCGGCCGTCTCCCCGGACAAAAACACTTGGCCATCCAGTATTCTCGGCTGGTGTTTACTGCATCGCCCGGTCATCAAGCCAGGCGATGACATGAGGGCAGGAGCAGACTAATGGAGGCAGGATAGCTCTGCCGCTGCGGCAGTATCGGCGCATCGGAGCTCCAGAGGCTCAAACACCGCCATGGCATCGTCGCGACCGCGAACGGTGATCTTGCCGAGCGGGCGAAGAAGAGATTGGTCGCAGCGAGATGCGGCTACAGGTCCGATGCAGATCGAAGAGCCGAGTTCCTTGTTGGCACGCTCAAGTCGGGCGGCGACATTTACCGCGTCGCCGTGAGCCGTATAGTCAAGCTTGGCATGAATACCGACATCGCCAACGATGGCCAGTCCGGTTTCGATGCCAATGCGCGTGCGGCCAAAGTCGATCGTCGCAACCTCGGGGCGACGCCGGAAGAATTCCGTCCATGACCGGAGCGCAATCGCACACTCGACCGCTCTCCCTGGATGGTCCTCGAGATCGTTCGGCGTGTTAAACAAGGCATGAAGTCCATCGCCGACAATCTTGTCGATCGTGCCACCGTGCGTGACGATAATGTTCGCCATTCCCTCAAAATAGCTGTCCAGGGTAGACACGAGGATGGCCGGGTCAGCGCGATGCGTCATTGCGGTAAAGCCTTCGAGATCGGTGAACAGCGCTGTTACTTCGCGCTGCTCGCTTCTTCGCTTGGTCGAGGTGGGCGTTTCGAGGACGCGCCGCACCACCGCCGGCGCAAGGTGCTGTTCGAAGCGCGACCGCACTGACGCTTCGCGGCGGCGTGTCACCGCGTAGGAAATGATCGACTCAACCATGAAAACGGCTGTCCCGATGATCGTCGACAGCAGCGGTGCCACCATGCCGTCGGCAAGCGCGGGAACAATCAGCGATGCGCCCCAGAGGCTAATAAGAACGCCAGCTATCACGAGGACGCCTGCCAGCGGCGAGAATGTTGCGCCCGCCTTGACCACAAAGCCGGTCTCGAATGCCCGTTTCATGACATCTACCCGCATAGGATCAGGATGCTTCAATCGCTTTTCACACCTTCTCGGTGCGTGCCCGCATCTTGTTGGGACGCATGCATGCGGTAAATCAGCCGGACGTATCGCCGATGCGGGGTCGCCACCGACGCCGCGGTGCCCGGGAAGTCCCTGTCTACCAGGAACTTTTCCAGCCTCACGCAGCAACGGGCGTGCGATGCTTTGGTCCTAGGAGTGAAGTATTATCGGGCCCCGGCGGGGACGAACGGGTCGCCCGGTAAAAGTCTTCAGGTCACTGAAATGCTGCACATTATTGCGGGCATGCGGTAACCTGACCCTTCTCGATTGTTTCGTCGGCCAGGGAGATCAGTTGTGGCGCGACATCTTCGAGATTGAGACCGAGCGCCTTGGCAGTATCCAGATTGATGACGAGCTTGAAAGTTGCGGCCAGTTGGACCGGCAGATCGCCCGGCTTCGCTTGCTCACGCCCAAGAATGCGGCCCGCGTATCGGCCGACAAGATTGTAGCCCCATGTAAGCTCAGCTCCGTAGCTCATCAGTCCGCCGGCCTCCACATATTCCCGCCACGGGTATATTACGGGCACCCCTTGGCATGCGGCGAGCGTCACGATTTGATGGCGTCGGGTATTGAAGAACGGGTCGGCGGTTACCACAAACGCGCTCACCTGCTCCTGAGCAGCTAATTCAAAAGCCGCGGTGATTTCGCGCTCGGTGCTTGCGTTGAAGGTGCGAAGTTGTTGCTTCGCCTCCTCCGCCGCTTTGCGATCGCGCTCCGCCGTGACTGATTTCGGGTTCACAAGAAAGCCGATAGTGCCGATTCTGGCCCCCAGATTGTGCAGCAACTCCAGACGCTTTGGTAACAGCTCCGTCGTGAGTACCCAGGCACCCGTAGCATTGCGTCCGGGTCGGTTAAGACTTGCAACGAGACCAAGCTCGACCGGATCAAAACCACTCACGAACAAAATCGGAATGGATGCCGTTGCCTTCAGCGCCGCCTGAGCGGAAATCAAGCCGCCCGACGCTACGATCAGTTTGACCTTCCTCCCCACCAGATCATTCGCCAGCGTCTGAAGCTTGTCATACTTACCGTCTGCCCAACGGAAAATAATAGATACATCACGCCCGTCGACATAACGCTGTTCGCTCATGCCTTGACGAAAGGCCCCGACAAAAGTCGCGAACTCGGCAGACGAGCCGCTACTCAAGAATCCGATCTCCGGTAATTGCGGTGCTTGTGCAATCGCGTCAAGCGGCCATGTGGCTGCCGCCGCGCCGACGAGAGTTAAGCCAAGGAGGGTCAGGATGTCCCGCTTCCTTGATTGACCAAATTGCATTCTAGTCTCCCCGCACACAGAGAAAATTGTGGCCCAATAGAAACATTAACGCTTGTACGTAGGTAGACTAACATTCAAAATCCAGCCGTCGCCAGTTCGCGCTGTCGTCGAACAGCACCGCTCTCCCAGCAGGCCCTCTGCGGAGAGCCCCACGCTATTGGCGAAGCGAAAAAAGCGTGCCTCTGCGTGAAAAAAGCTTCCCTACGCGTAAAAGACGTGCCATACATAACAAGGCTTTAACATAAAACTTGCCGATTTTGGGGGGCGCTTGAGATCAAAGTCAAGCGAGGTAACGTCAGCCGACGACCTTAAAATTTTTTTGACCGCGGCGCTACGTCGGGTAGTGAAGGGCTCGATTGCGCCCGTCGATTCCCCCATTAATACGATATCGACCGGAGGAGAGCTTGTTGAAATTGTCGACGACCGCGGCCGTCGATTGGGAACGATCAGGTTTGAACCTGCAAGCCCGGGCCACATTGACCTTCGCCTGCCCGCAGCCAAGAAGGAGGAATTCAGAGCTGACTTTTGCCGGGAAATTGCGCGGCTCGAGAAATGGGCCGCCGACCTGAGCTGGGCCGGTTCGTCGATTCCGCTATATGAAGTTGTCGTTTCCGACCGGTACCATATATCGAAGTCCCTCGTGCCGGCCTGGTCGGGCCGGGCGGGACATATGGAATTCCCGGCGCGGCGGGTTGTTGTACGTAAAGCCGCGATCCTGCACGAACTGGTCCATGTCCTTTTCCCAAGCGGCAATCGGTTTCTCGCCGAGGGGCTCGCGGTATACTTGCAGGCCGCGATGGGGGGAAATCCGGCGTTTCCAAATTTCGGCAAGCCATTGCACGACAACGTGCGTGAACGTCTCGTGGAAATTACGCCGGCTGTCGTGTGCGGCGAGAAGCAAAACCTCGAATTGATCCATCTTGCCGAGTTGGACACGATCGCGACGCCCAGCCCTCTGACGCTCCGGGTCGGGCACGACGTCTTTGGCGAGGATAAGCGCGGGCAGGCGTTCATCTATCCGATTGTGGGCTCATTCGTGCAGTTTCTCGTCGAAACGCGCGGCGTGCACATGTTTCGCGCGGTCTACCTGCGAACGCCTCTCGTGCCTCTCATGCAAAACGCCGGATCGCCGGAACGGTGGATGGATGTTTATGGCGTCCCATTCAAAGAACTCGAACGTGAATGGAAAGCGATGATCTTAGATGGCTTTCCGGCAAGCCACTCCAGCGAAGCATTCGCCGACAGAATTTCTGCCTAGCCGATCTTTAGTTCAGTACCCCACTCACCATCAACACGGAGCAAGCCAATGCCTGAAATCTATCCCAAAATGACCCGTGCAAAGCTTAAGAGCGGCGCCCGTAAGACATCCGAAGGCAAAGGACGCGTACCGCTGCCAGGCGTCAAGACCGACGCCAAGCACGTGAAGGCGACCGACAAGTGCGGCTATCAGGCCAACCGCGAACTGGCCGAGATGATCAACGCGGCCGTACGCGCCAAGAAGAACAGCGACAAGCACGGCGGGCATTTCGTGCTCGGCTGGCGGCTTTATCCGAACAAGGACCATCCGCGGTGGAAGAGCAAGGACGTGCATTCGTGCGGGTGCGGGTGTGGGTGCAGTTCGTGAGGGCGGAAGGCTGCGTTTTGTGAAATGTCGCAGGACAGGGGAGATTGAACATGACCACGATTAACGTTCAGTTGGAGGTGACAGGCGTCAGCCTTGCCAGTCCGTCCACGGTGGGGCGCTCCACAATTGCCCCACCAAGGAATATAGGATTTCTCTCTTCAATAACACCGGACCCAATCCTTTTGACGGCTTTTCTCGTTGGGACAGGCCTTTCATCAGTCATCTCCGGAACAAGCTCTGACCCACCAGTGAATCTAAAGTACGATAAGCTTAATATCCAAAAGAGACGCGGCAATCAAAAAAATGCCTTCTGTGCGGTAATTGCAACCGTTGGCGGCGCATTTACTAGTACCGCGGTGGCCGGTGACCCAGATAGAACGACGACATATGTGTCGTTGGTAGGTGACCCCGGTGGAATTAACGATCAAAATATCAAAGGAGGAGTTAGTCTTGATAGCTACAAATTGAACAAGAAAAGAAAACAATACCTTAGCAAGCTCCCTGGAGGGGTCTACAATGACTCAAACATTGTTTTGTATACAAACCAAAGTTCCCAAATGCATACCGACGAAATAGGTGCGTGGGGCACTGGTATGCCTATTGTTCCATCGGCGGCCGGAATTGCCAATGATCCAACACAGTTTCAAGCTGATTTTAACACAGGTGGTCCACTTAGCGCTGGAGGTCTATATAGCGGCGCAAAAGCACTAATTATTAGCGACGATCCCTTCTTTCGAGCCAGCAGGGCAGACCTAATCATGCAAGTGAACACGTGGTTGACTACCGATTCGACTAGAAAAGTAGTTTACCCGTCTCAGATATACGGAGGCCCTGTATCGAGCACTACACCTCAGTCTCAGCGACCCGCCTCCGACCAGAGCATTTTGTACGGGCCGGACT
>Ga0126369_10001262_pt1 | contig 17378 bp, 15 predicted proteins | sample PanSoiMetaPlot_1_FD_109646 | JGI IMG/M metagenome (GOLD analysis project Ga0126369, IMG submission 109646) | Tropical forest soil microbial communities from Panama - MetaG Plot_1 | ecosystem: Environmental > Terrestrial > Soil > Tropical forest > Bulk soil | place: Panama | collected 2016-02-17 | reverse complement strand
TCCAGCGTCCGCCGCGGACCCCGCGACTCCGCCGGCGGCTCCCGGTAGAAGAGGACGAAGGCCAGCATGCCCGTCAGGGCGAGCACGGCCACCGTCACGAAGGCGGACCGCCAGCCGAAGGCCAGCGCGATCGGGGGCAGGATCACGGCCGCCAGCACGCCGGCGGCCGTCACCCCCGTCTGGCGCACGCCGATGGCCATTCCCCGCCGGCGGGGCTCGAACCACGCGGCCAGCGCCCGGGTGCCGCCCGGTGAGGCCGCTGAGGCGCCGATCGCGGCGGGCACGAGCGCCAGGAACAGGGGCTCGAAGCCGGAGGCCCGCGACGCGAGCAGCAGGAACCCGATCAGCAGGGTGCCGCCGGCGAGGAGCATCGAGCGCTCGCCGTAGCGGTCGACCAGCATCCCGAACGGCAGCATCCCGATCAGCATCCCGCCCCAGATCGCGGAGGTGAGGAGCCCGAGCTCGGTCCGGGTGAGGCCGAGCGAATGCGCGAGCAGCGGGCCGATCGCGGCCGGGGTCTGCTGCGGCAGCGACACGCCGACCTGCATGAGGGTGGCGAGCCCGAGGACGACCCACCGGAACGATCCGCCGGCGGCGATCGCGGGTCGAGAGGCCGGTCGCGCGCGTCCGCCGACCGTCCCTTCGTCGCTCACCGCGATCGAGTTTACTTGCTGACTCACTTGACAAGGCCGCGGCCGGTGGGTCCAAATTAGCGGGCCAGTCGGTTCGGGTACCCCGAACGTTCCAGTGGGTAGGGAAGCAGCTTGAACAGGAACATCGTCGTCGCGTCCGCGCATGGCTGAGCCGCACGAGGTGCCGGCGGGCGCCATCGATCGCGCGCTGGCGGTGCTTGGCGTTCTCGCGGAGGCCAGCCAGCCGATCGGCGTGACGGAGATCGCCCGGCGTGTCGGCCTTCCGAAGAGCGTCGTCCACTACCACGTCAGCGCGCTGGTGCGGAACCGCTACGTCGAGGCGCGGCCCGATCGGCGCTACGGCCTCGGCCACGCCGCGCTCCGGCTCGGACGGGGCAACCACACGAACGTCGAGATGCGGACCAGGGCGCTGCCGCACATGCGCTCGCTCCACCACGAGACGTGGGAGACCGTGACGCTCAGCGTCCTCCTCGGCCGCGAGCGCGTGTACGTCGACCAGCTGGTCAGCCCGCAGGAGATCAAGCTCGCGGTCGAGCTGGGCCGGCCGTTCCCGCTGCACGCGGGCGCCTCGGGCCGCGCCATCATGGCGTTCCTGCCCGGCGACTCGCGCGAGGCGCTGCTGTCCGAACCACTGGAACGCCTGTCGTCGCGGACGATGGTCGACCCGTCCGGCCTGCGAGACACGCTGGAGTCGGTGCGGGTCACGGGCATCGCCGTCAGCCGCAGCGAGCGCCACGAGGGCGCGGCGGCGGTGGCGGCGCCGATCTTCGACGCCCACGGCGTCGCCGGCGCGATGAGCGTGTGCGGGCCCGAGTTCCGCTTCGACGATGTCAGCCTCGAGCGATACGCGCCGATGCTCAAGTCCGCGGCGCTGCAGCTCTCGCGCGAGCTCGGGTGGCGATGAGGCTGCGGTGCGCGCTGGCAGCGGCGTGCCTGCTCGTCAGCGCCTGCGGCGGGCTGCCGTTCATGAGCGGCGGCGGCGGGTCGAGCGTCGTCCGCGGCCCGATCAAGGTGGCCCTGGTCGACGTCTTCAGCGGCACGTCCCCCTACGCGTCCCAGGGCACGTACCTCCAGAACAGCGTCCAGATCGAGCTCGACGCCCTGAACGCGGAGGGCGGGCTGCTCGGCAACCAGGTCCAGCTGGTGACAGCCGACGACCAGCTCGACCCCGCGCGCACGGCGACCGTCGTCAAGCAGCTGCTGGCAGACCGCTCGGTGAGGCTGCTCGTGGGTCCCGGCTTCGCCGGGCTCTACCTCAGCGCCATGCCGCTGGTCGCGCAGGCGCGCATCCCGAACTGCCTCACGAGCATGGCGGCCGACGATCTCATGGCCGGCGCGCGGTACTCGTTCCGCGCCCAGGCGCAGGACCAGGCCAGCGTTCCCACCCTGCTCGGCTACGTGCAGCACGGCACCCAGATCAAGAAGATCGGACTGGTCGCCGAGAACGACGGCATCGGCCAGAGCCACGACGCCCAGCTCAGCGACCAGGCTCCCAGGTTCGGGCTCCAGTACGTGGGCGCCGCCTTCGTGGCGCCGACCGGCGACCAGAAGGCACAGGTCCAGCAGATGCTGAAGCTCGGCGCCGACGCCATCGTGGTTTCGGACAACCCGGCGACGGCGGCCAGGACCCTCCAGGCGATCTCCGCCTTGAAGGCGACCGCCAAGGTGAAGGCGCTCGGCTTCAGCGGGCTGAGCGGCTACGCGTTCCCGGTGCAGGCGGGCGATCCGGCCAACGGCCTGGTGTTCACGTCGACCATCGAGACGTACCTGAGCGACGTGCCCGACGCCCGCTGGCCGCCCGCGTATCGCGACTTCGTCAAGAAGGCGCAGGCCCGGTTCGGGGCGGCGCCCAACGGCGTCGAGATGAAGGCGTTTCCGGCGGCGGCGGACTGCATCCTGCAGTGGGCCAGGGCGGTCCAGGCCGCCAACGACTTCGACGGCGCGCGCGTGGCAAAGGCCTGGGAGACGATGGATGTGCCCGCGGCCCAGAGCATCCTGGGCGTCCGCGAGCGCTTCGCGCCGGACGACCACGACGCCGTGCCGCCGGACGCCCTGGGCGTGTACCAGTGGGTGAAGAACGGCACCGCCTGGGGCCTGAAGCAGCTCATCGGGCCGACCGCCTGACGGCCGGAGGGAGCCGTCGGTTGCCGCGTCGGTATCGTCATCTGGCAGCCGAGGGGACTCTCACGAGCGGCAATCGGGGCCGCCGACCTCGGCCTTCTCAGTCTCCGGCGTAGAAGAGGTCGTACGGCACGGCCAGGAGCTTCAGTGCGTCGAACTTCTCCCGGTACTCACTGAGCTTGGGGCCGGCCGTACAGATGTGGCCCTTCGTCAGGCGGCCGTCCCACGAGTACTCCGCGTAGCTCACGATGCGGCTGCCCAGCAGGAAGAAGTTCTCGCGGTGCAGGGCGTCGACCAGGTTCTCGGCCACCAGGCCCACGTCGAAGATGTGCGTCTGCTCCTCGACGAACGCTCGCATCTTCTCCGCGTCCGCCGGCCTCACGATGAAAATCCGGTGGATCCTGACGCCGCGGTCGGCGGCGCGCTTGTTGGCCTGGTAGTACTGCCGCCCGAGCGGTAGGTCCCACCACTGGTCCATGGCGACGTAGCTCGTCATGGAGACGGTCTCGCCCCGGAGCGCGCCCTCCAGCAGGGCGATCATCGCCTCGATGCGCCGGGGGTCCTCCAGCGTGAGGTCGCCATTGGCGAGCTGAGTCAGGAACCAGGCGCACTGCGAGACACTGCGCTCGGCTTCGTTCACGAAGACGGTCCGGGCGGTGGCGTTGCGGGAGATCGCGCTCAGCGAGGTCGTGATGCTCTGGAGGCTCGAGACGAACTGCTCGTTCCGCACGATCTGCTCGGTGAGCGAGGTCGCTGTGAACACGTCCGTCCGCATCTGCTCGGTGATCGACACCACGTCGTCGACACCTCTTCGCGCGGACTCCGATTCCATCACCAGCTCGACCAGGAGCGCGATCGCGATCACGAGCAGGCCCACCACGATGGCGAGAACCAGGCTCGCGATGTTGAAAAACGAGAGGAGCCCCGCGGCGACGACCGCGACAGCCAGTCCGGCTATGCGGACGACGAGCCTGTCGCCGGCCACCTGACCTCCAGAACGCTCAGCGTGAGAGAGCAGCAGCCACCGCTCTCGGTGAACTCGGCGGCTCCCTCCGCCCGCAGCTTCTCCAGGTGGGCCATCTGTCTGTAGTACTCGTCACGGAAAGGCGCCCTGACCGAGGACAGCTCGCGCCAGCACAGCCCTTGCTGCTCCATGAGCTCGAGCGAGCGCGGAAAGTTGGCCAGCGAATTGTGGACCAGCAGGAGGCGGCCGTCAAGTGTCAAGTGGCTGCCGGCATGCCTCAGCAGGGGCTCGATGTGGCTGCGCCCCGACGGCCCGCCGTAGAGGTTCGGTCGCAGTCCGTTCGGGCTCGCCGCCGGCGTCGAGGGAGGGTTGCAGACGATGAGGTCGAACCGGTTGCGAGTGAACGCGGTCAGCATGTCCGCCTGCACGGGGTGCACGGTCCTCGCAACCAGGTTGCGGGCCGCGTTCGAGGCGACGAGTTGGGTGGCACTGGAACTGATGTCCGACGCGATCACCCGGCGCGCCCCACGCTTGGCCATGAGGATCGCGAGCAGGCCGGAGCCGGTGCCCAGGTCCAGCGCCGTCGCGGAGTCGACGTGGTCTATGGAGCGGGCGAGCAGGAGCGTCTGGGTCGACGGAGTCATCACCGGTGGCCGCACGACGATGTCCATGTGCGTGCCGTCGATGTCGTATTCCAGCGATGTCGTCGTCTTGATTCGTTCTCGTGATTTCACTCCGACCCCGCACGCAGCGGTCCGATGCGCTGCGGCCCGGCGGCTGGCGGCGAAAGGCCAATAGTACGGATCTGGCTGGTCGACGAGGCAGTGCCCCACAGGTTCTCCAACGAGCGACTGGTTGGCTCCGGTCACCCACGGGCGGAGGCGCGCCGGCCTGTCCACGCCCGAGGAGAGGCGCTCGAACTCAGGTCGAGCAGCCCGGCGTCGGCGGAATTTCGGGCGGCGTTCGCCAGGAGCGCAGCGCCTCGACGAAGTGCCGGTCGACCGCGCCGAGCGTCGCCGTGCGATCGGGCTCGGCGTGAGTGGGCTCCGCTGCCGGCGGCGTGCCCGCGACCTCCATGAGTCGCTGGATGACATCGCGGCGCGCAATGGGGGGCAGGCGCAGCAGCTCGCGCTCGCAGACGCGTCCGAGCAGCATCCGATATCGCGGCGCGGGCCGGGGCCGCGGTCCCGCTCCTTCCCCCTTCTCCCACAGGTAGACCTGAGACGCCTCGACACCGAGATCCTCCGAGCCGCAGACCTCCCACAGCTGCTCGATGAGATTGCTGCGCGAGAGACCGAAGCACTCACGCAGCAGTGAGATCGCGTCACCGATCGCCGGCTGCTCCAGTCGAGACCAGAACTCCACGATCAGTGACATCTGCACCAGCGGAGCGCTGCTCGCGCTGGTGGACCCCGATGACCGCGCCGCCGCCGGGGTCCGGGTCCGGCCTGGCACCGCCGCGCGCAGCTCGACCAGCGATTGGTGCAGCCCGATCTCGAGGTCGGTCGGGGACGCGACCCAGGCGCAGGTCAGCGGCGCGGACTGGAGCCGCGCCCGAAACGCGTCCTGGCGGAGTCGGTGCTCCTCCGTCTGGTCGTGCGACGGCTGCGCGCTCTCGCGGACCAGGAACACGAGCCGAGGCAGGCCGATGGCAGTCGCCGCCTCGAACTCCAGTTCCGTATACGACAGCTCGGGCCGGCCGCGGACCGGGGCGCCGTAGCGAGCGCCGATGATGCCGACGTAGACGTCCGCGTCCTCCACCATGCGTTCACAGAAGTCGGCCGGCTCGGTGTCCCTGGCCGAGAAGTAGGCCATGTCGGTGACCGCGTGTCCGGCACGGAGGACCGCCGCCTCCGCGGAAGCCACGAACGATCGTTTCGCCGGGGTGTTCGCGGAGGTCCGAGGTATGGCTCAGGAACACCCGCCACGGTGCCTCCCTCTCCATACTCGCGGCCATCGTACGTGAGGCTATTTCGATTGACAAGAATCCGGTGGCCGGCCCCGCGGAGGCGTCGAAGTCTTCAGCCGCGCCGCTCGACTCTCCAGGTAGCGCCGCTCCGGCAGGCTGGTCGTGCGCCGGGCGGCGCGCTGGTACGACGACCGGGCGCGGGCGCGATCCCCGAGCATCTCCAGCAGGTGGGCGCGAACCGCGTCGAGCCGGTGATGCCCGGCGACGCGCTGGTCCGCGTCGAGCGTCGTCAGCAGGTCGAGGCCGGCCCGCGGCCCCTCGACCATCGCCAGCGCCACCGCCTCGTTGAGCGTGACCATCGGGTTGGGCGACAGCCGAGCGAGCAGCCGGTAGAGCGCGAGGATCTGGGGCCAGTCCGTGTCCTCGGTACGCGCCGCCTCGGAATGGACCGCCGCGATGGCCGCCTGCACCTGGTAGGGGCCGAGCGGCGCCCGGGCCAGGGCGTCCGTGACGATCGCCACTCCCTCGTCGATCGCCGCCGGGTCCCAGCGACCCCGATCCTGCTCCTCCAGCGGCACCACCGCGCCGTCGGCGCGGCTGCGGGCGGCGCGCCGGGCGTCCGTCAGCAACATGAGCGCGAGGAGGCCTGCCACCTCGCCGTCGTCGGGCAGCAGCCGGCGAACCGCGCGCGTGAGCCGGATCGCCTCGCGCGTCAGGTCGCCGCGCTGCAGGTCGGCGCCGGAGCTGGCGGTGTAGCCCTCGTTGAAGATCAGGTACAGCACGTGCAGGACCACGCGGAGCCGGGCGGCCAGCTCGGGCTGCGGCGGTATGCGCAGCGGGGTCCCCGATGCCCTGATGCTCTGCTTGGCGCGGCTGATCCGCTGCGCCATTGTCGGCTCCGGCACCAGGAAGGCGCTGGCGATCTGCGCCGTCGTCAGCCCGCCGACGGCGCGCAGAGTCAGCGCGACCTGGGACGCCGGCGACAGCGCCGGGTGGCAGCAGAGGAACAGCAGGGTGAGCGTGTCGTCCTGGTCGGGCGCGTGCTCCTCGCCGGGCGCAGGAGCGACCGACTCGTCCGCCGGGACGAGGGCGGCCGCGGCGGCCTCCCGCCGGCGGCGCGCCTGCTCGCTGCGGTGCTCGTCGGCGAGGCGGCGGGACGCGACGGTCAGCAGCCAGCCGCGCGGGTTGGACGGCACCCCCTGGGCCGGCCACTGCATCGCGGCGGCCAGCAGGGCGTCCTGCACGGCGTCCTCGCACAGGTCGAACTGGCCGTGGCGCCGCACCACGATGCCGAGGACCTGCGGCGCGAGCTCGCGCAGCAGGTCCTCGATCCGGACGTCGGTGCTCACACCTCAGGCCGGTCGTAGTGCATGATCGGCCGCACCTCCATCGCCGCGAACTTCGCGTCCGGGATCATCGCGGCCAGCTCGATCGCACGCTCGCGGCTCTCGCAGTCGACGACGTAGTAGCCGGCCATGAACTCCTTGGCCTCCAGGTAGGGACCGTCGGTCACGACGGGCACCCCGTCGCGCACCAGGACCACCGAGCTCTCCGACGGGCTGGCCAGCGCCTCGGTGCCGACCATCTCTCCCGATTCCCTGATCGTCTTGATGAACTGCTCGTGGCCGCTGAACACGGCCTGGTGCTCCTCCTCGGTCAGCGAGTCCCAGGTCGTCGGGTTGAAGTAGATCAGCAGCAGGTACTTCACGTCATCGCTCCTTCGTCGGTTCGGTCGCCCGGGGTCGGGCGCTCTTCGCCGGTAGGTCGGAGCAGGCCCACGCGACTTCGACATGTCGATCATCTTCCTGCTGCTGCTGGCCCTGCCCAACTCGAGCGCCGACCTCCGGCCGACCGGCACGGCATGGGCGGAGTTCCTCGCGGGCTGACGCCGGTCAGGGCGTGATGCGCGTCACCGAGTAGGCGACGTCGATCGTCCACAGGAAGCCGGCGTCGGCGGTGACCGCTCCGCAGGTGTGGTTGATCATCCGCACGACCCGGTTGGTGGCGGGATCGATCTTCTGCAGCTCGAGGCCCGCCACCCAGACGCCCCCGTCGAGGACCGCCATCCCGTCCAGGCCGTCCCGGCCGGCCACTGGCGTGACCTGGATGCTGCCCACCACCTGGTTGGTGGCCGGGTCGATGCGTTGCACGGTGCCGGTCCCCTCGGCGAACTCGTTGCGGACCCACACGCTGCCGAACGCGTAGACGACCGGCAGCGGTGTCGGGTCGGTGTGCAGCGACGTCACCACCGCGTTCGTGGTCGTGTCGATCCTCGTCAGCATGGCGTCACGGCTGCTCGCCACCCACAGGGCGCCGGGCGACACCGCAAGGCCCGTGGTGCCGGCGGGCAGGTCGGCGATCGTGGCCACCACGCGGTCCGTCGCCGGATCGACGCGGACGACCTTGTTCGTGCGCCAGTCGCTCAGCCAGACCGCGGTGTCGGTGGCCAGGATGTACCACGGCTCGACGCCCACCGCGATGGTGTCCACCACCCGGTCCTTAGCGGGGTCGATGCGAACCAGGGACCTGGTATCGCCCTTGCCCGCCCAGACCGCTCCATGGGAAGCCGCCACCGCCTTGGGGAGGTCGCAGTTGCGAATGCGAAAGTCGCCGTGCGGCGTCTGGTGGATCGAGCCGGATTCGCACCCGGGGATGCCGGCCCCGTTCACCTGCTGCCCGGCGAAGCCGCTGGAGCTGCCGACGGCCACCTTGCCGACCACCCGGTCGGTGTTCCTGTCGATCTTCCAGACCGTGCCGTCACCCGAGTTCGCCACCCAGGCAAAGCCCGGTGTGAAGGCCACTCCGACCGGGTTGACGGAGGTCTCGATCGTCACCGACTGCCCGTGTCGGGGCGCCTGTGAGGACGCGGAGAACAGGCCGGAACAGGCTGCCGCGAGCAGGGCCGCCGCGCAGGCTCCCAGGAGGGAAATCCTCTGCCGCTTCAGCACTGCACGAGCATACAGGAGGTTGTCAAGCAGTCGGCCACGACCACTTGACGAAGCCAAAACCGCCGATTATGGTCGATCAGTGGCGGCGAGCTGGGGGCGGACGAGGGAAGGTGACGGCGCGCGCCTCGCCGTATACGGGGGCAGGCCCGTACGCGTGAGGCCCTGGCCGACGTACGACAAGGGCGCCGTTTTCGTCCACAGAGAGGATGAGCAGGCCGCCATGCGAGCCATCCGCAGCCACCTCTACTTCCGCTACGACTGCAGGACCCACGGCCAGACGCAGTGCGCGGGGTTCGAGGACGAGCTGTGCCGCTACTTCGGAAGCAAGCACTCGCTGGCCGTCTCGAGCGGGACCGCCGCCCTTGCGCTCACGATCATGGCGGCGGGGATCCCGCCTGGCTCGCTGATCGCGTGTCCCGCGTTCACGTTCGTCGCCACGCCGAGCGCCATCCTGCTGGCCGGCTGCCGGCCCTTCCTGGTGGAGGTGGACGAGAACCTGCACCTGGACCTGGCGGACCTGCGGCGCCGGTGGACCGGCGACATCAGTGCCATCATGCCCGTCCACATGCGCGGGTTCGCGGCCGACATGGAGGCCGTGACCGGCTTCGCTCGGGAGGCGGGTGTGCCGGTCTTCGAGGACGTGGTGCCCGCCCTGGGAGCCGAGCTCGGGGGCCGGAAGCTCGGCACCTTCGGCCTGGCCGCCGGCTTCAGCACGCAGTCGGACAAGTCGCTCAACTCCGGCGAGGGCGGCTTCCTCATCACCGACGACGGGGACCTCTTCGCTCGCGCGATCGTGCTCTCGGGGGCGTACGAGGGGCGTTACCGGCGGCACTTCCCGGATGGCCGGGCGCCGCTGGTGACCGATCTCGAACTGCCGGTGCTCAGCTTCCGCATGGACGAGATCCGCGCCGCCCTGCTGCGCGCCGAGATGAAGCGCCTGCCGATCCGCGTCGAGCGCTTCCGGCACAACTACGAGCACGTGGCCGCTGCCCTCTCCGACCTGCCGCAGATCGCGATCCGACGGCCGGTGGCTCCGGGCGCGCTCCTCGGCGAGGCGTTCCTCTTCCGCGTCCCCTCCGGCGACGCCACCTGGTTCGCGCGGGCCCTCCGCGGCGAGGGCGTCGACGCCCGGAACATCGGCTCCGCGGAGGACGGCAACGTGCGCGCCTACTGGAACTGGCGCTTCCTGTTCGACGGCGCCGACGTGGCCGCGATCAAGGCGCTGCTGCCGAACTCGACGAGGTACCTCGAGCAGACGGTCGACGTTCCCCTGTCCTCCACGCTCTCGCGGACGGACTGCGACCAGCTGGTCGAGGCCGTCCGCAAGGTGGCGGCCGCGATGCGGCCGGAGCCGGCGGCCGCCGCTGCGCGCGGGGACCGACGATAGCCGTGTCGGACGAGGAGAAGCCCCTTCCCCGCCTGGCCCTGGCGGGCGTCTTCGGCGGGCTGTTCTGCGGCTACATGGGCCTGAGCGCGGTGATCCCGGTGCTGCCCCGCTTCGTCCGGGAGGGCTTCGGCGCTCCCGACCTGGCGGTCGGGCTGGCGGTGACGGCCACCGGCCTGGCCGCGCTGGTCGTGCGACCGATCGCGGGGGACGTGGCCGACCGTCGCGGCTACCGAAGGGTCATGCAGGCGGGTGCGCTGATCGTCGCGGCCGGTGGAGTCCTGTACTTCCTGCCCGTCGGCCTCGCCGGCCTGGTCGCGGTGCGGCTGATGCTGGGAGTCGGCGAGGCGTCGCTCTTCACGGCCGGCGCCGCCTGGACGGTGTCGCTGGCGCCGCACAGCCGTCGAGGCCAGCTGATCGGGCTGTACGGCGTGAGCATGTGGTTCGGGATCTCGGCCGGGACCTTCCTGGGCGCGGTGCTGGTCCGCTTCGGCTATGACACGGTGTGGGCCTTCAGTGCCGCAGCGCCGTTCCTCGGCCTGCTCCTGATCAGCTCGGTGGCCGCGCCGGCAGCCGCAGCGAGGCCGAGCGGACGCCTCGACCTGCTGCTGCGCCCGGCGGCGCTGCCCGGCCTGGCGCTCGCGCTGGCCGCCGCGGGGTACGCCGGACTGGCCGCGTTCGTGGTCCTGCACCTGCAGGCCCGGGGCATCCCGTCCGGCTTCGTCGTGCTGGGCACGTTCAGCGTGGTCTACGCGGGCACCCGGCTGTTCATCGGCCGCGTTCCCGACCAGTACGGCCCGCGCCGCGTCGTGGTCTGGTGCGGCATCGGCGAGGCCATCGGCCTCCTCGTCATCGCCCTGGCGCCCAACCTGGCCGTGGCCCTGGCCGGCAGCGTGGTGATGGGGGTGGGGTTCTCCCTGCTCCACCCGTCGCTCGCCCTCATGGTGATGAACCGCACCGACCGTTCCAAGCAGGGCGCCGCGCTGGGCGCGTACACCTCGTTCTGGGACCTGGGCCTGGGCGTCTGGGGTCCGGCGACGGGAGCGGTCGCGAGCGGCTTCGGGTATCCAGCCGTCTTCGTCGTGGGCGCGGCCTGCGCCGTCGCAGCGGTGGCCGTCGCCCTGTCGGTTCGCCAGCCGGCCCCGCAGCCGGTGGCCGCGGGCTGACGGTGGGCACGGCGGCGCCGCAGGTCCTCTGCATCACCGGCTGGTGCCGCAATGGCAGCACCCTGATCGGCAACATCCTCAACGAGGTCCCCGGGTTCTTCCACGTCGGCGAGCTCCACTTCCTGTGGAAGAACGCGGCCGGCGGAGGCTCCAACCCGTGGTGCGGCTGCGGGCGACCGCTGACCACCTGCCCCGTCTGGTCGGAGATCCTCCCACTGGGAAGGCCCGCCGGCGTCTCCGAGCAGGGGCACGCCGAGACGGTCGTCCGCCGGCAGCTCGCGTGCGTGCGGACGCGACACACCTGGCGCGTGCTCAGACGCGGGCTGGATCGCGACGAGATCCGGGAGCACGCGGCGCTGATGACGCGGGTCTACCACTCGCTGACCGCCCTGACCGGCGCTCGCGTGATCGTGGACACCAGCAAGATGCCGGGCGAAGCCGCGCTGCTGGCGCGCCTGGAGGGAGTCACGCCGTCCTACGTGCACCTGGTGCGCGACCCGCGGGCAACGGCCCACTCCTGGGCCAGGCCGAAGCAGTACATCCACGCGATGCCGGCCTGGAAGAGCACCGCCTACTGGGTCGGCTTCGACCTGGCCTGCGAGGCGATCACGAGGCGCAATCCGGACCGATCGCTCTTCCTACGCTACGAGGACTTCATCGCCGATCCCGGGGCGGCCGTGGACGGGCTGCTCCAGCTGTGCGGGTCCGATCCCGCCGCGAATCCGCTGCGGGATCGCACGTGCGAGCTTCGCGGCAATCACACGGTCACGGGCAACCCCGACCGCTTCCTGACCGGTCCGACGGCGGTCGGCGACCGGGACGACGGCTGGAGGAGCGGGCTGCCGGCGCGCGCCAGGCTGGCGGCGAGCGTGATGTCCTGGCCGCTGCGCCGGCGCTATGGATACGGTGGAGGGACGCCGCGGAGCCATCCGGAGTCCGCACCCTCGGGGAGGAGCAGGGTTGGATCTCGGGCTCCGTAACCGCGTCGCGCTGGTCGCCGGCGGCTCGAGCGGACTCGGGCTGGCCTCCGCGATGGAGCTCGCGAGAGAGGGCGCCTCGGTCGCCATCGGAGCCCGCGACCCTGTGCGCCTGGCGGCCGCGCGCGGCGCGCTCGAGGAGGTGGCGCCCGGCCGTGTGCTGGCCAGCAGCGTGGACGTCACGGACAGGATGGCGGCGCGCGCGTGGGTCGAGGGGGTCGCGACCCACTTCGGCGCGCTCCACGTCGTGGTCGTCAACGGCGGCAGCCCGCCGGGCGGACGGGCGCTGCAGTTCGCGCTCGACGACTACCGCGCCGCCGTCGAGAGCGTCCTCCTGCCGGCGGTCGACCTGGCGCTCTCGGCGCTGCGGTACCTCGAGACCGCCGGCTGGGGCCGTCTGATCTTCGTTGCCTCCGAGACGGCCAGCGTCCCCGTCGCCCCGCTGGCGCTCTCCGGCGTCACCCGCGCGGCCGTCGTCCGCTTCGCGCAGGCCCTGGCAGCGGAGGTCGGACGCGACGGCATCACCGTCAACGTGCTGGCGCCGAGCTGGACGCGCACTCCGCTGGTCGAGCGGATGGCGGCCAGGATGGCCGGCGGCGACGTCGAGGGTCCGCTGCGCGCGATCGGACGGCACAACGCGCTCGGCCGCGTCGCCCGCCCGGAGGAGATCGCGGCCGTGGTGGCCTTCCTCGCCAGCGATCGCGCTTCCTTCGTCACCGGCCAGGTGCACCTCGTCGACGGGGGAGCCAGCGTGATGGGACCCGACCTGCCTGTGTTCCGTGCGGCGCACGAGGAGGCCCACCGATGACGCCAGGCAAGACGTTCGTGCAGGCATTCGCGGCCGGCGGGCTCGGCACCTGCGTCGACTACGACGTGACGGTCACCGACTCGCTGACGAGCTCGCGGCGGAAGCCGCGCCACCCGGCCCGGAACATGCTGAAGGTGGTCGACCTGTCCCGCGACCCGCGCCGGTACTACTGGCACGAGGGCCCGCCGGCGCAGGGCGATTCCGAGGTCCACGGCGCCGGCGTGCGGCGCGAGGCGGCCAACCGGTTCCGCAAGTCACCGGTGCCGGAGCTGCTGCCCACCATCGCGTGGGTCCAGGTGCCGCCGGACCTGTGGGAGGACGCGGAGACGTTCGCCTCGTTCATCGACTACCGGCTGATCGTCCGCCTCGCGACGGCCGAGAACCAGACCATCATCCGCGGCGAGGGTGGGCTGCTGAACCTGCCGGGGATCGCGCGCCTGACGTCGAAGGGGCCGTTCGCGTCGACCCTGGTGGCCGCCTGCAACGAGGTCGAGCAGATGGGGGGCACCGCCGACGGCCTCATCGTCAACCCGCACGACTACTACCGGCTCATGGGCCACGACGGGCTAATGGATGACCTGGAGCGCAACGGCGTGTTCATCGTGCGGACGCGGCTCGTCGACCCCGGCACGGCCATCATCGGCGACTTCGGGCACGGCGCCCAGCTCTTCGACGCCGGGCGCTCGGTCATCCGCTTCGCCGAGCCGCCGGCGGGCACCTTCGCCACGCCGGGGGTCGCGCTGATGGCCGAGATCCGCGAACGGGTGGTGGTCAACCTGCCCACCAACTTCTTCGTCGTCTCGCTGTAGGCGGCGGGATGCGCTCCGAACCCGACATCCTGGTGATCGGGGGCGGCGTGGTCGGTCTCTTCTGCGCGTATCACCTTCGCCGTGCGGGCGCCACCGTGACGGTGGTCGAGCGCGGCGCGGTGGGCGGTCCACAGTCGTGCTCTTCCGGGAACACGGGATTCGTGGGGACGCGGTCCGCCCCGCTGGCCGAGCCCGGAGTGCTGGCGCAGGGCCTGCGCTGGCTCTCCAGCCCGAGCAGCCCGTTCTTCGTCCGGATGCGTCCGGACCCCGAGCTCCTGCGCTGGCTCTGGCGGTTCCGCGCCGCGTGCACCGAGGAGGCGGCGAACGCCGTCTCCGCGGTCCTCGAGGAGATGAAGCGGCGCAGCCTGGAGATCCTGCGCGAGCTCTGCGCCGGCGGAGGCCTCGCCTCCACGTTCACGCCGGCGGGGATCCTGGTCGCCTACCGGACGGCGCATGGGTTCGAGAAGGCGTGCCGGTCGGTGCCCGCCGCCGCGGCCCGGGGGGTCCGGCTCCGGACCCTCGACCCGGCCGCGCTCCGCGCGCTCGAGCCGGAGGTGGCGTGGGACGTGTGCGGGGCCGTCCACGACGAGGACGCCGCGTGCCTGCGAACCCCGGACTTCGTGGTCGAGCTCGCCCGGACGCTGGAGGCCATGGGGGTCGAGATCGAGGCACCCTGCCAGGTCAGCGGGTTCGAGGCGGCGGCCGGCAGGATCGTGGCGGTGCGGACGAGCCTCGGGGACTTCAGGCCGCGGGAGACCGTCATCGCGGCCGGCGCCTGGTCCGCGCAGTGGGCGCGCCGGCTGGGCGTCCGGCTCGACCTCCAGCCCGCCAAGGGCTACAGCGTCACGGTCCGGACGCCGCGCGGCGCCCCCCGGCGCCCGGTCCTGCTGAGCGAGGGGAAGGTGGCGCTGATGCCGCTCGGAGACCGGCTTCGCTTCGGCGGCACCCTGGAGCTGTCGGGCCTGGACGGGGCCATCTCCGAACGTCGCGTCGAAGGCATCCGCCGGACCGTGCGCGACTATCTCCCGGAGCTCGAGCGCACCGAGACGCTGGAGGTCTGGCGCGGCTTCCGTCCCCTCACGCCGGACGGCCTGCCGCTGATCGGCCGGGCGGAGCCCTACCGGAACCTCTCCATCGCATGCGGCCACGGCCACCTCGGCATGGGCCTGGCGCCGATCACCGGCCGGCTGATCGCGCAGATCGTCGCCGGCGAGCCGCCGGACATGGACCCGACCCCGCTTCGCGTGGGGCGGCACGGCCGGTGAAATCCGGCGAGGTGACGATCGGGGTCCTCTGCCTCGAGACGGCGTACACGCGGTTCCCCGGACACATCAGGAACCCGGACACCTTCGGCTTCCCGGTCGTCTACCGGGTGGTGGAGGGCGCCACGCCGGAGCGTCTCGTCGCCCGGGCCGATCCGGCGCTGCTCCGGCCGTTCGTCGACGCGGCGAGGGCGCTCGAGGCCGAAGGGGTGGCGGCCATCACGAGCGGGTGCGGGTTCCTGGTCCTCTTCCAGCGGGAGCTGGCCGCCGCGGTCGAGATCCCGATGTTCACGTCCAGCCTGATCCAGCTGCCGATGGTCCACCGCATGCTGCCGGCGGGCAAGGAGGTCGGACTGCTGGTGGCCAGGAAGCGGTCCCTGACGCGGCGCCACCTGGAGGCCATCGGCGGCGAGTTGGTCCCGGTGTGCGTGGCGGGCATGGACGAGCGGCCGGAGTTCCGGGAGGTCGTCCTGGAGGGCCGGCGGCACGAGCTGGACCGCGATCGCCTCGGCCGCGAGGTGCTGAGCGAGGTCGACCGGCTCGCGAGGGCCCACCCCGACATGGGGGCGCTGGTCATCGAGTGCACCGACCTGGTGCCGTTCGCGCACGCCATCCAGGCGCGGGTCGGCGTGCCCGTCTTCGACATCGTGACGCTCACCGAGATGGTGTACGGGAGCCTCGCCAGACGACCCTTCGAGGGGGCCCCTGCCGCCGCACGTCCCTCGACCGCTCGCGATGCCACGGGAGGTGACTGATGCCGGCACACCAGCTCTCGGCCGTCGAGCTCGCGGACCTGCGCCTGCTGGTCTGGTCGGCGTACGCGCCGCTGGAGGGCTTCCTCGGAGAGGCCGACTACGAGAGCGTCGTCTCCGACATGCGCCTGGCGTCCGGCCGTCTCTGGAGCCTGCCCATCACCCTCTCGCCTGACGAGGGCCTGGTCCCCTCGCTGCGCGGTGCTCGGACCGTCGGCCTGCGCTCGCCCGCCGGCGACGTGGTCGCCACGCTGGTGGAGCCCGAGCTGTACCGGGTCGACCCCTGCCGGGAGGCGCGGCAGGTCTACGGAACGGAGGACGCGCGGCATCCGGGCGTCGCCCGCGTGCTCGCCGCCGGCCCCTGGCGGCTGGGCGGCCGGCCGGTGGCGGCCGGCGTTGGGGCGCTCGAGCTGCCGCCGCCGTTCCAGGGCCTGCCGTCCGCGCCGGTGGACGTGCGCGCAGAGATCGCGCGGCGGGGCTGGCGGACCGCCGTGGCCTTCCAGACGCGCAACCCCATCCACCGGGCGCACGAGTACCTGACCAAGGTCGCGCTGGAGGTCTGCGACGGCCTGCTGCTCCATCCCCTGGTCGGCGAGACCAAGGAGGACGACGTCCCGCCGGACGTCCGCCTCCGCTGCTACCACGCCCTGCTCGACGGGTACTACCCGGCGGCCACCACGCTGCTCGCGCTCTTTCCGGCGCCGATGCGGTATGCCGGGCCGCGCGAAGCGGTCTTCCACGCCCTGGTCCGCGCCAATTACGGGGCGACCCACTTCATCGTCGGCCGCGACCACGCCGGCGTCGGCTCGTTCTACGGTCCCTTCGACGCCCAGGACCTGCTGCGCGAGCTGGGTCCCGGCCGGCTGGGGATCCAGCCCCTCTTCTTCGACGGGGCGTTCTACTGCCGCGTCTGCGGCCAGATGGCGACGTCCAGGACGTGTCCCCACGGTCCCGCCGCCCACGTCGCGCTGTCGGGAACCCGCGTCCGCGGACTGCTGCGGGATGGCCGCCTGCCGCCGCCGGAGTACAGCCGGCCAGAGGTGGCGGAGGTGCTCCGTGCGGCCCTCGCCTCGTCGGGCGGCGGGTCGGGCACCGTGGGCGCGCCTCCGGACGGCTGCACGATCTGGCTCACCGGCCTCTCGTCCGCGGGCAAGTCGACCATCGCCGGCATGGTCGCGCGCGCCCTCCGGGAACGAGGCCGGCGGGTCGAGGTCCTCGACGGTGACGAGATGCGGAAGACGCTGACGCGCGGACTCGGCTTCTCCCGCGAGGACCGCGACGAGAACATCCGCCGCATCGGCTTCGTCGCGAGCGTGCTGGCGCGCAACGGGGTGGTGGCGATCGTGGCGGCCATCTCGCCCTACCGCGAGGCGCGCGCGGAGGCGCGGGCCATGCACGAGCCGGGCAGCTTCCTGGAGGTTTTCGTGTCCACCCCGGTCGAGGTCTGTGCCGAGCGTGACCCCAAGGGGCTGTACGCACGCCAGCGCGCAGGCGAGCTGCGCGGGTTGAGCGGCGTCGACGACCCCTACGAGCCGCCCGAGGAGCCGGAGCTGGTGGTCCCGGCCCACCTGGAGCCTCCTCGAGAGTCGGCGGCCCGTGTGCTGGCCCTGGTGGGGGAGCTCGTG
>Ga0126369_10001261_pt1 | contig 17386 bp, 15 predicted proteins | sample PanSoiMetaPlot_1_FD_109646 | JGI IMG/M metagenome (GOLD analysis project Ga0126369, IMG submission 109646) | Tropical forest soil microbial communities from Panama - MetaG Plot_1 | ecosystem: Environmental > Terrestrial > Soil > Tropical forest > Bulk soil | place: Panama | collected 2016-02-17 | reverse complement strand
GACCGGATACGGCAGGTCGTCGCGACCTTCCCCTACTCGCACGGCAAGCGCGTCACCGCGAGCTTCGGCGTCGCCAGCCTCCCCGACGACGACGCGTCGACGTCGGAGGAGCTGTTCCGCGCGGCCGACCAAGCGCTCTACGCCGCCAAGCGAGCGGGCAAGAACCAGGTCGTGGCGGCAGGTCCGGGCCAGAAGGTAGATTGACATGGGGCAGCGAGAAGTCCTGATCGTCGACGACGATCGGCAGGTCCGCGACGTCCTGCACCAGATCTTCCTCGGCGCCGGCTATAAATGCCTGCTCGCCAACGACGGCCAGGAAGGGGTCGAGGTCTTTCGCACGGCGATCCGTGAATCTCGCTCGCCGCTGACGGTCACCGATCTCAAGATGCCGATCATGGGCGGCATCGATCTGCTGCAGCAGGTGCGTCAGGCCGATCCCGACGCGGCCGTGATCGTCCTCACCGGCGCGGCCGACGTGAAGACGGCGATCGCCAGCCTCAAGCTCGGCGCCTACGACTTCATCATGAAGCCGGTGAACGTCGACGAGCTCCTGATCGCCGCCGATCGCGCGCTCGAGCGGCGCCAGCTCTTGATCGAGCACCGCCACTACCAGGAGCTGCTCGAGCGACGGGTCGAGGAGGCGACGCGCGGGCTGGCGCAGCTCAACCGCGAGCTGCAGGACGCCTACCGCACCACCCTCGAGGCGCTCGGCTCGGCCCTCGACACGCGCGACGTCGGGACCGAATCGCACTCGCGGCGCGTGCACGGCTACGCGATGGCCACGGCGCGCGTGTACGGCGTGCCGGAGCCCGATCTCCCCGCACTCGCTCACGGCGTGCTGCTCCATGACATCGGAAAAATCGGCATCCCCGACGCGATCTTGCTGAAGCCCGGTCCGCTCACCGACGAAGAGTGGACGATCATGCGGCGCCACCCGGAGATCGGCAAGCAGCTGATCGAGAAGATTCCGTTCCTGCAGGGCGCGGTGCCGATCGTCTATTCGCACCACGAGAAGTGGGACGGCAGCGGCTATCCGCGCGGGCTCCGAGGTGAGGAGATTCCGCTGGGCGCTCGGATCTTCATGGTGGTCGACGCATTCGACGCGATCACCTTCGACCGCCCTTACTCGAAGGCCCAGCCCTTCGACGTGGCCAAGGCCGAGATCAAGCGCTGCGCGGGCAAGCACTTCGATCCGACCGTCGTGACCGCGTTCTTCAACGTGCCCGAGACCTTGCTCGAGGACATCCGGCGCAAGAGCGTCGAGCCGTGACCTCCTAATACATAGGCGCGCCTCGGCCGGCGGAGCCTCAGCGCCGCGACGGCCTGCGGCGCGCACTACGTAGCGACATCGTGGGGCGCGCGCTACGCCCGCGCGTCCATCCCGAGCTCCTCGCACAGACGGCGCACGCGCGCGACGGCCGCGCCCAGCTCGTCCTCGGTGACTCCGACCTCGAGGGTGCGCTTCACGAGCGCGTTGAGCTCTCCGGCGGCCACGATCGCCTCGTCGCGGTTACCGGCCTCGGCGAGGCGGCGGATCGAGAGCGCGCGCACCGCCTCGATGCCCTCCAGCGCGCGGACTACCGCGGCGCGCGTCTCGGCCTGGCGCTCGGGTCCGATCGAGGTGAAGCGAAGCGCGTGCACGATCGGATCGAGGGCCTCCTCGTGGTCGCCGGCGTCGAGCCGCCGGCTTCCGAGCTCGGCATATCCCCACCAGAGCCGCTGCTCGATCTCGTCGCGGCGCGACGACGCCAGGGTGTCGGCGGGGATCGCCGCCAGCAGCTCCTCGGCGCGCTCGAGCACGCCCAGTGCTTCGGACTCGCGACCGTCCTGCATGCTGAGGATCGCCAGCGCCGTGAGCTGGCCGATCTCGCCGCCGAACGTGCCGGAGAGCAGACCCCGGAACCCCGCCGCGCGCATCGCCGGAAGCTTGGGATCGTCGAGCGCCTCGTGCAGGATCTGTCGCGCGGCCCCGAACTCCTGCCGCTGCACGAGCGTGGTGGCGGCCTGCTCGTAAGCGTGCCAGAGCGCCTCGTGCGCGGTCTCGCGCGCGTCGTGAAGGGCCGCATCCGGCGGCACCGCGGCCAGTCCTCGCTCGGCCCACGCGATCGCCGTGCGGATCACCGCCATCCGGTCGGCCGGGTCATGGCTGCTGGCGCGCGCGAGCCGCGCCTGCGCGGCGTCGAGCGCATGGGTCGCGAGATGACGCCGATACGTCGGCCGATCCGGCTCGGACGCCGCGTCGATCGACGCGGCCAGCGCCGTGTGAGCGCCGTCGTCGTCGCCGAGCGCTTGCTTCGCCAGCCCGATGACCGACCAGAGCGCCGCGGCGTCGCGCGAGCGGCTCGCGCCCGGTTCGTTCCGCAGCGCGGCGAGCCCCGGCTCGCCGACCGCCAGCACGTCGGCGAATTGCTTTTCTTGATAGAGGGCGAAGCAACGCTCGACGAGCGCCGAATCGCGCGTCATCCTGGCGTCGACTCCGGACGTGATGCCCTCGGACGACCACGGCCTGGCCGGCGATTCCACGGGTGCGGTCGGTGTCGGGTCCGGGACCGCCACCTCGTCACTCGAGGGTTCCATCTTCGCCGGGCGCAGCACGCGGTGCGGCCGCGCGTGTGGAGAGATCTTGCTGCGGCGCCGTCGCCTGAACGTCTCGAAGGGCCCCCCTGGCTGCTGAATCGGCTCGGGCGGCTCGAGCGTCGGCGCCTCCACCTCGAGCCCCAGGGACGGCTCCGGCTCCAATGTGTGCGGCTCGGGTTCGAACGAAGGCAGCGCCGGCTCGGCCGCTAGAGGCTCGGGCATCGGTGGTTCGGGCTCGACTAGCGGCGGTTCGGGCTCGGGCTGCGGAGGATTCTCGATTGCCCGCGGTTCGATCTCGACGACGCGTGGCTCGACCTCGACAAGCGGCGGCTCGACATGAACCGTCGGCGGTGCAACGGGCAGCTCGTCGTCTCCGGCCGGCGGCGCGATGTAGACAGGCTCGGAAGGCGCGGCCAGGGGTTCGATGGATCGACCCGGCGGCGGCAGCGCGGGCTCGTCTTCGACAGGCGACGTGGGTCTGACGACACCGATGGGCCGGACCGGAGACGCGGGCTCAGGCCGGACGTCTTCGTGTGGCAGCGGCGGCGGGACGTAGTCGGCCGGCGGCGGGAACGCGAATCCGGGCTGCGCCGACGAGGACGACTCGATCAGCCGCCTCGGCAGGATACTCTGTGGTGGACGCGGAGACACTCCAGCAACGAAACCCGCTGGAGCCGGCTCGACTCGGGCACGCCGAGCTTGACGAGGCCGCGTGGGCCAGATGAGCTCGAGCACACCCAGCGCGAGCAACACCAGCGCGCCCGCGACGGCGACCAGGATGACGGCTTCTTCACTCAGCACGCGAGGTCAACCCGCCTCAGCACCGACGACCATTGAACCCGGGGGACCCGCGATGCCGCAAGAAGAAATGCGGACAACGGACCCCTTGGGCGGGCGCCGTGCTCACGAATTTTAATGCTAGCATGCGTTCAGGAGGACTCTCATGCGTCGGGTCGCTGTGATCGGGGTCGGAGTGACGAAGTTCGGGCTGCACGACCGCACCTCGGCCGAGCTCTTCGCCGAGGCGGCGCGCGACGCGCTGACCGACGCGGGCGTGCCCGCGAGCGCCGTGCAGGCCCTCTACTACGGCAACGTTGTAGGCGGCGAGACCGAGCATCAGCTCCACACCGGGCCGCAGGCCGCCTCGGTCCTCGGCATCCCATCCGTGCCCACGACCCGCTTCGAGACCGCGTGCGCCAGCTCCCATGCCGCGTTCCGCCACGGCGTGATGGAGATCGCGGCGGGCGTGTCGGATGTCGTCCTGGTCGGGGGAGCCGAACGAGTGCTGAACGTCTCGACTGCCGAGTCGACGGAATATTTTGCCTACGCGTCCGATGCCGTGTGGGAGCAGCCGCTCGGGCTGACATTTCCGGGAGTTTTCGCCCTGATCGCCCGGGCTCACATGCAGAAGTACGGCACGACCGAGGCGCAGATGGCGGCGGTCGCCGTGAAGAACCACCGGCACGGCGCGCTGAACCCGAAGGCGCAGTTCCAGAAGCCCATCACGATCGAGCAGGTGCTGAAGTCCGCCTACGTCGCCGACCCGCTCAAGCTCTTCGATTGCTGCCCCTTCTCGGACGGCGGCGCGGCGGTGGTGCTCGCCTCCGAGGAGGTTGCGCGCAAGCATCGCAAGCCGATCTGGGTGCTGGGCTCGGCGGCGGCGTCGGACTGGATGCTGCTCGGGGACAAGCGCGATCTCTCGCGGGTGCCGGCGACCGAGCGCGCGGCTGCCGCGGCGTACCGGCAGGCCGGAATCGGCCCGTCGGACATGGACGTCGTCGAGCTGCACGACTGCTTCACGATCGCCGAGATCGTCGCCACGGAGGGGCTCGGCCTCTTCGAGGCCGGCGCCGGTGGGCGCGCCGCCGAAAAGGGCCTCACTGGGCTCGGCGGAGAGATTCCCGTGAACCCGTCGGGCGGGCTGAAGGCCAAGGGCCACCCGATCGGCGCGACCGGCGCGGCGCAGGTGGCGGAGATCGTGACCCAGCTCCGCGGCGAAGCCGGACCGCGCCAGGTCGAGGGTGCGCGCAAGGGACTCACCCACACGCTCGGTGGCAACACCGCGACCGTTCTGGTCAGCCTGTTCGGTCGTGACTGAGCCGGCGATCACCGCACGCGCGTTCTTCGAAAAGGCGCGCGGCGGCCAGCTCACCGCGATCCGCTGCGGTTCGTGCGGCGAGCTCGCCATGCCACCCAAGGAGCTGTGCCCGAACTGCCACGCGCACCAGTGGCAGCCGGTCGCGCTCGCCGGCGACGGCACGATCGCGAGCTTCACGGTGATCCGGGTCGCGCCCCGCGCGCACGCGGCGGACGTTCCCTATGCCGTCGCGGTCGTACGGCTCAAGGAAGGCGTCTCGATCCTGGCCCGCATCGTCGACATTCCGCTCGAGAAGCTCGCGGTGGGGCTGCCCGTGCGCTTCAGGCCGCTCATCGCGAAGGACCTGACGACCTCTGTCGGGTTCGGACCGGCCTAGTGCCGGCTCAGACCATGGAGTAGCCGCCGCTGACGCTGATCGTCTGCCCGGTGACCCAGCCCGCGAGATCGGAGGCGAGAAACGCCACGAGCGGCGCCACGTCCTCGGGCCTGCCGAGACGGCGAATCGGGTAGAACGCGAGGATCCGCTCGCGGTTCTTGGCGATGAACTCCTTGTCGCTGTGCGAGGTCTCGATCCAGCCGAGCGCCAGCGCGTTCACGGTGATGTTCTGGCGGCCGAGCTCCTTCGCGAGCGTGCGCGTGAGCGAGAGCACCGCGCCGCGCGCGCCGGCCGACACGCCGAGCCGCTGCTGCCCGACGCGCGCCGAGTCACCGACGATGCTGATGATGCGGCCGCCGTTCTGCGCGGCCAGCTTCGGTGCCGCCGCGTGGCAGACGTTGAAGACGCCGTAGAGGTCGACGTCGACCTGGCGCTTCCATTCCTCGGGCTTCGTGTCGAGGAAGAGCTTGGCCTCGACGTAGCCCGCGTTGTTGACGACGACGTCGAGCCGTCCGAGATCCGCCACGATCCGGTCGATCATGTGGGCCACCGTCGCGTAGTCGGCCGCGTCGGCCTGATACGCGGCCGCGCGGCCGCCGGCGCGGGTGATCTCGGCCACCACCGTGTCGGCATCCGCCTTCGAGTGCATGTAGTTGACCGCGACGGCCGCGCCCTCGCGGGCCAGGGTCAGCGAGATCTCGCGGCCGACGTCGCGCGCTCCGCCGGTGACGAGCGCGACCTTTCGGGCGAGCCCGAGATTCATGCCTTCTCGCCCGCGCGCGTCCCGATCAGGCGAAAGAGCCGCTCGGGGCTCATCGGCAGCTCGGCCACCTCGATGCCCAGCGGCGCGAGCGCGTCGGCGATCGCGTTGGCGATGGCCGCGGGCGCGCCGATCGTGCCGCCCTCGCCCATGCCGCGGAAACCGCCGAGGGTCACGGGCGACGGCGTCTCCAGATGGTGCACTTCCATCGTGGGAATCTCGCACGCCGACGGCACGACGTAGTCCATCAAGGTGCCGCTGAGCAGCTGGCCGTGGTCGTCGTACACGATCTCCTCCAGGAGCGCGGCCCCGATCCCCTGCGCGACGCCGCCGTGAACCTGGCCGTCCACGATGAGCGGGTTGACCATCCGGCCGCAGTCTTCCACCACGACGTAGCGCAAGGTCTTCACCTCGCACGTCGCGCGATCGATCTCCACCACCGCCAGGTGCGTCGCGTTCGAGGCCGTGCCGTAGTACGGATCGTAGAACTTCGTGGCCTCGAGCCCCGGCTCGAGCCCCTTGGGCAGCCGGCGCGAGCCGGAGTAGGCGGCGCGGGCAACCTCCCGGACCGCCACGCTGCGATCGGGCATTCCGCGTACGGCATAGCGGCCGTCGACCACGGTGATGTCCGCTGGATCGGCTTCCAGCAGATGGCCGGCGATCAGCAGCATCTTCTCGCGAACGGCTCGGCCGGCGAGAATCGCGGCGCCGCCGGCGAGCACCAGGCTTCGGCTCGCGTAGGTGCCGGTTCCGTAGGGCGACACCTCGGTGTCGCCGTGGAGCACGCGCACGTCCTCGATCGGCACGCCGACCTCGTCCGCCACGATCTGCGCCAGCGTCGTCTCGAGCCCCTGCCCGTGTGACGCGACGCCGAACACGGCGGTCACCTTGCCGGCGGGATCGAAGCGTATCGTCGCCGCCTCCGTACCCGTCGACACCGGCATGCCCGGCGACACCGGAATCGCCGAGCCGATCCCGGTGAGCTCGACGTAGGAGGCGACACCGACGCCGATCCAGCGACCGGCGGCGCGCGCCCGCGCCTGCTCTTCGCGGGCGGCCTTGTAGTCGAGCGCCTCGCGCGCGCGCACGAGCGAGCCGGTGAAGCTCGACTTGTCCCACACGATCCCCGACGGCGACTTGTAGGGAAAGTCCTCGTCGCGGATGAAGTTGCGCAGCCGGATCTCCGTCGGGTCGATCCCGAGCCGGCGCGCGGCGCGGTCCATCAGGCCTTCGATCACGAAGACCGCCGGCGGCCGCCCGACGCCGCGATACGGGCCGAGCGGCGCCTTGTTGGTCGCCACGCCGCGCGCGCGTCCGCGATAGGTCGGCATCCGGTACGGGCCGGGCAGGAAGCTGATGGTCTGCACGGGCTCGATCGCGGCCGTCCACGGATAGATCGAGTAGGCGCCGATGTCGGCGGTGACCTGGGCGCGAAGTCCGACGATCGTGCCGTCGCGACTGACGCCGAGCTCGGCATCGATGACCTCGTCCCATGCATGCGTGGTCGAGAGCAGGTCCTCGCGCCGGTCGCCGATCCATTTCACCGGCCGCCCGAGCCGCCGCGCCATCACGCACGTGGCGATCTCCTCGGGGTAGAGCGAAGCCTTGGCGCCGAAGCCGCCGCCGACGTCGTTCGCGACGACGCGCACCTGGTGCTCGGGCATCCCGAGAAGATCGGTGAGGACGTCGCGCACGAGCCCGGGGCACTGGGCGGATGATCGCAACGTCAGCGTCTGGGTCCCGGTCGCGTAGTCCGCGAGGCAGCCGCGGTTCTCCATGCAGACCGGGGTGTGCCGGTGGAAGCGAAACCGCTCGCGGACGACGAGTGCGGCGCCGGCCAGCGCTCCGTCGACGTCGCCGCGGGCGAACTCGCGGGCGACGAGGAGGTTCGTCTCCGCATCCTCGTGCAGCACCGGGCTCGCCGGATGGAGCGCCTCGTCGGTGTTCCGCACGATCGGCAGCGGCTCGTAGTCCACGGCGATGCGCTCGGCCGCGTCCTCAGCCAGGTAGCGGCTCTCGGCGGCCACCATCGCGACGGCCTCACCCACGTGGCGCACCTTGCCGAGCGCCAGCGGCGGAAAGCTCGTGGTCTTCACGCTGGGCGTCTTTGATTCGGCGCGCACCGGCTTCGCGGCGCGGGCGATGTCCTCGCCGAGCAGGACCGCCGCCACCCCCGTCAGCGCGAGCGCCGCCGACGTGTCGATCCGCGCGATGCGCGCGTGGGCGTGGGGCGAGCGGAGGAACGCGGCGTAGAGCATCCGCGCCGGGCGATGGTCGTCGACGTAGCTCCCTTGCCCGGTCAAGAGGCGCGGATCCTCGCGACGCGCCACGCGCGCGCCGACGAGCCGCGGCAGGTTCACTCCCACGAGCTCGCTCCGGACCTAGCGCTCGGAGGCGAGGATCGGCGCGGCGGCGCGCACCGCGTTGACGATGCCCTGATAGCCGGTGCAGCGACAGAGGACGGCCGAGATGCCCTCGCGGATCTCGCGCTCGCTGGGTGTCGGATTCGTGCGCAGGAGATCGAGTGCGGTCATCAGCATGCCGGGCGTGCAGAAGCCGCACTGCAGGCCGTGATGGTCGCGGAACGCCTCCTGCAGCGGGTGGAGCTTGCCGTCCCGCATCAGGCCCTCGACCGTGCCGAGCTCGGCGCCGTCGGCCTGGACGGCGAGCATGATGCAGGAGCGCGCGGCCTCCCCGTTGAACATGATCGTGCACGCGCCGCAGATCCCGTGCTCGCAGCCGATGTGCGTGCCGGTCAGCCCGAGATCCTCGCGGATGAAGTCGACCAGCAGCTTGCGCGGCTCGCACCGACCCTCGTGGGCGACGCCGTTGACGGTCATTCGCACGGTCGCCATGTCAGCCACGCGCGACTCCGATCGCCCTCACGAGGGCGCGCTTGGTGAGCACTCCGGTCAGATGCCGCCGATAGTCGGCCGAGGCGTGGATGTCGGCGTCGGGCTCGACGAGCTCGGTCGCCTTGCGCGCCGCGGCCTCGATCGCCGCGTCGCCGAGGCCCTCGGTCTCCAGAATCTTCTCCGCGGCGCGCAGCCGCACCGGCACCGGCCCGGCGCCGGCGGTGGCCAGCCGCGCCAGCTTGCAGCGCTGTCCGTCGCGGACGACCACGGCCGCGATGCCGACGATCGCGAAATCGCCGTGACGGCGCGCGAACTCTTCCAGCGCGTAGCCGGCGCCAGCGGGCATCACGGGCAGCCGCACCTCGGTGAGGATCTCGTCGGGCGCGAGGTTCGTCGTGAGGTAGGTCTGGAAGAGATCGCCCGCGCGGATCACGCGATCGCCCCTGGCGCCGCGCGCCACCACCTCGCCCTCGAGCGCGGCCAGCACGGCCGGATACTCCGCCGACGGATCGGCGTGGGCGATCGAGCCGCCGATGGTGCCGCGCGTGCGGATCGGCAGGTGCCCCACCCAGCGCGTCGCCTCCTTCAGGAGCGGCAGGCGCTGGGCGACGACCGGCGAGAACTCGATCGTGCGCTGGCGCGTCATCGCGCCGAGTCGGACCTGGCCGTCCTGCTCGCGAATGTAGGCGAGCGAGGCGATCCGGTTGAGATCGATCAGCGCGGCCGGCCTCGCCAGCCGGAAGTTCAGCAGCGGCATCAAGCTCTGACCTCCGGCGAGAACCTTGGCGTCGCCGTCGTAGCGGCCGAGCGCCGCTACCGCTTCGTCGAGAGTCTTCGGCGCGTGGTACTCGAACTTGGGCGGTTTCATTGTAGCGGGCCTATTGTAGCGGGGTCCGTGAGGCCGCCTCGTACCGAGGGTGGCCTGAGAAAGACGCGAGTGGCTCCGACACGCCCGTTCTGACGCGAGACGCTCTGATTTCCGGTGGCTCCGATACGCGCGGTCTCACCTTAGCGCTCCGATTTCTGGCTCCGACACGCCCGATCAATCGCCGTCCATAGTTTCGACGGAGTCATCGGCAGCTCGTTGATGCGGATCCCGAGGGGCGCCAGCGCGTCGCTGACGGCATTGGCGATGACCGCCGGCACCGTCATCGACGAGGATTCGCCGAGCCCCTTCGAGCCGAGCGGGGTCAACGGCGATGGCGAGACGACATGGGCGATCTCGATCTCCGGCGCCTCGCTGGCGGTCGGTACGAGGTAATCCATGAAAGTCCCCGTCAGCAATTGACCGTTGTCGTCGTACGCCAGCTCTTCGTAGAGCGCGCCGCCGAGTCCGTGGAGGGCGCCGCCGTAGATCTGCCCCTCGGCGATCATCGGATTGATGATCGTGCCCGCGTCGTGCACGGTCACGTACTTCACGATCTTGATCGCCGCTGTCTCGGGGTCGACCTCGACCGCCATCACCTCGGCGATGAAGCCGTACGTGTTGGAGGAGTTCACGCGGTCTTCGGCGTCGACGGCCTTGGCGACCGTGAAGCCGAACACCGCGGTCGCTTGCAGCGCGGGCTCCATCCCGTCGGGCAGGGATTCGGTGTTCCAGTGCGCGCGCCCTGCCAGGTCCTTGATCGAGTACGACGGGCCCTTGCCGCTCCGCGGTCTCACGGCGCCGTCACGGAACTCGAGCGACGCCTCCGGCAGCTCCATCAGGTGCGCACCGTATTCCACGAGCTTCACCTTCAGTTTTCGGGCGGCCAGCGCGACCGCGCTCGTGCCGACCGATCCGAAGCGGCTCGAATAGGTGCCCGACGAGATCGACCACACGCGGGTGAACGTGTCCATCTCGTCGACGACGGTGATGTCCTGAGGCGCCAACCCGAGCTCGTCGGCGACGATCTGGGAGACGACGGTCTGATGGCCCTGCCCTTGCGGCGTCGTGCCGAGGATCGCGATCACGCGCCCGAGCGGATCGATCTTGATCGTCGCCGCGTCGACGGCGCCGGACTTCGGCAGATACTCGGGCTTGGCGCGGAACTGCGGGTCGAGCGCGGTGGCGACGTAGCCCATGTTCGACACCGACGGGTCGACCGCCAGCGCGAGACCGATGCCGAAGTAGCGGCCCGCGGCGCGCGCCTTCGCCTGCTCGCGGCGGAGCTCGTCGTAGCGCGCCAGCTCCAGCGCACGGTCGAAGGCGGCTTCATAATCGCCGCTGTCGTAGAGCCCGCCGGTCGGCGTGCGATAGGGAAACTGATCCGGCTGAACGAGGTTCCTCCGTCGGACGTCAACCGGGTCGAGTCCCAGTTTCTCGGCGAGGCGGTCCATCATGCCCTCGGTCTCGAAATAGAGATGGCCGCACGCGTAGCCGCGATTGGGCCCGGTGAGGCTCTTGTTGGTCATGACGACCGAGGCGTCGACCTCGAGATTCTGAAACCGGTACGGACCGACGAAGTTGCCGGTCGGACGGAAGCTGCAGCCGGGCTCCGGGCTCCTGATGTATCCGCCAACGTTGTCGAGCCACCGGAACCGCATGGCGAGGATGGTGCCATCCTTGCGCGCCGCGACCTCGCGGTACGCCACGCGATCGGTCCCGCTCGACGAGGCCAGCAGATGCTCGCGCCGGTCCTCGATCCACTTGACGGGCACGCCCGTGCGCATCGCGGCGAGCGCGACCAGCGCGATGTACGGGTAGATCGACGACTTGATCCCGAACGAGCCGCCGATGTCGCTGGGCACGATGAAGCGCAGCTTGTTCTCGGCCACGCCCAGAACCCGCGCGGTCAGCGGGTGCATGATGAACGGCCCCATGAAGTTCGACCAGACCGTGCACAGGCCGTCGAGCGGATCCCAGCGCGCGATGACGCCGTAGGTCTCGATCGGCGTCGAGCCGTACTTCGGGAACGTGAAGCGCTCGGTCAGGACGACGTCCGCGTCGCGGAACGCGCGCTCGGGCTCACCGTAGACGAGCCGCCGGTTGCCGGCCAGGTTCGACCCGACCGCCTCGTGCAGGACCGGCGCGTCCGGCTCGAGCGCGCGCTCCGGGTCGACGACGACCGGGAGCGGATCGTAGTCGACGCGGACGAGCTCCGCGGCATCCTCGGCCACGTAGCGGTCCCTCGCCACGACAACGGCCACCGGCTCGCCGACGAAGCGCACCCGATCGGTGGCCGCGCAGTAGTAGTGGACCGGCGCCGTCACGCCGACCGAGAACGGTTTGGTGTAGCGCGCGACGTCCACGCCGGTGATCGCGCCGACGACGCCGTCGACCGCCAGCGCCGCCGACAGGTCGTAGCCGCGGATCGCCGCGTGCGGCAGGGGCGAGCGCACGATCGCCGCGTGGCAGACGTTGGCGACCGGCGGGTGATCGTCGATGTAGGTGCCGCGCCCGGTGAGGAGCCGCGCGTCCTCGACGCGCTTGACCGACTTCCCGATCCAGCGAGCCTCGGCCACTATGCGCCGGCCAGCACGAACGGCACGTTGGCGTTCTTCGCGACCGCGCGCAGCTGCTCCATCAGGTCGTCCGGGATCGGCACGCCGTGCTCGAGCCGATCGGTCTTGTTCGCGCGCTCCGGATCGCCCGCCACCAGCACCGGCTGGTTCCCGTCGACACGCTTGGCGTTGTGCAGGACGTCGATCACCTGGTCGAGGTCGTCCTCGAACGCGCCCTCCTCGCGGAACGCGCGTGGATCGATCGCCATGAAGAAGTGGCCGATGTTGTGCGGGTCGGACGTCTTCTGCGTCTGGTTGCGGATCGGCGAGAACGAGGCGCCGGCGAGCGTGCCGGCCAGCACGTGCACCATCACCGCCAGGCCGTAGCCCTTGTGACTTCCGGCCTCGCGCGAGCCGCCGAGCGGCGTGATGCCGCCGTCGCGGTCGCTGACGTGCTGGAACCCTTTCGCCGAATCGGTCACGGTCCGGCCGTCGCCATCGACGACCCAGCCCGACGGCAATGGCTTGTGATTGAGCTTGTAGACGCGGACCTTGCCGGCTGCCACCGTCGTGGTGGCCATGTCGAGCTCGAACGGCGGGTTGCGCCGGGCCGGCGCCGCGAACGCGAGCGGGTTCGTGCCCATGACCGGCTCGGCGGCGAACGTCGGCACCATGGTCACGCCGCGAGTGGCCGACGTGACCATGCCGATGACGCCGCGGTCAGCCGCGATGCGCGAGTAGCACCCGGCCGCGCCGAAGTGGTGCGAGTTGAACACGTCGACCACGCCGACGCCGACCGCCAGGCACTTGTCGACCGCCAGGTTCATCCCGTACGCGGCGGCCGGATGGCCGAGCGAGGCGTCGGCGTCGATGAGCGCTGTTGCCGCCGTCCCGCGCACCTTCTTGAACGTCGGCCGCATGTTGAGCCGGCCGTTGCGAAACTCTTGATCGTACGTCGGCAGCATGCCGATGCCGTGCGAATCGACGCCTCGGAGATCGGTCTCCACCATCATGTCGGCGGTGGTGTCGGCGTGGGCGTCCGACATTCCCCACGCCTTGAACACGGACACGAGCTGCTGACGGATCCGCTGGGCTGGAACGCGCATCGCCGAGCTCCGGCGCGGGCGATCAGCCGCGGCCGACGAACGGCATCTTGTTCGCCATGACGGTCATGAACAGCACGTTCGTGTCGAGCGGCATCCGCGCCATGCAGACGACCGCGTTCGCGACGTTCTCCACGTCCATCGTGGGCTCGATCATGGTCGTACCGTTCGGCTGCGGTACCCCCTTGGCCATTCGCTCGGTCATCGGCGTGGCGGCGTTGCCGATGTCGATCTGGCCGCAGGCGATGTCGTACTTGCGGCCGTCCAGCGACGTCGCCTTGGTGAGGCCCGTGATCGCGTGCTTGGTCGAGGTGTACGGCGCCGAGTTGGGCCGCGGCGTGTGGGCCGAGATCGAGCCGTTGTTGATGATCCGGCCGCCCCGCGGGTTCTGATCCTTCATGAGCTTGAACGCTTCCTGCGTGCACAGAAACGAGCCCGTCAGGTTCGTGTCGACGACGGCCTTCCACTGCTCGACGGTCAGATCCTCGAGGAGACCGGCGGCGCCGATGCCGGCGTTGTTGAACAAGAGATCGAGCCGCCCGAACGCGCTCTTGGTCTGCGCGAAGAGCGCGCGAATCGCCTGGGGATCGCACACGTCGGTGGGCACGACCAGCGCCCGGGACCGCGCCTCGCCCGCCTCGGCCGCCACCTTTTCCAGGGCATCCTTGCGCCGGCCCGCGAGCGAAACGTGATAGCCCTCTCGCAGCAGCGCGAGTCCGACCGCCCTGCCCACTCCGCTCCCGGCACCCGTCACGATGGCGACCTTCTTGTCCATGTCGATCTCCTGATGGCCTGTGATGTCGATGCCGCCGACTCTACCACCGATGCGCCGCTTTTTGCCGGGCAGACCCGTGAGCTCTCGGGCATCATGGGCGCGCACCGCGCGCCGCAGGCCGTCGCGGGGTCGGGCCCCTCCGGCCGAGGCGCGCTGCCTGATTCGGATCCGCGCTACAGGCCGTCGTGGGGCTGGGGCCCCGCCGGCCGAGGCGCGCTGCCTGACTGAGAGGACGGATGGGCCGGATCGTCTACGCGGCGGCGATGTCGCACGTGCTCTGCCCGGACTACTACGGCCAGAACGTCGGGCCTCACGGCCGGCGCATGGTCGAGGAGCTGATCACGGTCGTGCGCGAGATGGGCGCACGCTCGCCGCGGCGGCGCCGGACGCGCTCGTCGTGATCGCCGACGATCATCTCAACGTGTTCTCGTTCGACGCGATTCCCGCCCTCTGCGTCCGCGTGGGCCGTACCGTGAACCGGATGGTCCAGCACGACGCGATCGAGTTCGACCGCGCCCTCGACGGGCTTCCCGAGCGCTATCCGGTACACGAAGATCTGCCAACGCGATCCTCGAGAAGGGCGTGCAGGCCGGATTCGACTTCGCGGCGTCGTGGTCGGCGCCGCTCGATCACGCGTTCCTGAGTCCCGTCTCCACGCTCTACGGCGAGCGGCCCGTGCCGCCGCTGGTGCCCTTCTGGGTCAACTGCTTCGTGGCGCCGCAGCCGACTGCCAAGCGCTGCTTCGAGGCGGGCCGTCACATCGCGCGCGTGGTGGCGGAGGGGCCGTGGAGCGTCGCGGTGATCGCCACCGGCGGGCTCAGCCACTTCCCCGAGCTCTCGCTGGCGCGCGTCGGCCAGTCGGATCCGGTGTTCGATCGCCGGATCGTGAAGCTGATGGAGGCGGGAGAGCACGCGGCGCTGGCCGCGCTCACCGCGAAGGAGCTCCACGAGAGCGGGTCGCACGAGCTGCTCAACTGGCTCGTGCTGCTAGGCGCGGTGAGCCCGGCGCGCGCGCGCGTCCGCTTCTACGGCGAGATGGGACGCGTCGACCTCGCGGCGCTCGAGTGGGACGTGGCGTGAGCCGTTACGAGACCAACGTCGTCCTCTATCGGCTGAAGAAGGACGCGGCGTTCCGCGACCGGTTCCGCGCCGATCCGCGCCGGGCGCTCGCCGACGCGGACCTCACCGACGAGGAGCGCGAGGCGTTCGCCCGCTGGGACACGCGCAAGCTCTGCGACCTCGGCGGCATGCTGCACCTCCTGATCTCGATCCCGGGCCTCGGCGCGCACTGAGCGGCCGCGATCGCGGGACCGCCGGGCGCGTGGGCGCGCTCCGCGGAATCTACTTCGACGTGGTGTGATGCTCGCGCATCAGCCTCGCGTGCAGGTCGGCCGCCAGCTTGACCTCGAGGTACGCCGCCACGGTGACGACGCAGACGAGCAGGGTCAGGATTGCCTTGGTCATCGTTCCCTCCCTCGCAGCAAACGTCTCCTGCGCTGCGCCGTGGCAAGAAGGATGCCGAGCCGGCGGCCTTGATGAGACATCCGCGTATTCGGCCGGTTAGCACGCGGCGCGACAGAGTGCGCGTCGGCGCTGCGGGCGTCATCGAATCGACGTTCGGGCGCGGATCGGGCGCGATGCCCGACACGATCGAGCGACTGCGCTAGAGCTCGCGGAGGGCGAACGCGATCTGCGCGCGCGCGGCGCGGACCGCCGGCGGCACGCCGCCGATGAGCCCCATCAGCAGCGCGAACGCGAGACCCATCGCGAGCAGGCCCGGCGTGACCCGGAATGCGAAGGCCAGGTGCGAGAAAGTCTGCCAGTTGATCGTGCCCGTCGTGAGGCCGTTGAGCGGCAGCACGACGACGCAGCCCAGGATGCCGCCCACGAGCGCGATGCAGAGCGACTCGAGCACGAACGACGCGACGACGCTCCCGCTGCCGAACCCGAGCGCGCGGAGCGTGGCGATCTCGCGCGTGCGCTCGGAAACCGCCGAGTACATCGTGTTCAGCGCGCCGAAGACTGCGCCGATCCCCATGACGACGGCGATGATCGACCCGAGCACCGTGATCAAGGTCGTGAGCTGCCGCGACTGCTTGGCGTAGTAGTCGATCTCTCGGTCGATCTGTACGGTCACGCGGGGATCGGAGGTGAGCGCGTCCTTGAACCCGGTGAGGGCGTCGGGCGACGTGAGGCGCGCAGTGGCCGACTGGAACATGTTGAGCGGGCGCTGGTAGACCTGGCGCAGGACGCTGTAGTCGCACCAGAGCTCTGAGTCATAGGCGGTGCCGCCGCTGTCGAAGACGCCGACCACCGTCCAGGTGCCGCCGCCGAAGCGCACAGTCCGGCCGAGGTCGAGACCTTCGTAGGCCGCCGCCACGTTCCGGCCCACGAGCAGCTCGGACAGCCCGGGCTGGAACGCGCGGCCGGCGACGATCTTCACCGTCGGCCGGACCGCCAGCGCCTTGAGCGACACCCCGCGCACCTGGGCGTTGCCTTCGACGCCACGCCCCCTGAGCGGGAACGACGCGATGACGACGACCTCGGGGCTGACGAGCGCGCCGCCGTCGCCGCGCTCGACGCCGGGCGCGTCCTCGACCACGCGGACCTGCTCGAGCATAACGCTGCTGTCCATCTCGGACGTCGCGCCCGCCCGCCGCACGATCGCGTTGCGCACCGAGCCCGAGGCCGTCAGGGTCGCTTCGAATCCCCGCGCCAGCGAGAGCATGGCGACGAAGACGGCGACCGTCCCCGCGATGCCGAGCACGGCCACCACGGTCGAGGTCCACCGCGCGCCGAGGCTCCGGATGTTGTAGACGACCGGGATCGCCACGTCAGATCCGCCGGAGCGCATCGACGACGCGTAGCCGGCTCGCCGATAGCGCCGGCAGAATGCCAGCCGCCAGGCCGACGGCGAGCGCCAGACCGAAGCCGGTGGCGATCGACTGCGGCGATACGTAGAAGAACGGCATCAGGCCGCCGGTGGGATCACCGCGCAGGGTGAAGAGCTTGGCCAGGGCGAGCCCGACGCCGCCGCCGACCGCCGCCACCGCCATCGTCTCGACGATGACCAGCGCCAGCACGAAGCCGTCGCGGAAGCCGACCGCCTTCAGGACGGCCAGCTCGCGCGTGCGCTCGCGGACCGCGATCGCCATCGTGTTGCCCGTCACCAACAGGAGCGTGAAGAAGACGACGCTGCCCACGCTCATGATCAGGAGCTGGATATTGCCCATCTGCTTCACGAACGAGGCGGCGAATGCCTTCTCGGTATCGGTCTTGGTCTCCGTCGGCGAGTTCGCGAATTGCTCGTCGATCACCTTCACCAAGCGCACGGCGTCGTCCGGATTCGCGATGCGGATGACGTACCAGCCGACCACGCCCTTCGTGAACTGCTTGCGCTCGTCGAAGTAGTCCCAGCG